>Ga0307933_1003316_pt1 | contig 10187 bp, 8 predicted proteins | sample OrgLakmetageno88_FD_201811 | JGI IMG/M metagenome (GOLD analysis project Ga0307933, IMG submission 201811) | Saline water microbial communities from Organic Lake, Antarctica - #88 | ecosystem: Environmental > Aquatic > Non-marine Saline and Alkaline > Saline | place: Antarctica: Organic Lake...
TGTTCAATGGTTAAATAAGAGATACAACGTTTAGCATCAATCGTGTACGGCGCGACTATCGCTTGCGTAGGGCAAATTGAAATACAGGCATTACAACTGCCACATTCCTCAGCAACTGGATTGTCTAAAGGTAGCGGTATATTCACAAACAGTTCGCCCAAGAAGAACCATGAGCCGGCTTCTTTATTAAGGGTAAGTGAGTGCTTGCCTGTCCAGCCTATACCAGCTTTTTCAGCAATAGCGTGCTCTAGTACAGGCGCTGAATCTACAAAAGGGCGATATTCGAGTTCCTCGCAGTGCTCCAGTATTTTCTCAGCAAGTTGCTTGAGTCGTTTGCGCATGAGTTTGTGATAGTCTTTTCCTAGCGCATAGCGACTAATATAGGCTTGACCAGTTTGTGTTAAGTTAGTGGCAAAGCCAGCCTCGTTTGGGAGATAATCCATGCGGACGCTAATAATACGCAAAGCGCTTTCATGTAATTGCTCTGGATACAGGCGTTTTTCGATATTTCGCTCAAAAAAAGACATCTGGCCGTGGTATCCTTTTTCGAGCCAGTCATGCAAGGCTTGATGATGTTGACTTACATCAAGATCGCTAATTCCAACTTGTTGAAATCCTAGTGATTTCCCCCAAGCCTTGATATTCTCTGCTAATGACGTGTAATCCACCGACGGTTCTAAGGACATAAACTAATGCTGGAAAAAGACAATAGCCCCAGTTTAACACAGAAACTTTATCGCGCAGACCAAGTCCGTAACAATGAAAAAGCGGCTGCTGAATCCTTAGGCATCGATATGTATAGCCTTATGGTAAGAGCCGGTGAAGCAGTGTTTCATCATGCGGTGTCCTTACTGCCAAACAGTGAGCATTATTTAGTCTTAGTGGGTGCCGGTCACAACGCCGGAGATGGTTATATTGCTGCGGTAACTGCTGCAAAAGCCGGTAAAACCGTCAAGCTTTGTGCCATTGAGCCTGAGCGCGAAATGAGCGGTGATGTGGCCCGCGCACGTCAAGCTTGGCTCGATATAGGTGGCACAGTAACGGCTTTCAGCGAAGACTTATTGAGCAAAACTGACATTATCATTGATGCTTTGCTTGGCACAGGTATCGTGGGTGTTATGCGACCTGAGTTCGCTCACGTTATTGATTTAGTAAACGCTTCCAATATTCCTGTGGTGAGTGTAGATGTGCCAAGCGGTCTTTGCGGTGATACTGGCGAATCGCTTGGGCGATGTATTCAAGCTGATGTGACCGTCACCTTTATTGGTATCAAACTCGGCTTAACGACTGGCGCAGGGAAACAATCCTGCGGTAAATTAATATTTGAAGATTTAGGCATAGGCAAAGCTTTTGCAAATATTGCTCGTAGCGACGCCACCGCTCTTGATATTAAACATTTTAAAGGTCTGTCACCGCGCCCTATAAATAGCCATAAAGGCAGTCATGGTCGACTGTTATGTATTGGTGGTAACAAGGGTATGTCTGGGGCTATTAGGCTGACGTCAGAAGCTGCACTTAGAAGTGGTGCCGGCATGGTTAAAGTATTTGCACATGAGGATTCGGTCGTTCAGATTTGTGCAGGTCGACCGGAACTTATGGTCATAAGCAAAGGTCTTGAAGATGCATTAGCATGGGCTACTTGTATCGTCATAGGGCCTGGTTTAGGCACAGATGATTGGGCAAAAAGCATTTTTGATACTGTAATGGAGTATTGTCAGCAGCACGCTAAACCCATTGTGATTGATGCCGATGCGTTGAATTTGAAAGCGATTAATACCACGTATATTGCACTTTCAAATTGCATTATTACTCCGCATTCAGGCGAAGCATCGCGCCTATTAAATGTATCGATAGAAGATGTTGAATCTAATCGATTCAATTATGCTCGTCAGTGCGCACAGCGTTATGATGCTACTTGCGTCTTAAAGGGAGCGGGTAGCATTGTTGATAATCAAAAACATTCATGGGTATGTCGACATGGCAACCCGGGTATGGCAACAGCAGGTATGGGTGATGTATTGACGGGGATACTAGGTGCCTTAATTGCACAAGGTCTTAATACTGATATGGCATGTCAATTTGGTGTATCCTTGCATGCAAAAGCAGGTGATTTAGTCGCTGAGCACTATGGCCAACGTGGATTATTAGCAAGTGACTTGTTTGAAACAGTAAGAGTATTAATTAACGAATGAAGCAACAACGGTATTATTGTGAAGACGAAGCCGGTACTCAAAAACTGGCAATTAGCCTAGCTAATGCCATGGTAAAAAGTGAAATGGCAGGTGTGGTGATTTATTTAGAAGGCGACTTAGGCGCTGGAAAAACTACTTTTAGTCGTGACTTTTTGCAGAGCCTAGGACATGTAGGCAGTGTGAAAAGCCCGACCTATACTTTGGTAGAGCCATACACAATAGCCGGTTTAGAAGTCTTTCACTTTGATTTGTACCGTTTAAATGACCCAGAAGAACTTGAATTTATGGGGATTCGTGATTATTTTAACGATAATACGCTATGCTTAGTAGAGTGGCCGCAAAATGGTGGGCTTATGTTGCCCGAAGCGGACCTAAACATTAAAATAGATTATGAGAAAACAGGGCGTGCTTTTTGTTTGAATGCGCTAACACCAAGAGCTGAAAAGTGGTTAACAGAAATCAGCTGACTCAGGAGTCCTGAAGTTGACAAAAAATAAACCGGCATTGATTTGCTTCTACCTCGGCAGTTTTATAATGCTGATGGCAGCTATGCAGTCAGTGGTATTGGCAGATAATATTGTCAAGCAGGCTCGTTTTGCTGAAGTTAACGATACTAGCCGTTTAGTTCTTGAGCTTGAGAGTGAGCCCAAATTTACGTATTTTTTGCTCGCTAACCCTAATCGTTTAGTTGTTGATTTAGCGGGTGTCAACAATGACTTTTCTCTCTCTCGACTTAATTTAAAATCTTCTACCGTAGAGCGAGTAAGACATTCAACACCTAAAACTAAGAGCGATACACGCTTGGTGATTGAAAGCAGTAAAAAATTAGAAGTAAACATATTTACCCTCCCAGCATCATCTGAATTTCCCTATCGTTTAGTAATTGAATTAGTCGACCCTAATCCGGCGCCCCCAGTGCAAACTGCTGTTAACTCAGATGCCCCCGATCGTGACCGCAGTGTAATTGTGGTTATAGACCCTGGGCACGGTGGTGTCGACCCCGGTTCTGTTGGACCTGCTGGTACTTATGAGAAGCACATAGTATTGAGCATCAGTAAAATGCTGCAAAAGAAAATTAACGGCGAGCCCGGCATGAAAGCCGTGATGACGCGAAATGGTGACTATTATATTTCACCTAACGATCGTCCGAAAATCGCCGTAAGAGAAAACGCCGACTTGTTAGTGTCGATTCATGCTGACGCCTTCAGCACACCCCAACCTCGTGGTGGCTCGGTATGGGTCTTGTCAAAGGGGCGAGCAGATAGTGAGCTAGGACGCTTGCTGGAGCAAACAGAGCGCAGCTCTGAAATGCTAGGAGCGGCGGCGGATGTCATTGAAGACCGCGAGACTGAAAGATACTTTGCAGAGACGATTTTTAATATGTCGATGGACTTATCTCGGGCCAGTAGCTATGAGCTTAGTAACAAAGTCATTCGCGAGATGAAAGGTGTTACAAGAATGCATAAAACAAGTCCGCAAAGTGCTAGCTTTGCTGTGTTGACCGCACCTGAGACGCCATCAATTTTAGTCGAAGTGGGCTTTATTTCTAATCCGCAGGAAGAAAAAAACCTGAATTGGCAAAAACATCGCGAGCGCTTGGCTGATGCCATGTTCGAATCTATCAAATCATATTTCAAAAAGACTCCGCCTGACGGCACTCTATGGGCACAATGGAAACAAAGTGAACCGCAGCGTCATAGAGTATCAAGCGGAGAATCGCTGTCGCTTTTAGCGCAGCGATATGGGGTAACAGTGAAAAGCCTCAAAGCTGAAAATAATCTTTCCAATGATATGGTGCGGATTGGTCAAGTATTGAAGATCCCAAGCTCCTAATATGTCAGACGCTGCGCCACGAGAGCCTAACCACATTCATGTTTTATCTGCACAGTTAGCTAACCAAATAGCGGCAGGAGAGGTAGTAGAACGACCAGCTTCAGTAGTTAAGGAGTTAATTGAAAATTGTCTGGACGCAGGTGCTAGCAGTATTCAAATTGAAGTTGACCAGGGCGGGCATAAACGCATCTTAGTTAGGGATGATGGCTCAGGCATTGCTAAAGAACAGCTTGAGTTAGCGCTCAGCCGACATGCGACCAGTAAAATTTATGATATTGATGATTTAGAGTGCATCAGTAGTATGGGGTTTAGAGGTGAGGCGCTTGCCAGTATCAGCTCAGTAAGTCGACTGACCTTGACATCCAAACCTGCTAATCAAGACACCGCTTGGCAAGCGCAGGCTGAAGGCTTAGAGATGGCGGTTACACTCTCTCCTGCAGCGCACCCAAAAGGCACTTCTATTGAAGTGTTGGATTTATTTTTTAATACTCCCGCCAGACGCAAATTTTTGCGCGCTGCCAAGACTGAATTTCAGCACATTGAACAAATTTTTAGACGCATTGCGATGGCCTATCCACACATAGCGTTTAGCTTAAAACATAACGACAAACTTGTGCATAAGCTTCAAGCAACGGAGCTTAATAAACGCGTGCTCGCGCTCTGTGGTAACAGCTTCTTACAAGATTGCGCGCAAGTGGATTATCATCATCAAACAGTGAGTCTTAGTGGTTGGTGTGTTGGCCTAGGCAAAGGTGGTATCACCACCGATAATCAGTATATTTTTGTCAACCAGCGCATGGTAAGAGATAAACTCATTATGCATGCAATTCGCCAAGCCTATGAGGGGATGCTTGCGGATAATACCTACCCCGCTTATGTGCTATTTTTAAATTTGCCTGCACAAGATATGGACATTAACGTGCACCCTGCGAAGCACGAAGTACGTTTTCACCAAGCAAGGCAAGTACATGATGTGATTTTTCAAGCGGTGAGTCAGGCTATATTGCATCATCAAAAAATACTGGAGCAGGGCACAGACGGCCAAGGTCAAAATAATACTGATATCGATGCTCAGAGCGTGAGAACCAACCAAGCTTCTCATGACTATATTCGTCCTTTGCAATCAATTTCGTCTGATGTATCTGACGCTGCAGCACACGCGCTACCTTCAAAGATGCGCGCACCTTTTCCAAGCGATAGTGCACGTCCTGCATATTCAAAAGACGCTTCTAGTGCCAACATTGCAGAATCAGCCAATGCTTACCATCAGTTAATGACACCTGCAAATGCAGAGGCAAGTACGCCTACTTTTTTGCTGGTACAGAATTGGCTAGTGCTGCAAGCTGATGATGGTCTTTCGCTTGTCGCACTTAGCGATGTGTATGAGCAGTTTTTTAAGGAATCCTTAGCAAAAGCGACTACGCCTCAGCCGCTGTTAATGCCAATTTCTATCAATCTTCAAGATTTAAGTCATAAAGAATTGATTGAGGCTATGAAGTCTATGGGCTTTGTTATTGAAAAAACGACTTCTAGATTAGTACTTAAGCAAGTGCCTAGTGCTCTACGAGCCTTACCTTGGGCACATATTTTTGCTAGCATAACAGAGCAATCACATTGCGCTAATAACGCGTATTTAGTACGAAAAAGTATTGCTGAACAATTTATACAGCTCAATCCTCCTAGTCATGCGAATGTCGCAAAAACACTCGAAAGTTTGACTGATCAGGCTTTAAATGACTTGCTCAATGAAAGAGCTTGTAAGATTTCTCCTAAAGATTTAACAAAGCTTTACTTTGATTCAATGAGCAGTTCAGAGGTATGAGTGTAGCGACCGCTAAGCCTGTCTCGCCAATTGTGTGTTTGATGGGCCCAACCGCCTCTGGTAAAACCGCTTTGGCAATTGATTTAGCAAAACACTTGAATGGCGAAGTCATTAGCGTTGATTCTGCACTCATTTATCAAGATATGAATATTGGAACGGCCAAACCTGATGAGGATGAGCAACGAGGCGTTAAGCACTGGCTGATTGATATTCGCAGTCCTGAACAAAGTTATTCGGTTGCTGATTTTGTTAACGATGCAGACAAGTGCATCGAAGATATTGTGTCGCGCGGTAAAACACCGATATTAGCCGGAGGTACTATGATGTACTTTAACGCGCTAATTAACGGTATTTCGGTCATCCCCGCTTCAGACCCAGCCATCCGGCAAAGCATTAATGATTCGCTCGCTGAGCATGGTAGTGAGTGGTTGCATCAAACATTAGATAAAGTGGATCCCGTGAGCGCTAGGCGCATACACCCAAACGACCCACAGCGTATTACCCGAGCCCTCGAAGTATTTAAAAGTACAAATAAGCCCTTATCGCAGTGGCAGGAACAAAAAAAGCCTGCATTGCCATATGATTTTATAAGTTTTTCAATTATGCCCTCGCAACGCAGTGTTCTGCACGAACGCATCGCTTTGCGTTTTCAGCAAATGCTAAAGCGAGGCCTCATCGACGAAGTCAAAGCTCTACTTATAAAGTATGACTTGAATGAAGATTTACCATCGATGCGCAGTGTAGGTTATCGTCAAACACTACAGTTCTTAGCTGGAGAGTACGGTTTAGCCGAGTTAGAGCAACGTGGAACCATTGCCACAAGGCAATTGGCAAAGCGCCAAATAACATGGTTAAGAGGCTGGAATGATATAAATACACTAGCTACAGATGAACCAGATAACCTTGATGTTGTCCTACAAAAATTAGGTGCAATTGACTGATGGTTTGTTGTACACTCCTTAACCAGACATAGCGCTCGTTTTACGTAATGCAACATATAATAATAAATAAGGATGTCTAATGGCTAAAGGTCAGTCTTTACAAGACCCATTTTTGAATGCACTTAGAAGAGAACGCATACCGGTATCCATTTATTTGGTTAATGGTATTAAGCTCCAGGGCCAAGTTGAGTCCTTTGACCAATTTGTAGTGTTATTAAAAAACACAGTAAGCCAAATGGTTTATAAGCATGCGATTTCGACTGTTGTGCCATCTCGCGCATTTACAATGCCAACCAGTAATGGTGAAGGCGATACAGAATAAACTGGAGTGTTTAATTGTTTGACAGGTTTGAAGCCGGCGAAAATGCCGTATTGGTTCACGTAGACTTTTCAGACGAGCAGAACAAAGAAGATTTACATGAGTTGCAGATGCTAGTGTCTTCCGCTGGCGTTAACGAAGCGACTGTGATTACAGCATCTCGAAATTCTCCTCAGGCTCGTTACTTTGTAGGCTCAGGAAAAGCAGAAGAAATTGCTGAAACGGTTAGAGCACTTAACGCGGATGTCGTTATATTTAATCACTCGTTATCTCCCTCACAAGAACGAAATCTCGAAGCGTTGATAAAGTGTCGAGTGTTAGACCGTACTAGCCTAATTTTAGATATTTTCGCTCAACGTGCTCGCACCCATGAAGGTAAGCTTCAAGTTGAACTAGCGCAGTTGCGTCATATATCGACACGTTTGATTCGTGGATGGACCCACTTAGAGCGTCAAAAAGGTGGTATTGGTTTACGCGGACCAGGCGAAACTCAGCTTGAAACAGACAGGCGTTTGCTTCGAGGCCGTATAAAAGCAATCTTAAAACGTTTGCAACGAGTTCAAAAACAACGTGAGCAGGGTAGGCGCTCAAGAAAGCGTGCTGAAATTCCTACGATTTCGCTTGTGGGGTATACAAATGCAGGCAAATCAACGTTATTTAATACTATTACTGATGCTGGTGTGTACGCGGCTGATCAGCTTTTTGCCACACTAGACCCAACATTGCGAAAGGTAGAGTTGGCTGAGGTAGGAGCGGCAATATTAGCCGATACTGTTGGTTTTATTCGACACTTACCCCATGACTTAGTAGCGGCTTTTAAAGCGACCTTGCAAGAAACGCAAGAAGCGGATTTGTTGCTGCACGTAGTGGATTATTCAGACGCGCAATATCTTGAAAATATTGATCAAGTTAACGAAGTGCTTGAAGAAATTGGTGCAGATGAGGTACCTCAATTGACTGTTTGCAATAAAATAGATCAATTGGAGAGTGTTCAACCAAAAATAGATAGAGATGACGAGGGGCGTCCCATTCGTGTTTGGGTTTCTGCGCAGGCCGGTTTAGGGATTGAATTATTAAAACAAGCCCTCACTGAATGTTTAAGAAAATCGATGGTAAGCTATAGCCTTAAGATACCTCCAGATGAGGGCAGACTCAGAGGCATGTTTTATGACCTAAACTGCATCATATCGCAAAGCTATTCTGAAGATGGCGACTGGTTGGTTGATATCACCATGCTTTCGGCTGATTGGCATCGAATAGATAAAAAAGTTGAGAACAAACTGAGTGAGTTTGTTATTAGTTAACAGTAGAAAAATTTAAATTTGCATAAGCATAAAACTATTCATTGATAGAACTAGTATACTATTGGGTATACATAATTTCGGAGTATTAGTATGGCTTGGAATGAGCCGGGTAATAATGGCAACAACAATAACGACCCGTGGAAAAACCGTGACAAAAAAGACCAAGGTCCACCTGACCTAGACGATGTCTTGAAAAACTTATTTGGTAAGTTTGGAAAAGGCGGCGGAGGTTCAGGCGGCTCTGGTTCAAATTTGAGTGGCAAAAGCATAGGTATTGTCGCAATTTTAGCAATTGTGATTTACTTATTGAGCGGCTTTTATACTATCAAAGAGGCAGAGCGTGGGGTCATTTTGAGGTTTGGAGAATTCCATTCTTTGGCACAGCCTGGTTTACAGTGGCGACTGACCTTTGTCGATACCATTCTCCCCGTTAATGTTCAGTCCATTCGAAATCAAGGTTCATCGGGTTCAATGCTGACCGAAGATGAAAATATGGTTTCGGTCGAGATGGAGGTTCAGTATCGTGTGTTTGATCCTGAACGCTACATATTCGCTGTAGTCAATCCAGAGCAGAGTTTGAGCCAAGCCTTTGACAGCGCAATCCGATATGTGGTTGGTCATTCTGAAATGGATCAGGTACTGACGGAAGGCCGTGAAGTAGCTCGTCAGCGCGTGCTTGAAGAGTTGCAGGGTATCATTGCTACTTATGACATGGGTGTTGATATAATTGATCTCAACTTCACCAATGCTCGACCTCCTGAGCAGGTTCGTGCTGCCTTTGATGACGCAATTGCGGCGCAAGAGGATGAAGAACGCTTTATTCGTGAAGCGGAAGCCTACCAACGCGCAATCGAACCTGAAGCTCGTGGTCGCGTCAACAGAATGAACGAAGAGGCGCAAGCTTATAAAGAGCGTTCTATCCTAGAAGCGCAAGGTGAAGTCGCTCGCTTTGAAGAGCTCCTTCCTCAGTACATTGCATTTCCTGAAGTTACGCGTCAGCGTATTTACCTAGAAACACTTGAGAGTGTATTTAGTAACACTAGCAAGATCATGGTAGATACCGATGGTGGTGGTAATTTAATGTACTTACCTCTTGATAAAATGATGGAGCAACGTAATAACGATGGCCGCTCAAACAGTATGAACTCAAACAGTTTTGAAGATTTACGTGACCGTGTAAACAACAGTCCAAACGCAGCTCCGCTAATTGATAACAATCCGCGTGACAACAGCGGTAGACAGGGGAGAAATTAAATGAAGAATATTATTGCTGTTTTATTAGTGATTGTTGCGCTTTTAGCCTTTAATTCATTTTTTGTAGTATCTGAAGGCACTCGAGCGATTGTTATCACTTTTGGTAAAGTGGGACAAACCGCTGAGGGCGAAACAGCGGTTTATGAGCCCGGCATACACATGAAAATTCCATTTTTTGACCGAGTTGAACGCCTTGATTCACGCATCCAAACATTGGATGAGAGAGCAGACCGCTTTGTTACGATTGATAAAGAAGATTTGATTGTAGACTCTTATGTAAAATGGAGAATTGAAGACTTCGGACGCTATTGGTTATCAACGAGCGGTATCAAAGAAAATGCTGAAGTATTACTTAAGCAAAAGGTAAATAACGGTCTTCGCTCTGAGTTTGGTACGCGTACCATACAGCAGATTGTATCTGGTGAGCGCAGTGAGCTGATGGATGAAGCGATGACCCAAGCATCTTCAAGCTCTGATGAGCTTGGCATTAGTATTGTTGATGTACGTGTTAAGCAAATCAAC
>Ga0307933_1003323_pt1 | contig 10178 bp, 7 predicted proteins | sample OrgLakmetageno88_FD_201811 | JGI IMG/M metagenome (GOLD analysis project Ga0307933, IMG submission 201811) | Saline water microbial communities from Organic Lake, Antarctica - #88 | ecosystem: Environmental > Aquatic > Non-marine Saline and Alkaline > Saline | place: Antarctica: Organic Lake...
ACAAACCGTTGTTGCACTCGCATCAACGGTACTCTCGCTTCACTCGAAGCTGGTTATAGTCACTGGGTCTGATAAACTAGTAAAAGTACGTCAGGTTCACTCCCTGACACACAATAAGTCTAAAACAGTCGATATACCATCGAGTATCCTTTACAAACAGGATCGGTTACAAGTTATGACTATAGGGATACGGACACGCTGTCCGTACGCCTCCCGACTGTAATCCGCTGTCCGGTCTGGACGTGATCGGCTTTTGTCAACCGCGTATCCTGCTCCTGCTCCCTGCTCCGCTGACATCCAATTATCTCACGGAGCCATTCGGTCCACCGAACTCTTCCCACAGAACATCAACATGGCGGCTATCCAGCGATCGTTTTTGGCGCTGTTACTGCTGATCCTTCATGTAAAGGTAGACGGCTACAGTCCTACATCCCCTCGTGCGCTTCAAAGGGGTCGGTCGGTCTCTTCTAACCTCGCTGGAAGAATCGAAACGGGTGACGACGACACAAGCAGATACGTTCCGTCCTACCTCGCGACTTGCATTCCGGGATGTGCAGCCATCTTGGCAGATGAACTGGTAGAGGTTGGCTGTTGGGATGTGCAGCAATCCGGTAAATCGGCCGTTACGTTTACAGCCGACACTGCAACTGCCTTGAGAGCGCTCTTGTGGACTCGCAGTTGCCACAAAATGATGGAACTACTCTGTCAATCAGTCGCCCCCATTACGAATCGCGACGACTTGTACCAATTTGTCCGGAAAACAGTCGACGTCGAAGACTTGCTCGGAAACGATGAAGATAGTCAGAAGGGTCAATTGCTTACAATAGCAGTGCAAACCATCATGAACGCTGCTCAGTTCATTCCGCCCGACATTAACCATTCGCATTACACTGCGCTGACAGTCAAGAATGCCATCGCAGATGCCTGCATAGAGTGGCGGGGAGATCGCCCCGACGTGAATTTGGATGATCCAGATGTTCCTCTTGTGTGTTCTGTGCTAGGGACACCGGACAGTCGTGGTGCCGTCGTTTCGATCTTTCGCCAGCTGCATCCTGCTGGAACTCTCCACAAACGCGGGTACCGATTCGGCAATGCCATTCACAAGGCCGCCATGAAGGAAAGCATGGCGGCTGCACTGTTGCTGCATACAGGATGGCCATTGCAGTGTCGAATAGCAAAAGAAGGGAACGGAGACCCAGTCATTTTAATTGACCCTATGGCGGGCTCGGGCTCGCTGTTACTGGAAGCGGCCTGTATCGCGGCTGATATAGCACCCGGTCTCATGCGTATCAAGACGGACCTACCTGGTCATCGTATGCCGCCTGTTACAAGATGGAAATCCGACGGTGGAAAGAAAGGGCGTACCGCTGAAAGCTGGAGAGAGTTGCTTGTGGAAGCGACGACACGAGCGAGAGGGGGGCTGCAGTGGATGCAGTCTTCGGGAAGGATTCAAATAATTGGTAACGATATCCATCCGGGAGCCCTTGATTTGTTCGAGAGCGCCTTGAATCAGTCAGGTCTATCACATGTGGTCCAGGTGGCAGAGGGAGATTGCTTGGATTGGAAGCCCGTCACAAGTTCAGCAGGTCCATGGATGGTGGTTTCGAATCCACCTTGGGATGTTCGATTGACGGGAGATATGCACGAGGCATGGGAAGCGTTGCGAGTCTTTCTTCGAGAAACCTGCCCACCAGGAACACAGGCGTGGGTTTTGTCGGGGAATCCGGCGGCTACGAAACACTTGGGACTTCGAAAGAGTGAAATGCTCCCGCTCAAAGCGGGTCAGGTAGACTTGCGCTGGATTCAGTACGCAATCCGCGACAAGAACGCTCCAGTTGTTGAGGGCGGCGAAAGTGATCGAAGCTTTCACTCGGAAGAGAGAAAGCAGAGACACCCATCAGTAAGATCATCCAAACCAACCGGTCGAGAACCCAAAGACGCAGACAACGCTTGGTTGATCAACTAGTAGAGTACCCGAGTACGTACCTGAGTATCTATTTAGTGCTAATGTTCCCAATAGACACAGGCTTGGATAATATTTAGGCAGACAACTCCACCACCCTACACCCCTTGATTGACTATCAAACTGGCTCACTCAGTACCAGCCCAATTATTTCGCAGGCCCCGGTGGGCCACCGAGCGCCGGTCCTGGTGTTTCGTCTAGTGATGCTCCAAGCGCCTCGTCTAGAGTGTGGTTGCCCTAGTTTGGGCTACAGTGACGCCCCGGCCATGCTTCTAACAGGCTTCCATGGTGGTTCTCCTAGCACTGGGCCATCGCTGCCCCTAGTACCGGAAGCGCGTCACTGAATCTTCAATAATCTTGGTGGCATTCGCTAATCTGCTTTCCCATGGGGAAAAGGCTGAATGCGATCGCTTGCCTTGTGGGATTGAAAGAAATCGTTATCATTGTGCTTGTTTTATGTGGCCGAGTTGCCGAGCTCTTTCAGTTGAGTTCTACCGCACACCTTCGTAGGCTAGTCTACAAGGCCGGTGAAAAAGAGCACAAGAGCCAAAATACAATTTCATTTTGGGTAACTAACCCGGAGTTAATATAGTCCAGCAGCTAATCGTGGCGATGTGAACTCAAAATTGACTGTGAAGTCAATAAATGCAGATAGATACCCTCGCAAGAATGCAGGCAATCCGGATAAGACATCTTTCTACGGACGGGTCAACGCTAATGATATCCGAGGTATGGCCCAGAGCAAAGAAAGTGTCCTCTCATGAAGAACGAGAGAGAACGGACGGTCCTTTGATACCTTGGATCTAACCCATATTTCCGCTAGCACGAGCGAAGCCTCAATGAGCCAAACCTAGCTAGAGAGGCGCGTTAATACTTAACATTCTCTAACACTCTCCTATGAGTGGACTGTATCTTGATCAAGTGATTGCTCAATTACTACATCCAGTGTCGAGGAGATTGATGGCTCTGCGTACGGAAGGATTCGGCTCTCCGATCCGCCTGATCCGCCTCTCATCAAGTTTGACACTCTGCACCTAGTGCCACCCAACGTTAGTACATATCCTACATCTAAGCGCCTGGTCTGGGTTGATGGATTGGCCATTTGTTGGATCTACTCTAGTAACGAGGAGTCAGTCTGCGTGACGGGCGGGGGAGATCTGAGGCAAGGCAGAGCCACCTCCTGGCCGATGACACTCAGCCTCCGAATATATGTATACCGCCGCCAATATTAAGCATACCAGGTCCCGTTGAACTAGCTAACTTGGCGTATCCGCAACACTGCATTCCATTTCCATCAACTGTCTTCCAATCACACCTTTCGCCTATTACACTCGTCTGTCGTATCCAAATTGGAACCCGCCACCACCGCTACTGCTACTCCCACCGGTTGCAAAACGAGCAAGAGTAAAGCAGCCGGCCAATACGATGATGCAAAACTCGGAAACTGAAACCGCCACCATTCAAGTCATTACTGGAGCTGTCATCCAAAGATTCGGACTACCTACCTAAGAAGCAATTCGAAGCTACTGCAGACAAAAAAGTTTACCTAGACCGAGTAGTATTGATGATTTGCGGCGCAGGCAAGTCACTCCTGAGAATCCAGAATTTTCAGACCATTTGAGAAATCATGCTGCATGCTAATTCTTAGCTATGAATTCATTGAGCCGTCTACTACTCCACCGTACCGGACTTTGCGGTGCATCCTCCATCCGCTTCGCTCTCTAGAGTGGTACTCGGGGGAACTATTTAGTTTTCCGTAACAATTCGGATGGGGAATGGGGAAGATCGTACCGACAACAATGGGGACACTGCCGTCTTGTACAACCCTTCCTTTCCCTTCTCCCTCCGCTGAGGGTCCTGGTAACCCACCGGAGGGTGAGAGGTAGGGTTTTCAATCCAGGTCAGAGACTGGAACTAAGTTTACAGTGATATCGTGTCTGAGCGAGACAGTTCGGACATGTGAGCCAGTTCAGTTTTTAACTAGTACCAGTACCGACACTAGGTACCTGGTGGTAGGTTCGGTACGGTAAGGAATACGATACGTACAGTGAAGAGTACGTACCTGCTGGTTCTGTACGATACCTGTTGCGATAGTCTACCCGGGTACAACGGAAGCGTGCTCTATCTGCAGTAGCACTTCCAGCTTGCATTTGATGCTTCACTGTACGGTACCTGGGACACCCGGCAAAATGACTCCTTTTTGTCTTTTTGAGATTTTGTGGCATTGCAACATAATTTTGACTTTACATAAATGACTGCGGGCCCCAAAATATTTGACAATGGCGACAAATGGCGACAAATGGCGACAAATGGCGACAAATGCCACAGGGTCTCAAATATTTTGGGGGCCAAAGTCATTTCTGTGACGTCATACATAAATCGCAATGCCACAAAATCTCAAAAAGACAAAAATGGGGTCATTTTGGCGGCTGTCCATGGTAGTGTCGGCATGAGAATGAGGTCAGTCATTGAGTCATTATCATTCGGTCTTTCGGTCTTTTTGTCAGCAGTTCTCGGTTCTCGTCGGGCAATTGCCAATTTAATTGCATTAATTGATTATTGCTCCAATTATTGGTAATTGGTCCTTGGATCACTCCCTTGCCGTTTTCTTTGGTCTTTGGTATTTTGGTCTTTTGGCCGGCAAATTCAGCAATGCACTACAGTAGTCTACTGTACAATTTGTGTAAAAGCGTACTGTACCGTACTGTATTACTAAAAATACTGTAAACCTTAATGAAATACATTACCTGCCTGGTACCGGTACTGTAGGGCAATTAGTGGCGCGTGGTGTCGTACCTCAGGATAGTTTTGCCGCAGACATCATAGCTACGCCCGCGTCAACCCGGTCTCGTTGTCCGGTACCTAAGTAGCGAGTCGTGGGGTCTCGGTTGTAAGTTGTAACTCATGTCAAATGACTATGTCTCTTGAATTAACTAAGCCCTGATACCCCATACAGTACTGCAGTACAGTAGTTACTGTAGTTTTTTATACTCCAGGGTGTAGGAGTAGGATATGTGTTCTGTGCAGAACTTATTGCAACAGTACGGTGCGCGGTATGGTACCAAACGGAAAGGAAAGTATGAGAATAGGTTGATGTTGCGTCAGTTCGGATTTAGCCAAATGACTCAAATGACCCCGATGACCATGACTGTTCAAGTAAGTTCAATCGGTTCTGTCTTTCGATGTCCACCCCTCCTGCGGGGGGTTTCACTGGATTCATAGTCCAAGTACATATTTTGGCGTCAGTCAAGACATCTGCTTATACATATTCCTTTACTTCCATCATACAAACTTCCGGACAGATCAAAACTGCTAGCATATCTTTCATTGAACTTCATACCCGTTTTAAGAATAATAGCTCGAAACAAGAGACAAAAGAACATCGTTTTCTTGTGGAAGCAGGAGTCCCATGCTGAGGAGTGGTCTGATCCAGGGCTGAGGAAAAGACCAACAGACAGAGGCAATTAAGCTTATACTTTGTGTTTTGAGAAAGTTGTAACCCTGAAGAGAGTTCCTGATCAAAGCAAACAAGTGTCCATCAAGATGTTCAAGTCCCAAGCCTTGAAAGTTTTATGTTTTTCCCTAGTCCTCTTGGCGTGCCCCAGCGGTGCCTCTGCGAGTACGTTTACCGATTTCGTCGGTCAGATGTTGCAGGGCTTCACTGGAGTATACGAGAGGAAATCCCTGCTGTTCTTTGCGGACTTCGGTTCGAACAAGAATCGCAACAAAGTCCAAGGCAGATTGGAGTGTGATTACAACGACCCTGTAAAGAGTAAGATGTGTCCACCCATTATTGCCTCGCCTTTTGCCCATATGGAGCCGGTTCCTGTGAAAGAAAGGTACAAGACGGAGGAGTCCGTGACGGAAGAGTCCAACGAATCTGAAATCGAAACGGAAGCGTCGAAGGAGGAGTCCTTGGACCAGCCGACTTCTAAGCTCCTCAAGCGCCCCCTCAAGTGCATCGTTGATCCCGACGATCCTGATTGCCGTCAGCTTCAGACCGAAGTTGAGGACGACGAACCCGATGCGCCTGATGGGGCTAGGGAATTGGAGGGTGTTACCGAGTATCCAACTAGTTTTGTTGCCAGTGCCGCCCCTTCCAAGGATGATTGTTATGGAAACGGCATTGACCATCGATTCTGTGCCTCTGAGCAGCCTTCTGCTACGGATGAGCCCACAGAAGTCCCTGCTATTGCCCCAGTACCTCCCCTGCGTGCCGCCGAGAACAGCGCAGCCCCTAGCGCCCCGCCTAGCGGAGATGTCGGCGGTGGCAGCAACTCTGTTAGCGAACCCAGTGAAAGCCCCAGCGCTTCGCCGAGCAAAGGTGGCGGTGGTGGTGAACGCAGTGAAACTCCAAGCGCTTCGCCGAGCGAAGGTGGTGGTGGCGGCGATCCCACCCCTTCCTCTTCCACTCCCCCGTTTTCGCTCTCGAGTTTTTCTGGTGGTACCGACAGCCCTGTGGATGCGGCCTCGGCTGCCCCCTCTACCTTTGAGGACTCTGCTGGCGAACCCAGTGAAATCCTAAGCGCTTCGCCGAGTGAGGGTGGTGGTGGTGGCGATCCCACTCCTTCCCCCCCCACCCCCCCGTTTTCGCTCTCGAGTTTTTCTGGTGGTACCGACAGCCCTGTGGATGCCCCCTCAGCTACCCCCTCTGTCAGCCCCTCCGGTGTCCCCAGTAATTCTCCCAGTACGCCCCCCAGTGATACGCCCAGTGGTGCTCCCAGTGCGTCCCCCAGTGATACGCCCAGTGTTGCTCCCAGTGAGTCCCCCAGTGGCACTTCCAGTGCGTCCCCCAGTAATACGCTTAGTGCTGCTCCTTCTCCCGCCCCTAGTGGAAGCCCGACCAGCACCCCCAGTCGCGCTGCATCGGACATTCCGTCAGCTTATCCCTCCGGCGAGCCCTCCGCGAGCCTCACCGACGTCCCTAGTGCCTCCCCATCGACCTCCCCGTCGTCAGCTCCCACCAATTGTAGCGACCGTGAAGTCGGTGATCTCATTTTCTTGGAAGAGGATAATATCTGCTCCAGCTACTCTGCCGAGTCGGTGGCTGTTGTTTCGAGCGCCACTACCGTGACGTTTGCTGTGAACCAAACCTGGAGCACCGAGAATACGAACGCCGCGGTGAATGTCATGACTGGTGTGTACAAAGAGGGAGCTGGGATAACTTGTCTCATGACCGATGAACCTGTGCCGATCAACGTCGAGCTTACGTACGAGGTAGACTGTATCGATGGCTGGGCTGAGCTCACCTTCTACATGCAGGACACGTTCCCTGGTAAGCAGGTCATTATCAAGGACCCCCTCGTTTATCCCACAGAGTGCGGTGCTGTTGCGCGTGATAGCAACGAATACGTCTGTGGTTACACGATCAAGGCTCCCTGTGCCTGTGGTGGAGGTGCCGCGTCTGCCACGGCGGCGGAGCCTACAAGTTCTCCGTCGTCGGATCCATCGTCGGCTCCTTCGGTCAGTCCATCGGCTATTCCCAGTCCTTCCCCGAGTGCCTCGCCCAGCGATGGGCCCACGATCTCCTCCAGCACTTCCCCGAGTGCTGGACCAAGCCCTTCTCCGAGTACTGGACCAAGCCCTTCCCCGAGTGCTCGACCAACTCCTGTTCTGTCTGCTTCTCCCAGTGCCTCGCTCAGTGCGGGACCTAGTGCTTCCCCAAGCTCCGACCCCAGCGGCTCTCTGAGTGATCAACCCAGTGTGGCCCCAAGTAACCACCCAAGCGTCGAACCCAGTGTCGGACCTAGTCCTTCTCCTAGTTCTTTGCCCAGCGCTTCTTCGTCCACTGAGCCCACTCCCAGCCCATCGACATCCCCCAGCGCCGAACCCAGCGTCTCCCCGAGCCAGTCACCGACTGAAGCGGGCCAGACCGCCAGCCCCACTGTGGATACCGATGCCCCAACCGCTAGACCAACGGCTAAGCCCACAGATGGCCCGACGTCTTCGCCGTCGTCAACTCCGACCTCCGGGCCCTCCCCTAGTCGTTCGTCTAGACCTACGAGCGGCCCGACGCCTGCTCCATCAACCAGTCCATCCTTTGGACCTACGGATGGACCAACTGATTCGCCGTCTTCTAGCCTCTCAGACAGTCCCTCGCCTGGACCCACTGATGGGCCCACCGATGTCCCGACCGGCTCGCCATTTTCCAGTCCCTCTGCTAGTCCGTCGAGCGAACCTACGGATGGACCCACGCGCGTGCCAACAACTTCGCCTTCTTCTAGCCCGTCTTCCAGTCCATCCGCAAGTCCCTCTGGTGGGCCTACGAATGACCCCAGTCCCGAGCCGACTGTTTCGCCGACTACTAGTCCGACTCTGATGCCTTCCGAAAGCCCAACTACCAAGCCGACGGACTTGCCAACCACCATCCTGTCTGTCAGTCCATCAGAAGCACCCACGCCTAGCCCAACGCTTTCACCGTCCTCCAGCCCGTCTGCGATTCCCTCGGAAGAACCATCGTATAAGCCAACGGATAGACCTACGGGCGCACCGACGGCTGGACCTACGGATGAACCGACGCGTAGTCCTACGGACAAGCCGACGGATGAACCGACGCGTAGTCCTACGGACAAGCCGACGGATGGACCGACGCGTGGTCCTACGGATAAACCAACGGATAGACCAGCGAGTAGTCCTGTCGTTTCTCCCACGAGATCACCCAACGATTCTCCAACTGTGGCGCCAAGTTTAAGCCCCAGTACTTCCCCTTCTGCTTCGCCTAGCGGGAGTCCCAGCGCTTCCCCGAGTACTTCGCCGAGTGCCTTCCCGAGTGTTGGACCCAGTGCTTCCCCGAGTGTTTCCCGGAGTGCTTCCCCGAGTGCCAGCCCAAGTATCACCGGAAGCGAGGCTCCTAGCGCTTCCCCCAGTGCTAGCCCCACTATAACCGGAAGTGACCCCCCCAGTGCTTCACCGAGTACCAGTCCCAGTGAATCTCCCAGCGCCGGTCCTAGTGCATCTCCCAGTGCCGGTCCTAGTGCTTCGCCCAGTGCGCCTCCGAGTACTGGACCTAGTGCTTCCCCTAGCGTGAGCCCTAGTACTGGTCCCAGTACCCCGCCCAGCACTTCTCCCAGTTCTGGACCCAGCGCTTCTCCCAGCGCTGAACCTAGTGCCTCACCGAGTGTTGCCCCTAGTGTTGGACCCAGTGCCTCTCCAAGTGGTTCTCCAAGCGCATCACCCAGCAACGGCCCAAGCAGCGGCCCTAGTTTTGGCCCGAGTGCTAATCCTAGTGCCTCTCCCAGTGGCGCCCCTTCTGCCTCGCCCATTGACTCGCCCAGTAGCTCTCCCAGCTCCACCCCGAGTCAGGCTCCGACGATGTCGGGGGAACGATCACCAAGCGAAACTCCTGGCTCTTCTCCGAGCGAAAGTGTCAGACCCAGTGCTACCCCAAGCGCCTTGTCAAGTGCTGGACCCAGTGCTGGACCCAGTGCTCCCCCGAGTAGCGGACCTAGTGCTCCCCCTAGCCTGAGTCCCAGCGTTGTTCCTAGTGCTACACCCAGTGCTGGACCAAGTACTGGGCCCAGTAGTTCGCCCAGTACCCCCCCGAGTGATGCTCCAAGTGCAAGCCCCAACGCAAGTCCGAGCGCCTCACCGAGTGCTCCCCCCAGTACCAATCCCAGCGCTTCGCCGAGTGCAACCCCCAGCGATGGTCCCAGCGCCTCACCGAGTGTTCCCCCCAGCGCCTCTCCAAGCTCTAGACCTTCTGCTTCTCCCAGTGCCTTGCCCAGTGCAACCCCGAGAACTTCGCCGAGTACCATTCCCAGTGCTGGACCCAGCGCTTCGCCAAGTGCCTCGCCAAGTGCTTCTCCGAGTACTTCGCCAAGTGCTTCCCCCAGTGCAAAACCCAGCGCTTCCCCAAGTACTATTCCCAGTGCTGGATCAAGTGCTACCCCCAGTGCCGCCCAAAGTGCCTCGCCAAGTGCCGCCCCGAGTACTTCTCCGAGTGGTAGTCCGACTATCACCGGAAGCAACACTCCTAGCGCTTCACCTAGTGCTAGCCCAACCACCGGAAGTGGTGTTCCTAGTGCATCTCCAAGCGCTGAACCATCTACGTCGCCTAGCGCCGGACCGTCCGCTTCGCCCAGCGCAGGGCCAAGTGCTTCGCCCAGCAGCTCTCCTAGTGCTGGGCCCAGTGCCGGACCCAGTGCCGGACCCAGCGCTTCGCCAAGTACCGGACCCAGCGCGTCCCCAAGTGCCGGACCCAGCGCATCTCCGAGTA
>Ga0307933_1003329_pt1 | contig 10169 bp, 4 predicted proteins | sample OrgLakmetageno88_FD_201811 | JGI IMG/M metagenome (GOLD analysis project Ga0307933, IMG submission 201811) | Saline water microbial communities from Organic Lake, Antarctica - #88 | ecosystem: Environmental > Aquatic > Non-marine Saline and Alkaline > Saline | place: Antarctica: Organic Lake...
CAAACTTACGGTTTGATCATGGGTGGTGCAAATCGTAAGACTGAAGCGGAGAAACTCGCCAGGGGCGTCAATATTATCGTGTGCACTCCTGGCCGCCTGCTGGATCATTTGCAAAACTCCAAGGGCTTTGTCTTTCGCAATCTACTCGCGCTAGTCATGGACGAAGCCGATCGTATCTTGGAACAAGGTTTCGAAGACGATCTACGAGCCATCTTGAAATTTTTGCCCAAGGAGCGACAGACCATGCTGTTTTCTGCCACACAAACCAAAAGGGTGGAAGACTTGGCTCGCTTGTCGATCAACCAAAAGTCTGCCATTTATGTGGAAGTCGAGAGCGAAACCAACTTGGCGACTGCCGCAGGCTTGGAACAGGGTTACGTGACTTGCACTTCGGACCAACGGTTCATGTTGCTTTTCACGTTTTTGAAAAAGAACAAGAAGAAGAAGATCATGGTTTTCTTTTCGTCTTGTAACTCGGTCAAGTTTCACGCCGAATTGCTCAATTACATTGACGTGCCTGTCCAAGACATTCATGGTCGTCAAAAGCAAGTAAAACGTACCACGACGTTCTTCCAATTCTGCAAGAGCGACTCTGGGACTTTGTTGTGTACCGACGTGGCCGCCCGTGGTTTGGATATTCCCAAGGTGGACTGGATTATTCAGTTTGATCCACCGGATGACCCCAAGGAATATATTCACCGCGTGGGACGAACGGCTCGTGGAGCGACCGGTTCCGGTCGGGCTTTGCTATTTTTGACGCCGGAAGAAACGGGGTTTCTCCGTTACTTGAAGGCTGCGAAGGTAGCCTTGAACGAGTACGAGTTTCCATCCAGCAAGGTGTCCAACGTTCAGTCGCAATTGCAGCGTTTGATTGAAAGTAATTATTACTTGAATCGAGCCGCCAGGGATGCATACCGAAGTTATCTCTTGGCCTATGCGAGTCACTCGCACCGTGATATCTTCAATGTCCACGAGTTGGATTTGCAATGCGTTGGTTTGGCCTTCGGTTTTACGACGCCACCACGAGTCGACTTGGCTTTTGGTAAGGACAAGCAGGGTCGCAAGAAAAAGACACAGAATGGCAAGAACAAGGGCGCGGGTAACTTTGGAGCCACAGGACATGCCTTTTCGGCCGATAATCCGTACGGACAGCGCGAGGCAGGAGATGCTCGGCAGTTCTCGCATTAAGTGTAGCTTTTAAGACTACTAGTACTAGTAACGAATAGTATGATATCGGTCTATCGACTAAGCCCTACCGTAGACCAGCATGTTGTATCAGTAACAACAACCACTATGTACCTTTACCTGTACTACTGTTGTAATAGACCAGGGCAGGTCCTACTAACTTGCCCCATTGCTTTTCTTAGCACGGGCTTGCGCTACTCGAAGATATTGCGAATGTACCAAGTCCAAGAACCGATCATCTTGAATCAGCGAAAGCAGGGCGAGTTGGAGCGATTTCTTGTCCAAGGCAATACCCGCTGGTACCGGAGGCGCATTTTCCACTTGTTGGGGCTGAGGTGCCGCTACTGCTACTGCAGCGACTGGTGCTGCCTGTGCCACAGCGACGGCTGCCGTACCCGAAATGGACGTGACTCCTAGCAAGGCTGCGAGTGCCGCCGACGAATCCACGACCGCCAGAGGGGCCGCTGCCGCGGCATACGATGCGGGTGGCGCAACATGCACGGGTGCAGCAACAGACAGTGTCCCTTGTACGAGTCCATTCAGAGTTTGCTGCAAAACATCGGCCATGGAAACGCGCTCGTCGGCATTGTGGAACCAAATACCTCGTATCCTACTGGCAGCTTCGGTCTTTTCCTTGAGGATCAAGAACGGATCGTCGTGTTGCATTTGGACCGTTCCATTCAAGAGCATTTGAAAGTTTTGGGTCGAATTGCGATTCAAGATAATAAGTTGATAGGTTGTCGTGGAGTTGGCGAGAAAGAGAGACCCCTCGACGCCCGACTTGGTCCAAGCGCCCTCCAAGTACTCGTACAAAACCACGTGGGTGGCCGTCTGGACAATGTCCACAACCGTCGGATCGACGGTACGCTGCAAGAGCCGCAAGTTGGCTTGTTTGCGAGCTTGTTCCGTCACCGAAACGCTCATACTGTTGCAGGATACTGCGTCGAGAGTAAGGTAATAGAAATAGAGGAGAGCAAGGCGAGGGTACAGAGCCGAGAGAGGTCGGGCCTACGATATCGTTCCGTCTTGTTGGCGTTGTGTGGCAGCGTGCAGCGTGCAGCGTGCAGCCGCCATGAGCACAGCAGCACAGCGACCAGCAAAAGGACGGGACACGACGGACGGACGGACGGACGACGGATCGATTGCCTGCATCAGCTGATCTGGTGTTTGGCGCGCGTGCGGAAACTAAACTGTAAAAGTGGTGGTAGACTACTAGCTTGACTAGAGACTAGTCTACGGTATGGTACCGGAAGAGCTCTGCATTGAGTGAAGTATTTCCGGGGCTCCTATCTGCCAGAGCTACAGTACCCGCGACGAAAGCTACAGCATTACTCGGAGAGTCAATGGTCGTGAATCATAAATAATTAATTGCGGATAGCATTGACCACTCGACTTAACCAGATCGTGGACCTGGTGGCCAGGATAAAGGCTTCTTGTAACCAACGAGAAGAACGTTCTTTTCCTTCTTGTATGGTATGGAGATACTCCCTTCCTCATCCAGTCAGCAATGTTCTTTCCCTCCCACCCCTTCTTTCCTCATCCATCAGTCATCTAGGTTACATAAAAACGATCTGATTGGCTCATCTTCCCCGGTTTGTATTCTGGTGCCATTCATCGATCTTCGCGTTGCTAGACTCTGGACCGATAGATTACGACTTCGAGTCATTTGGGATACTGTACGGTACAGGAGTAACAAAAGAACAATTAAAGGGAACAAAGAAACGAGAGAAGAGCATTGAAGGAACAAACATACTGTACTGTACCGTACTTTAAAACAATTTCGGAGGTCAGTGGTCAAAGATACTGGCGAGAAGAGCAAGTCAAGCCTAGAATACGTACAATAATATAGACTAGTCTAGAACTTCATTACAATTACGTATGTAATCTAAATTAACTGGCCGGTACTCGTCGCGCTTCTTCAATCACTGGGTTACTGAACCGAAATATTATTTAGGCGAAGAGTCATTTCTAACATTGCAAGGAACAAATGTCCAAACGAAGAACGGACACTGACTGTAGAATCCCTCCCAAATCAATCCTCCAATTGCTCACAAAATACAAAAAAACACAAAAACCATCAAGATGAAGCAACATTCAATCATCATCGTTCTCTCGCTCCTACTAACGCTCTTTGGTTGCGCAAATGCCCGACTGGGAGACCGGCCGACCGTCGAAGACGAACGCGAACGCGAACATCTCAACAGCGATACCTTTGTGCAAGTCCTCGTCGGCTTTAAGAACAACAACGGCAGGTCGGCAGCAAAGCGACTCAGCCCCAAATGGACAAAAGAGATGAAAAACATCCGAGTTGCATCCATGCTCATCCCCAGAGCGTCTCTCAACGCTCTGCGAAATAACCCAAACATTGCCTACGTTGAAGAAGACGGACTTATGGAGCCCGACGGCGAGTCTGTCCCTCCCGCAATCACAAAGTCACTCGGTGACAGCAGCGTTATTCCCGCCGTCTCATCAACGGCAACATCAGCATGCAACGACCCCAACAGTTTCAAGGTCGCCATTATTGATTCCGGCGTCGAAGTCGGCCACCCTGACATTCCTTGTCGCGCAATCGACGATGCCGATACAAACTGTAAAGGAATCAGTTTTGTTGAAGGCCAACCATGGCATAGTCCGAAATACAAGGCGAATCATGGAACACATGTGTTTGGAATTATTGGCGCTATTGGTGGCAACAGCCAAGGCGTATCGGGTATGATTCCGGACAGCAGTGGAATCTGCTATCTGATTGCCCGAGTCTTTGACGACGAGGGCAACACTCAATTTGCCTCGAAAAAGTTTTTGAAGCTGTCGATTGGGCCATCTCCGAAAAGGCCAACGTTATCAACATGTCGACTGGGATGAATATGTGGTATCAAGCTGGTCAAGATAGTGCGAACACTGCGTACGACAACGGTGCCTTGGTCGTCGCATCTGCCGGAAACGACGGATCTGAAGCTCATCACTACCCAGCGAGCTTCGACAACGTTTTAAGCGTAGCAGCGACGACATCCGATGGAGCCAAAGCCTACTTTTCCCAGTATAATGACAAGGTCGATGTCACCGCACCTGGTGTGGGGATTGAATCCACTACACTCGGTGGCAGGTATGGAAAGGCCAGTGGTACCAGCTTCAGCGCCCCTCAGGTATCTGGGGCGATTGCCAGAGTTTGGTCAGTCTGCCGTCAGTGCTCAAACGCCGACGTTGAGAGGTGCCTATTGAGCTCAGCGTCTACTGCACCAACAAGAAGCGACGAGCTCGGGTTTGGCTTGGTCAATGCGGCAGACACCTATAGTTGCTTGGTCAATACCCTTGGCTGCTGTGACGAGCCAGAGTCAGAAGCGACACACGTTGAAGCTCCCGCGCACACAGTGCTCGTAGTTCAGAACTCACGACCGATACTGTCGCGACCAGCTTTTCCAGCAGCAGCGCCAGCTCCGGTGCCCGAATCTGAACCTGAAGAAAAACAAGAAGCACCGACGTGCCCACTTCGAAAGACTGGCCAACGGTGCCGACGGGACTCGACCTGCTGCTCTGGCCAGTGTGTTGGTTCGGGATGGACCGCCAAGTGCGCCTAAACGCCACACGTGCCAGAGATAGAAAGCATAGAGACCATAGAGCACCTTTTCACTTATGTATCAACTTATTTTCACCACAAAAGTATTCGCAACTGAAAAACTGGTAAGGCAGTGTTACTGCATTTTGCCTTCGTTAGTCCAATAGAACTGTTTGGATGGATCGCGGTGGAATTGATCCTGTTAAAACGACATTGGTTTCATCCTGCAAAGCATAGTTAGCGGCATCGCTGGCTTCGTTCAGAATGACTACCGTCTTTGACGCTTCACCATTCGGCGTCAAGAATGCTCCCATCTGAAGGAATGGCCAGCCGGTTGTCAAACAAACTTCGTTGGCCCCACTTCCGTCGGTAGTAAAGTAGACGGAGGACGCCTCGCCAGTCTCTTCGTCGAGATTCCACCTGGCAGACGCACCGGAGCAGCTCCCAAGAGCCACCTGTGCCCCACCACGGCCACCATAGGCACCTCCACCGTTCTGAAGCTCCTGAATGACAACACATTTTTGGGTACCCTTTGGGTGGTTTCTCAGAACAATATTAAATTGATCTTCATCGATTGGGGTCATGTCAAAGGCTCCAGCTTGCGAGTTGCAGCTTGTAAGTTGAAGACCCAAAAGGTCCTTGTCGACTATCCGTCCAATGCACGACTTTGTTGGACTTCCCAACCAGTCGTGTCCATACACTTGAATTTGTCTGTTTTCCACGTTCCACTTGAACTGCTGGCGAGTCGAACCTTCGCACGGCCATACAGTCAACTCGATACCCTGCAAAGCGAGGTTGTTAAGGCCACCGCCAGGAACGCTCTGCCCAGCAGGACGAAAGATTCTTCCCGACCCCGAACTGGCTTCGACCAGTCCCTGTACAGCCACCGAACCGGGTCTTACATAACGAGAAATGTGACCCATGTAAAAGTAAATTGGCTGCACAGCGAGACCCACGTCTAGATACTTGGCTGGAATTCCCATCGCGTTGAGCTCTTCCCTCGTTCGTCCATCTCCGAGACTGGAGTTGCCCACGGCGCGATTCTTCTCAAAGTATGGAAGTGGGTCGGCGTCAACAGGAGCGCCCTTGGCCCGGTGCGGTACAGCGAGAATAGTTGACTCGCAAAGGTTTCCCAAATGATTCGGACCACCAATCGAGTCCAGAATCAAATTCCACTCCACCCAGCCATTCGAACCGGTTGCCAAATCGGCCAGAATGGTGTGTGCATAACGTTCAGCCCGTTGAAAGAGTGTTTCCACCTGCCCACCACTGTATCCTGTTGTTGGACAGTGACACGACTCTGTGCCCAAGACTAAATGCTTCTTGTCAATTCCCTTTTGTTTCAGATTGGCTTGTAAGCGATGCATATTGGGACTCCCCATGGCACCGTCCAAGAGACGCTGCATACCACCTGCGTACCAGTGATAGGCCGTTCCACTAATGTACTCGGCCGCTGGACTTGATTCGTCCAACAAAGTATCGGCCCATGTAATCACGTGATCCTTGTTGTGATCAAACATAAAAATCTTGACTGCGGGGTGATCGCGACGCAAGACGGGGCCCAAGTGATTGGCGACAAAGTCCATTTCGGCATTGGGCGTGTACGAACAGGCTTCCCAAGGAGCTGAGAACTCTGGCTCGTTTTGGACAGTCACGGCCCACAGGGGCAAGCCCAAATCCTGGTAGGCCGTCAGGTATTTGGAAAAGTAGAGCGCCCAGGCAGCCGCGTATTTCGAGTCGGGCCCGACGCCGTCGCGAAGGCAGGACGGTTGCGCCGAATATGTCATTTTGGCCGCGTGCGTTGCGTTCTTTTCGTCTTGCCACGTTGGTTTCTTCATCCACGAGGGTGGCGACCATGGAGACGCGTACAGGAGAAAGTTGCCGTCCTCGCTGTTTGGATCGGAGCTTTCCTGTTGCCCCCACGCGGCCTTCAAGACGGAAGTGGCCCGCAAGGCCATGTCCACCATTCCAGTGGCCGCATCGTGATGGACACCCACGTCAAAATCCTTCAAATGAAAGTCTCCGTCCGTCTCGTCAAACGAGTACGATTTCAGGGAAAAGTCGCACGAGTTAATGTGCACTCGACCCAATCGGTACCCCAAGCCAGTTTCTCCAAAGAGCAATTCCATGACGGTGTCCTTGGCTGTTTGGGTCAGCGTGTTGTAATTCAAGGCGGCCGCTTCGGTGAAGGCGCCACCAAAGCCCAAAATGGTGGATTCCTTGTTCTTAAAGGGCTGTTGTGTAAAGTTGACCTTGAAGATGGCATCGGGCGCGGCATAGGTATTGAGTGGCACGGCAGCAGTTGTTTTCCAAGGTCCCCAGCCTCTGGATTTCGTAGAGACAGCGAGACAGGGCAAGGACGACCACTGCTGACTCGGTTCTTGCATGGATGTTTGAATGCGTTTCACAGGTGTCACATCAGTAGTGGTGCCTTTTTGGTAGTGTTCACAAATGGGTCGAAAGGTTTCGGAAGCGTTCTGGACCAAACGAGGCATTGCCGACGCTACGGTGGTCGTTTTGTCGCTGTCACTACCACGTAGGACGTGCGTCCCCGCCATAGCCAGTATGGCCGCCACGAGACCTCCAACGATCCATCGATACTTCCTCTCAATAACAACAGTAGTATTACTGCTGCCATTCGGAGACGGAAAGAGGGGCGTCTCTTCCGAGCTGTAAGAGTCCATGCGGATCTCGGGCGCTCCGGGCGTCGACATGAAACAGAAGACTGGTAGGAGATTTTGGTATACTTCTACTACTACTAGTACTACTAGTAAAGACGCTCTTGATGATCGCTATCTGATCTGTTAAAGATATGGTCAGCAGGATGCATCAGGAAATGATGAAATGATGAATTTGGCTGGTTTCAAGAATAAGTAAGATCTGTTTTTCGTTGGGGCTGGCTGGCGATGGGGGCTGGTTGAATTTGATGTCTGATGTGACATTTGTAGTATAAATACGCCTCATTTTTCGCGCCATATCTTTTCCCGCTAAAACGGATCACTTTTTGATTCTGTGATTCTGTGATTCTGTGTTTCTGTGTTGGAGCCTGCTTTCTCCTTTCGCCATGTACACTAACCCGTTTCTTAAGAGCTGGTGCTGAAGGAAGGGCTACGACATGCACACAGCTTAACCTTGTGTGTCAGTCACTCTATCTCCTGTTTGGTGTTGGGACCAGGACATGCGCAGCTGCATAGCACTATCGGTGGCAGTTTGGGGAGCGTGGATTGCTATTTGGGCGCAAGCGTTTCTTCCTTCCGAGCAGTTGCATCATCGGTCGGCGTCGGCATTACGTTATTCCAATCGACAACAGCAACGACGACACGGCAGCAGCAGCATCACCAGCAGCGGTCGTCACTACAGCTTAAATAACAATAACAACGGCACGGCTGCAACTGCTACTGCTACTGCTACTGCTGAATCCGAGAACATGTCCACTCTTATCGAGGCCGATACGGCAGCGCAACAGCACTTTCTTGATTCCATCATTGCAATGCAATATCGAGACCCCGATTCCATCCGACTCCTCGCCGACGACCACGTCCTGCTCAACACTGATACTATCAACGATGCGAATACAACCCCACTGATTCGTTGCATTAATTCGCTCGTCTTTGAGATTCACGACTTGTCCAACAATAGCGAACAAGCGTCGGCATATGTCTTGGCCGTTTTAGCGGCGGAGGACCGCGTCAATGTGACACTCCTCGAACTCGCTTTCACGCAGCATTTGGCAATTGAGACGGATGAACGACGCGCTCTCTTGACATTGGCTCCGTACCATCGCGTCGAATCTCTTTCGGGCTTTGCTCCGGGTACCGTGCCGCCTCTTGGACTGGCGGCCGGACCTATCGTGACACTAGTGGATCAAGCTCTCACGATCGCGACTGACAAAACTGCTACGGACAGTCTCCTGTTACAGGGCGGGGGTGGTCGAATCGATCACTCGTGCCTAGTAGCTTTGTCAACCCTCTTGCAGCTCCCTGGTGTGCACGTGGCCGACTTTCGAACGACCATGACGACCAAAGATTATTCCACGCCGAAGACAAGAGGCGGGCTGACCGCACCGCCACAACAACAGCCACTGCCCAAACCTTATTTCGCCGCAGCTCCACCCGACACGACCATTGCCGAAATCGGGGTGCGCCAGGATCCAAGATCCGAAACTCCCCTCTCGCCCGTGGCCGTCGCGGTAGTGGGCCGCATCACGGGCGTGCGTCGCATGGCGCGGCGCTTGGTATTTTGCGACTTTGGGCCCGTATCGGGCGACCACTATGGTCCCAACGACCATCCCTGGCGGTCGCCTGTGTCCGGTAACGACATGTCCGTGCAACTCATTGCGGGAAAGACGTTTTGTCAGACCGTTGGAGACGCGGCTGCCGAAGCAGCGTTGCGGCAATTCAAGGTGGGGCAGATTGTTCTGGTGCAAGGCACAACTAACGTGGGGAACCGGGAGTCTCTGGGACACTGGATTGACAAGCAAAGCTTCGATATCATTGTCCATAATTATTCCATCTTGGAAGAAGTGGGTGATGGTCCAGCCTTATTGATCGGAACGCCAGCTAACAATGTACAACTGCCGTCAGGTACGGATCGTTCTGTCGTGTCGGACTTTGCGGCACAAGTATTGGCCAAGAAGCGCGCAAACCGAGCACCCGCCAATCTAGGCATATCTTATTTGCGAATCAATGAATTATACGGGGTACCTGACGAAGAAAGGGGAACGCACGTGACCATGGTCGATTCCCTCGAGACGGTCAATGGCTTTGCCAACGATCTGTCGCAGCTATATGCGACTCTGATAACGCAACATGCAACGGCTGCAGACGATGGCAGCAGTACTGATAGTGCCAATGACAACTTTCAAGCCGCCTTGGTCGGTATGGATTGTGAATGGCGGCCTTCTTTTTATGCGGCATCTTACGAACCACAGCCAGTCCTGTTGTTGCAAATCTGTATTCATCCGTTGAAAAGAATTTATCTGTTTGATATGCAAGCACTACTTCGACCGCTACTTTCGCCGTCGGAAGAAATGAACGGCTTGGAAGCTGCCGTCTCGGACGCTCTGGGTGAGGTATTCTCTTCCGAGCGCTTAATAAAAACTGGATTTCAAGTCATGCAAGACTTTCGTCGCATGGCGGCGAGTTATCCGCACATTCCCTCGTTCCAGGTTGTGAATGCCGTCTTGGAAGCCGCGAGTCTTGGCAAGAATGTCATGCACGTGTTGAAACAACGCAACGCTCGATCTGCCACTTCCTCACTCAGTCGATTCACAGAACGCTTCCTCGGACGAACGCTCAACAAAGAAGAGCAGATTTCCGACTGGTCAGTTCGACCACTGAGCGAAGAGCAGATAGAATACGCTGCGTTGGATGCAGCTGTCACGCCCGCAATCGTCGAAAAGTTAATGGAGTCTGTGGACGCCAAGTTCTTT
>Ga0307933_1003334_pt1 | contig 10152 bp, 14 predicted proteins | sample OrgLakmetageno88_FD_201811 | JGI IMG/M metagenome (GOLD analysis project Ga0307933, IMG submission 201811) | Saline water microbial communities from Organic Lake, Antarctica - #88 | ecosystem: Environmental > Aquatic > Non-marine Saline and Alkaline > Saline | place: Antarctica: Organic Lake...
TTCGTGGGTATTCTACAGAATGCAATGAAAAAGTTGTTTCTAAAAAGCTTAGGGACAATAAACAAAGAGATGAATTATATGATCTAATACTCGGAGCTTTTAAAGATTGGAAATCTAATTTTTAAAGCACTCCGTACCGCCAATACGTGTTTCTTGGAAGAATGTTTCAAAATTATACGTATTAGCATGTATAATTATGTTATATCTGAAAACGTATATAAAATATAACATCTAGGTGTTATAACGGTATATTATAATCTATATGTGTTATAATTACCTAAAAAAGCCAGTCGTAAAACTGGCTTTAATTAAAATAAACTGAGCTTACTCGGGTTTTCGCTTTATGTTATCATTTGTCTATTGTCCGCTAACCCGACTATCATAGAATTGCTCACCTCCTAAGTCTGTTTGCGTTTCATCCTCAGTAGTATAAACGGTTGCACGTTACACTTGTGTTCCCACCTTATGCTGATGGTTGCAGTCACCTCCTACTTTAAGCAACGATGTCCCGAAGTTTCTCTCCGTAGAGCGATAACTTCTCTGGTTTATTTTAGTCTAATATACTTATAATTTTGTTACTCCCAAAGAAATTTCATATTCTTTTCTAAATTGTTCTTCTCCTAATAGTGCAAGTTGATCATGTAACCATTCTTTTCCTCTATTAGGAACTTGCTACCATTGTACAGCATGACCCTTAAACGAGTTTTTTCTAGGGTCAGAATCTGATCTTAATGAATTATAGAATATCTCATTAAGTTGTATGTTATCTGATTTACCTGACCCCTCCGTTAAAAGCGGAGTGCTCTACCAACTAAGCTACCGAGTCAGGAGTCCGCCCTGTAGGATTCGAACCTGTTGTACAACTTTTATTTAATAGACATAAGGATGACTCGACGCTGAGCGTTTTATCTTCTTCTTTATGTTTATAATAGTTGTCATAATTTCTTAATTGTTATACTCTTATTCGAGTAGTTGGGTTATTTATTTGTTGTTATAGTGTAAATATACCTATTTGTTTTGTTTCGCCAAAGCTTTTTCTGAATTAATCCCGATTTGAAAACTCCACTTTTAATTAAATTGAAATCAGACTGCTAAGAAAATACCCGATGTTAGAAATATATTCGCATACTCACCACCCACTACATGATAAAATACTTGTTGATAAAAAAGGTAATGAATATCAAATAGATGTTGTTACGGAAGATTTTTATTATGGTAAGTTTATCTCTATTATGTACCGAAAAATTGGAACTAAATCTCATGGGTGTTTATATTGGGAAAACATATCATGTCAAGATGAGACTATTTTAAAATCTATTGAAGAAAACCAAAATGAGTATTTCCTTAAAGACTTTGATCTATAAAATCATTTTAGTAGTTTATTGGTATGAAATTAATAACACTTATATTTATTATGATAATCCCATTAATGGGTATATCACAAGATGATCAATTTTTTATAACAAACGAAGTTACAAAACCACGAAATCCACGAGTATGGGAATGTGATGGTTACTTAAATATCCAAGATAGTATAGCTACCTTTATTGTAAGATATAGGGGTGAAACTAGGGGTATACAAGGGAAAGTTAGTAATTATGTTACCGAAGAAACCCAAGACTTTTATATCCAAAAATTTTATGTTGTTGGTACAGGACTTACTATTGGTCAGGTAATTAGCTTCGAAATAAAAGAATCAACCTCAACAGATGAGGTTATTATTATAGTGTATAAAAAGTTATCACAATATAATTTAATATTTAAATCTGAATTAATTAAATGAATATGAATAAAAAGGAAGAAAATAAAATTGATGGGGTATTTGGTTATATATGGTTAGGTGCATTTACATTATCTATCATAGTTTCTACACTAGTAATAATATTCAATTAATTTACTGACGAAACTACTGGTTCGTTATAATGTCCTTTACACGCTCTATTACTACAAATGGTTGTTCCATCACCCCAGCAACTTTCACACTGTTCTGTTCCTTCTCCTTGGCACTCATCACACATTACTTCACCTCTTCCAGTACAATCTTCGCAATCTATTTCACCATCACCATCACAGTCTAGACAATCTATATGCCCGTTCCCATCACAATCTTCACAACTATCTCCTTCTTCATCTTCTCCCGAGCCTTCACATTCGGTACATTCAATCTCACCACTACCATCACATTCGGTACATTCAATCTCACCACTACCATCACATGATCTACATTCTACTTCTTCATAACCCCTACAATATTGACAATCTATTTCACCATCTCCGTAACACTCATCACATTTATGTTCATATTCTCCATTACACTCATGACATTCATAATTTCCTTCGGTATCACATAGATCTATATATTCTCCATAATCAAAAACGTCATAATCGTTTGTGAGGTATCCCTCTTCAAAATTATAATAAGAAAATGTATCTAAATATGGATAGTTTTCATATCTACCATCTTTAATTTTAATTTTATGGTTTGGTTCTGTATTTCCAAGATGGCTCCAACCTTTTTTATTGGCATATGTTTCGAAAAGAATTTTATCAGAATCATCAGCATAATAAACTCTATCCATAAAAGGGTTTACTTTCCCACTATCTATATCTTCTGCACCAAACCACAAAAGAGCTCTTCCTAAAATTTTATCAGTGTCTTGTGGGTCTTTATAGATAAGTAATTTAACTGACTCGGGATTCAAAGCATAAAAATCCATATAAGAATTTCTACCTCTATATCTCATACATGAGTTTCCTAAATCTCCTTTATCTCCTTTTGAATAAGTTTCAGCTAGGTAATATTTATTTATATCATATCCATCAACTAATTCAAAGTATTTAAACTCATCGTTTATGGTTTTAAATTCGGTTTTTAATATATTTACAAATTCCTCAATATCAGTATCTTTAAAATCACTAATACCAGCACCTTTAAGAATTTTTCTAATTAATCTTCCTATTTTTGCCTCATCTTTAGTCTCTTCAAGAATATCATCAAATGTCATAAAGGTCAAATTGGTTTTTTTAGAAGCCTTTTTTATATCTATATCATCTTTTGTATCTAAACTCAAAGGAGCATTTTCGTCATTAAAATAGTCCCCACGATATTCTTCAACATCTTTTTTTAGTTTATCAAAAGGTTTAAATTTTAGAGTTTTAACGGTATCTGAAAATCCAACTAAACCGATTTTCATTTTATCATATTCTTTACCTTGTATATCATATAGGTATTCAGCTATTTTATTTACATCTCTTAGCTCTTTTATAACACTAAAAAACTTTGAATCATAAAACACTTTCCCCTCATTTATAAACTCATTAAACCTTTTCATTTATACAATCTTTTTTATTCTATCAGTAGGTCTGTTTTCAAAATCCCACTTTTTACTATTATCAACTACCCATACGTTATCAAACATAGGAATGATTTCATCTAAAGATTCTTTAACTTTAGCATGGTAATCTATAACCATATCATCTTTAAGAGTTCTTTCCCTTTCTCTATTTCTTTGTAGAGCAATATCTAAGTCAGTTTCAACACTTACTAAGGTAGTTTCATACCCAGCGTCTTTAGCTAAAGAGTGGATCAGTTTCATAACCTCAGTTTGACCCGCACCACAATCAAATACTATATTTGTAAGTGGTCCTGTTTTAGGTATTCTTAAAAAATTCTTTAAATGTTTTATTGTTTTATTTCGGGGATCAGATGTTGTATATGTCATATCTAATATTTTCATATTATCATCAGGATCACCAAGATCAAGGTTTAATTTCTTAGCTATAAGTTCTCTAAATGTATCAACATTTATGTATTTATAATCTCTTAAATTAAGTAAATTAGAAGAGACAAAACTTTTCCCGGCACCAGGACCACCTGCTATAAAAACAAAGTTTCCCTCATTAGGAGTATCAAAACCAACTATTTTATTTTCAAATAATTTAAAGTTATTGAATTCTTGAAAATTTCTAACTATCTTCTTCATCGCCTTATATATTTTTAAGTATTCTTATTCTATTATACTTTACCAGTATTTTATACATTTTTTCCCACTCTCTTTCAGAGTTAATTACTTCCCTTGGAATCCACTCGTTATGATTATTCTTAACCTCAACGATCATTCCTTCCTTTATATCAGTTGGTTTATTAGGAGTGAAATATTCTTGCTCATCTACAAAAGAAAAGGAAGCTCCCTCACTATAAAATGAATTATTCATATCTCCATTAAAATTAGTTATTCTAACTGGTCTTTCTGACCCATCTTGTAATATTCGTTTAGGTTTCTTTTCATTGTAGTATTTAACAATAACTGAATTTTGATAAAACTTATCCATAAGTTCAATAGCATCATATCTAAGATCATTATTATCTTCTTCTGTAACAGATTCTTTATGAGCAATATATGCAATTCTGTTTGTTCCGTTACCTAGTTTGTAGAGTTTATAATCCATTAAATATAAAGCATCTTCTAAATTAGAAGACATAATCCTATTCGTATAGTCATCTTGTTGATTGCTATACGCAGATATAAGTATATAATATGCCTTTACATTATCTAAGTTCATCACCATATATATTAATTTACCAAACTCTAAAGGGGGTTATTGGTTAATATTCTGTCTTGTTTATATTAATTAAAATACAATTATCTTCGGGTGATATTGATGTTTTCTCATACCCATAATCAAGTCTAAATTTAACGATCTCTTTTAGTTTTTCATTTACTGATTTTATAGATTTAAATGAATATACAAGTCTATAAAATTCGACTCCATCAGAGTTTAACGTAGCTATTATTTTATCATGACTCATAAAATCACTAAGGAAAATATTACATCGTAATTTCATAAAATGTACTTTATGTCTAGAATAAAGTTTAGGATTCATTATCAAAAGGTTTCCTTGTGTTTTACGGTTGTCTATACTTATTTTCTGAAAAGCAGCATTTATTTTAGAAAGTATTACCATCCCATCATTCTTAATATTGATAGGTGGGTAATCAAAGAAATGCTTATTTTTGAGTTGGTTAATACGAGATAATTCTAAATATTCACTAATCAATATTTCTTCAATAGTGTTATTGATTTCACCGTAAACTTCCTTATAAATTTTTCTATCTTCGGTATTATATGGAACTTCTTTAGATATAGATTTTTTCTCAGTTAGGAATATATTAAATGTTCTCAGCTTTGGAGTTAGCATTGACATATCTTCACCATCATCATCTTCTCTTTTAACGTGTAATATTTTAGGATCTTGTATTTTATTGATAAGGTCTATCTCATATGAAATATTTCTTTCTTTGTCATCACCATCACCATCAATTATTTTACCAAGTCTAATTTCACGTATAACACTTTTTTTAAAGTTGTTGATTTTATCTTCATCAAAGTCAAAATTTAAATCCATATAATTTATAGTAGCTACCTGACCATTATCGTCATTTAACTCATAAATATAAAAATTATCATTTAAATCTTTTCTTATAATATCTCTAAATACCAATTTATTAAATTATTTTTAGTCAAACCTATTGATCATTCCAGATGTAGGTATTGTAGTATTTATATAATTTATTAACCCCTGACTTGGAGTAGACTTTAGTCGGTTATTCATATTTACATCAGCGGTAACTATGTTACTATTATGAGCTCTTTTTTTATCGAAGTAAAACCCTTTACCATCCAATTCTGTATAGTTTAATAAAATTCGAGTTTTGTATGATTGAAAGTCATAATAACAATCCATTTTAAATCTTTCTTCCCAACCACCAATTTCAAGAAGTGATTTTTTATCATATACAGTTATTCCACTACATAGGTGAGAATAGTCATCATCTTTTTCACCCTTAACAGGCTTACTTATTTCAGTTTCCATTCTTTTAAAATTAGTTAACTGACTAGGTTTAATGTTGATCTCACAATTGAATGGTTTAACCATTTGGTATTGGTTTTTATTGATCAAAGAAATTGCTGTTTTGATGTTCTCTGGACTAGTTACAGTTAGGGTATTACCAAATATTAAAACTTTTGTTGATGATCTCCGAGCTCCTATATTATATGCCCATGATGGAGAAAATACCGTTCCATCATTTTTCACAGGTATATGTAAAAATGGATAACTTAACTCATTTAAAATTGGTGATTTTTCGTAACACTCTACAACTATTACTTCTATTGATTTGAACATTTTTAACCATTCTAAAACTTTTCTTAATAAGTGTATATCATCTAGTTTTTGATTAAATGGTATTATATATGAAAATGATCTCATAGTGCTCATAGTGGTTAATATTATTTTAATTTATAGTGAAAAGGTAACCCAATGTTTAATAAATAGTATATGAAAATACTAGTAACTCAACCAATATTTATACCCAATGAGGATAAATTAAAACGTAACATAAACTCAATAAAGAGTTTTAAACATATTCTTAAAAAGTACCTACTTATGAATCTAGAAATAGATATAAAAATAGGTGGTTGGACTGAATCTGATGATCTATGGGATCGTTTTATAAAGAATGTTGATGACAACATCTCATATAAAAGGTTTGATAAGAATTATGGGAAATCATTTATCATTAATGACTTATCAAAAAACATTGATGATTATGATTACATGTTAACGTTAGATTCAGATATAGTTTTTATTGATAATGATCCAATAAAAAGATTAGTAAAGTTAGCTGAAAAAATGCCAACATATACAAATAAACCATTTGGATTTTTATCACTCAATCAAGAAGAAAGTAACTGTCATCTGATAGATACCCTAGATAAATCATTTAAGTGGGGTAATGAGGTCGTTAAATGGGCAGAAGATGGTGGTGGAATAGCAGGTGGTTGTCTATTTATATCAAAAGAGAACTGGAAAGAAGTTGGGGGTTATAGAGAAGGTCTTAAAAATTATGATTCTGATGATAGATATTTCTTACTTGATACATTAAAAAATGGAATGTCTTTTGGTTTAGCAGAATCGCTTCATGTTATACACCCTAAAGATGATGATGGTGAGTATGCTAAGTGGAAACTAGATTCAGTAAGTAAGAATAAAAGTATATGTTTTTTTAGTTCTTATTCTGATAAACCATTTATTGATAATTATATCAAGTTTTATTTAGAAAACCTTAAATTACATTTTGATGATGTTGTTTTAGTTACCAATGAAAGGAAAATAGAATCCAAAGAATATAAGTTTCTTAAAAAGATTAATGTATCTATAAAGAAAGTTAAGAATGAAGGTCTTGATTTTGGAATGTGGTGGAAATGTTTCAATGATGAAAACATAGATCTTTTCAATTACGATAAAATAGGACTGGTAAACGACTCAACAATACTTTTTGATCATAAAAACTTCGATAAATTTATGAAGTGGACAGATACAACTAAGTCTAAATATTGTTCAATAACTGAGAGTAATGAGATTTCTCATCACCTACAATCTTACTTTTTGATTATTAAATCAGAAGCAATACAGAAAGTTTATGAGTATTTTAAAGATAAAGGTATCCTTAAAAAGAGAGATAATATAATTAAAACTTATGAGATAGGTTTGTCTAAATATTTAACAGAAAATGATATCAAGATAGAGTCATTCTTTAAAAATAAAACAGATAAAAACCCTACGACATTAGGTTATAAAAAACTAATGAATAATGGTATTCCAGTTATAAAAAAGAAATTACTTCTTAACTTATTTTCAGAAAATGAAATGGAATTCCTTGAATCTCAGAAATTTAAGTTTGGATTTGATTGGGTATCTAAAATAAAAGAAACCATTAAAAAGGATACTACAAGTGTAGAATATTTAATAGATCAACTTTAATTTTTGATTTTATCAACTCTTCGTTGGTGTCTTCCACCTTCATAGTCTGAAAGGACAAAGTTTTTTACACAATCCCATGCTAGGTGTCTATCGATAAATCTTCCTGGAAGAGCCATAACATTAGCATCATTATGTTGACGAGCTAGGGAAGCTATATCAGGTCTCCAACACAAAGCTGATCTAATTCCCTCATGTGAATTAGCAGTCATGTTAATTCCATTTCCACTTCCACATATTAAAATTCCTAGATCATAGTTACCTGATTCGATTTCATCACACAATGGGTGAGCAAAGTCAGGATAATCTACTGAATCTTCTGAATCACAACCTAAGTCATGAACCTCACATATATTCTCATCATCGCCGTTTTCCCATACCATTAAAGATTTACGGATATGTTCTTTTAACTCATACCCACCATGATCACACGCAATTACAATTTTTTTCATATTCATTTAGTTTTATTTTATTCTATCCATTGTCCCTCTATAATAACTGGAAGAGAGATATAGGTTTTATTATCACCGATTTCAAGAGATACTCCATTATCATATTCTCTCCAACCATCACAAGTCGTTTCTTTTATAAGTTTCCCATCATAATTATAGATTTTTACTTGAAAAGAAGTAGAATCCGATCTACATGATTGTAACAAGGGAATTCCAATTATTATTAAAATAGGTAATACTTTTTGGTAAAATATTTTTAATAGTTTCATATTTTTATTTTTTCCTAAAATAGTAAAAACTTTTAGTTAATCAAAAGGGGAGTTTTAAAATAATATATAAAGAAAATAAGAAAAACACTATGAGTAATGATGAAAACTTAGAAATGTTAAATAGTAACGGAAATAATAAAAACTTAACTAAATTAAGAGAAGAATTTAAAGTTAAGTATGTTAAAGAAAAAGGGTGGGATCTTACTGACCTTTCAGAAGAACAAATAACTGAAATTAAAAGTCAAAAAGGTTACCAAGCACCTGGTATGATCTGTGGATAATTAATTAATAAATTCATCTATTGTAAATGATTCTACATCAGAATTTTTAAAGTTATATGATAATCTAGTGATAATATTATTAGATATTGATTTTGATATAAAAATGGTATTTTCATTCTCTCTTAATTGATCTGAATCAGTGAGTAAATCCTTATGAGTTATCTTTGAATTTACACTCACTGTGATAATTATATTGCAGTTTTTTTCTTCACTTAAATTATATAACACATCTTGTATGTTATCACCTTTGATTACACCCATAGAATCAATAAAGAAATTTTCATAACCATGATCACACATCTTAGTTATATATTCACATAATTTAGTTAATTCACATGGTATATCCATTTGTTTAATATTGATATCTTCAACACTATTTAAACTCATACCTCTATTTTTTGTATAATTAAATACTCTTTCTTCGATTTTTCTTGGTGTTAACTCAAGTGTAATAATACATGTTTTATTAGGCTCACTTGTTTCAAGTGCTTCTCTTAAAGCATAAAATGTTTTACCACTATTTGGTTTCCCTATAATATTTTTTAATCCCATTTTAATTCTGTTTAATTTGTGTATTTATATAGAACTTTAAATATAAAGTTTATTAATATATACTACATGAAATTAGAAAAGGTAACCTTGAGTAAAACTGATACGTGCTTAACTTACGTATTAAAAAGAATGGGACACGATCCCAATTTTTGTACTTATGAAACTTATCATGAGTACTTCAACCAGTTTCCATTTTCAAGGAAAGTAAATTCAATAAAAGTTGGGGATATTTTACTTTGGGATAAAGATGTCAAATGGGATTGGCTTCCGTGGCAAATAGATGATAAGGGGATTGAATGGAAGTCTATTCCCGTAGGATTTCACTTTGGTATATATGAGGGAGATGATTATTTTACTGATTGTACTAGACTTGTTAGGACTCCACACCCATCTCTTAGATTTAGGAAATTAAAAGATCTTAAAAAGAATCCAGATTGGATATTAAGATTAGATAATTCTTAGGAAAGTTTATATGTATATTCTTTAGATTCTAAAATACCTAAAAGGTCTTGGAGATTTGAAGGGAGGTTATAAAGATTATCTATATCTATAAAGTCTGTATATTTATCTTGAAAATAGTAATTTAACCTCATGTGTTTTACTTTTTAAGAACCAAAACCCCTTTTCAAAAGACATTTTTTTAGCTCTATCTCTAAGTATCAAACACAATACCTCGATTAAGTTTTGTCCATTTGCCAAGTGGGTCGCTAATTCCAAGCAAGTACATTACAGGAACAAAGCATAAGCATATCAAAATCAATGGTAAAAAAGCGAAC
>Ga0307933_1003340_pt1 | contig 10125 bp, 8 predicted proteins | sample OrgLakmetageno88_FD_201811 | JGI IMG/M metagenome (GOLD analysis project Ga0307933, IMG submission 201811) | Saline water microbial communities from Organic Lake, Antarctica - #88 | ecosystem: Environmental > Aquatic > Non-marine Saline and Alkaline > Saline | place: Antarctica: Organic Lake...
GGGAATGTTCCAAAGGGCCGAAATATCGAGATGCAAACCGATCGAGGCAAAAAACAAGGGAGCGAAAAATCCCGAACTAATGGCGGTAATTTTACCTTCCACATCTTGGTAAACTTTGGTTCCACTGGTGCGTTTGGTGAAAAACAGTCCCGCCAAGAAGACTCCGAGAATGAAGTGCAGGCCAAAAGCTTCGGCAAGCAGGGCAAAGCCCAATCCAACTAACAAAAGCATGGTGAATTCCAATTCTTCGATCCACCATTTCTTGAGCCGTTTGGCGAGAAATGGAACGACCCATCGTCCAAGGGCGGAGGCGATTCCAAGAAAGGCGACGACCTTGAGAAGCAGTATTGAGAATCCGATGAGTCCGGGGATTTCTCCACTTTTCAAAAGACCCGTTAAAAGGCCGAGAAGAATGAGTCCGAAAATGTCATCGAACAGAGCCGCTGAAATAATGATTTGGCCCAGTTTGGTCTTCAGCAAATCAAGATCTTGCAGAACTTTGACCGCCACGGGAATCGCGGTAATGGCGAGGGTGGTTCCGAGAAAGAGAACCTGAGCGATTTTCCATTCCGAATCGGGGATGAAAGACCAGCCGAGCCCGGCTCCCGCGAGAAATGGGATGACCAATCCTGCCAGCGCAATCCAGAAGGCTTTGTGGGATGCTTTCCCCAATTCGCGAGGATGCATCTCCAGTCCACCAAGGAGCATGAGAAAGAAGATGCCGAGATCTGTGAATGCATGAAATACCTCGTTGTGAGTTAGATCCGAAAGGATCGGGAAGGTTCCCGAAAAATGGTTTACGACGACTCCGAGAATGATCCCACCGGTCAATTGACCGACCAGTTCTGGTTGGTGAAGGCGCTTGGCCAATTCCCCGCAGCTTCTCGTGACAACAAGGAGAACGATTAGAATGTAAAAAAGCTCCATTAATTTTTCGAATTAGGGAATTGCAGGAATCATGACCAAGACCAATTTTTACTCATTGAATCATCTTCTCCAAAGGTTTCCCAATCGCAGTGCGTTGGCCCCGGCGCGGTTAGCGGATTATTCGCCGATGTAAATCCGCCGACCGCCATGGCGCGGGTGGAAGTGAACCTTCAAAAGATTGTGCGGTCGACGCGCTCCAGCTTCGAGAGTTTTAGTCATCACCCTTTGCCATTGTCGCCAAGTGTCGACTTCGCCGCGGAGAATTGCGACGCCGCCTTTAACGGTAACGTCGATCTTGTCGGCGGCACCCTGTAACGTGAATTTAAGTTTTTCTTCGATGTCCGCCTTGATTTCTGCGTCCGGCTTTTGCTCCCACACTTTTGGGACGGCAAGATAGTTATTCACGTGGACCACACCTTTTTGTCCTCCCGCAGTCCAGCCCGCTGCCCTCTTTTCAAATTCAGAATCGACCACGCCGTAAAGACTAACATGCGCATTCCGGCAATGAACTCGCAACGCGTGTCGGGAGACGTAAGGATTGTGTTTGAGGGCTTCCTGAACACTGTCAACAATTTCATCAGCTGAGGGTTCGTCTTCGTCGTAGCGGACTTTCAGATTGTTGTTCACTTTCCAAACGCCTGTGGTGTTTCGCGCGACATTACCGGCGCTTTGCTTCGCACGAAGGTGGCTCACTTTTCCTGTCAAAGTCACAACACCCGAGTCGGATTCGATTTCGATTCCGTTGAGATAACTCAGCGTTCGTGGATCGTGGCTGAGTGCGAGCCGCAAAGCATCTTTGATGCCGTCGTCAGTAACTTTCGCCATCAGTTCACGACGGCGTGTTCCGTCTAGACGATCAGGATCGATCTTCAACGCACTCATGTCTATCTTTTTGACGCCAACAATCATCGCTTTGCGATGCGCGATTCGTCGGCCATATTCGCTGCCGACGAATCCGGCGAGAGTCGCGACACCTTCCTGAACGGCCACGACAATCGTGGCATCATCCAGTTCGACCGCCGAATCCAGCAGCGACTGTATCTCCTCCTGCAATTCATCGTCGGGTCGGGATTGTTTTGCATCCACTGTGATGTCGTTCTCGATCTCAAGCACGCCATTGACCATCGCTACGGCATCTTCAGCCAGCATCTTCTCGCCGATTGAATCGACTTCACCTGTCAGCTTTGTCATGCCATTGCTTAAAGAGATTTCGATTTCACTGTTTTCGACCGCCATTTCATTTGCCAAACGTTTGCGAATGCCGTCCGTGATCGTTTCGTCGTTCAGTTCGTCCCGTACCACGACGATGAGATTGATGATCGAACGGACTCCGCGAATCTTCGAAACAATCTCTTCGGCTTCACGCTTGGCGGCGAGACTGCTAATCCTGCCCGAGAGCGTCACAATGCCGTCGGTAGAAACCACGTCGATCCGCTCGGATTCAAAGGCATTGGCAGTGCGCAGATCACTTTCAATCGCCCGGGAAATTTCTTTATCGGATGACTGTCGTTCCGTTGATTTTGATTCATGCGCGTTTGTCTCTGACGCACGCTGGTCCTGCGCAGCGGCGATTGGTGAGAGGATGACTGATGTAAAGACTATATATGAGAAAAAGACCAGCGCGGCTGAGATGGTCGCAGTTTTTGGAAATAGTAAGCTTGGGAATTTCATGATAATGAGTCTTCGTTTGTTCTAGTTGATTGATTGGATTGCGTCGATGGCCAACGCGTTTTTGAACTAATGTCTATTATGGGCCGCCATTTTGACAAAGCCTGTTGATTGATCAGAAACGAAACGCTGCTGCGATGTCGGCTTTCACTGTTTTATCTTCAGCAGCCAGGTAGCGGACCGATCCACCAGCTACTGATGTTTGCATCACGGCTTCTTCGATCAATTCGTTGTCTTCAGTTCCAACGGTGTCCCCATCATGACTGGTAACGGTATGAGAATCCGGATCGTAGGTGCCGTAGTGGGTAGCTCCCTTTTTCACGAAAAGGGTATCGACCCGCCCGGTGAAGGCGGCTTTGATAACTTCTCTAAAGTCTGCGGACCCCTGATCCTGGCCAACGTGGCTATGCAGGCTCTCGATGGAATTTTTTACGTCGATAGCCGCTTGCTCCCGAACCCAGTCGAGTATCCTTTTCTCCAGTTCATCTTCGCTTTGGTGACTTGGGTTAAAGCGAATATCATCTTCATGGAGATGGGGATAGGAATTGACTTCACGATAATGACCTACTTCGGAATCCTGGCCGAAAAGCACCAGTGAAATGGAGAGATCATCGAAATGATTAGGCAGATTTTTGTCGATCATTTCTAAGTAGCGACGAATGCTTTTGGATTTTGTGTCATCAGTGCCGCCGCCCTGACCGTGATGGACGGCATCCACTTTACCGCCTGCCCCGGTTGAATTTCCCGAACTATGATGTTGAAGTGTTTTTTCCGGATCATCGTCTTTCGTTGCTTCATCAAGACTGGACGGGCCGTGTTCGAGATCGATTTCATCGACATCCCACCGGGTTGTTTCAAAAAGACGCAACTTATTCAGGTCAAGAGCCAGAATGTAAAATCGCAATTCGTCCGTCAGCGGCATGAGTCGTCCAAGGCGGGGCCGTTTCCCGACCCAGACAAATTCCTCCAGGGGGAACGGAGTCTTGAAGGCGGTTATTTCCCCTGATTCATAGACAACCATCGCCAGACCGTTTTGTTGGGTTTGCCAAAATTCGGAACTCTCATCATCCAACTCCTTGAGCTGTTTGAGAACCTTACCTATTTCGCCCGAACTTCGCTGTTCGTCACTGAGCATATCTTCAGCTTTCTTTACTGCGTTTTTAAAAACGATTGGATTTTTCCGGGTATTCACTCCTTTTCTCTCCATAGGCAACAGCAGTGTCACCACCACGCCGCCATTGTCCGGCGGAGAAATCAAGCTGGTGAAGTTTCCACTCTTGATTTCGCTAACGGGGTGAATGTTTAAATTTAAGAGATTGTTCATAAATGTTTAGCCAAGTTAGCCAATGCCCAGCGCTTTGGTATGGGGTGAAACCCTACCAACGGGATTGGATCAAAGGCGAATCTGAATCGTGGAAGGAGAAAAATGTGAGGGCGCTGGCGTGGCCTTGTCGGGTTTTCGCGAGCAGGCACATCGAGAACTGTCGGGTTGAGCCGAGATGGAAGATCCTGGCATCTGGGTGATCGATTCTTCCGCTGACCTCGAGGACACCCGTAGGAAATACTTTGATGCATTCTGGCTAGCGGGGGGCTGTCGGGAAGGAGCATCCAGTGGACGCCGCATCATCCTTGTGCCGCAAAGTAGAAGTTCAAAGTAGGGTTTCACCCCATCGCAAAGAAGTGATTGCGGCTCTATTTTATGGAAGAGAAGGGAATATCTACCGCCTCAATTCTTCATCCAACCAAAAAATACCATGCTATTAAAAACCAAAACAATCGAGCAATGCAAACTGAAGGCTCTCGATGGGGAGTTCGGTAAAGTTTCCGACTTCTATTTCGACGACCAACATTGGACGATCCGCTATCTCGTCGCAGACACAGGTGGGTGGATCACTGGCAAACAAGTGCTCATTTCTCCTTATGCCTTGGGTGAAGCTTTCAAAAAGGAACATCTCATTGGCGTCAATTTAACCCGAAAGCAGATCGAGGACAGCCCTTCGCTGGACAGTGATAAACCGGTCTCCCGCCAGTTCGAGGCGGACTACTCGCATTACTATGGGTGGCCTAATTATTGGGCAGGGTCGGGAATCTGGGGAATCTATCCGACCGTGATGTCCGACCCGGGTCCCTGGGTTGAGCCAGACCCAACTCTGGAAGAGGCTCGTGACACCCACCTGCGCAGCACAAAAGAAGTCTCAAGGTATCACCTACACGCCACCGATGGCGAGATCGGTCACGTCGACGATTTCATCGTCGATGACGAGACCTGGGCGATTCGATATCTCGTCGTCAGCACCCACAACTGGTGGCCTGGAAAGAAGGTGCTTGTTTCACCAAAATGGATCGAGCGCGTGAGCTGGGAAGAAGCGGAAGTCTTCGTCAATCTCACCCGCGAAGCCATCAAAGCGGCTCCGGAATACACCGAGGAATCATTCGTCGAACGGGACTACGAGGTAACCCTCTACGGACACTACGAACGCAATGGGTATTGGCTGGACGAAATCGAAACCAGCGAGGGATCCATTCCCGAAAAGACAAATTAGAATTTCGAAAGTGATAGAATTACCATGAAACAGAATGATACCGTTAATCGCCGCTACATGCTGGCGGAACGCCCCAATGGAGAGCCGAATAAGGACACGCTCCGTCTGACCGAGGGCGAGATCCCCGCCGCAGGTTCCGATGAGATGCTTCTGCGCACTGAATACCTGTCGCTTGATCCCTACATGCGGGGTCGGATGAGCGATGCCCCGTCTTATGCCGCGCCGGTGAAAATCGGCGACGTGATGGTTGGCGGAACTGTCGCGCAAGTCGTCACTTCAAATGTCGAGGACTTCGCGCCGGGGGACTGGGTGCTCAGCTACAGTGGCTGGCAGGACTATGCCCTGTCAGATGGCGCTGGAGTCACTCACCTTGGTAGATTACCCGCGCATTCTTCTTGGGCGCTCGGCATTTTGGGAATGCCCGGCTTCACCGCCTGGGCCGGTCTCACAAAAATCGGGACACCAAAGCCCGGCGAGACCGTCGCCGTGGCGGCGGCGACCGGCCCCGTCGGTGCCACCGTAGGACAGATCGCCAAGCTATTGGGCTGCCATGTTATCGGGATCGCAGGCGGGTCGGAGAAATGCGCCTACGCGGTCGATGAACTGGGCTTCGATTCCTGCCTCGATCACAAGGCAGAGGACTTTGCCGAACAGCTTACCAAAGCCAGCCCGGACGGCAACGATGTCTATTTCGAAAGTGTCGGTGGCAAGGTGCTCGACGCGGTCATCCCGCTCTTGAATCCGAGCGCCCGCATCCCGCTCTGCGGGCTGGTGTCACAATATAATTTAACCGAACTCCCCGAAGGACCGGACCGGATGAACTGGTTGATGGGTCAGATCCTTCGCAAGAGAATCAAGGTGCAGGGCTTCATCATCTTCGACGACTTCGGCCATCTCTATCCGGAATTTTCCAAGGAAATGAGCGGCTGGGTTGAAGACGAAAAAATTAAATACCGTGAAGAAATCATCGATGGTTTGGAGAACGCCCCGGAAGCATTCATCGGCCTGCTCAAGGGCGAAAATTTCGGCAAGCGCGTGATCCGCCTCGGCCCTACAAATTAGATAACAAAATAAACAAAATGAAAGTTCTCATGATTCTGACCTCGCACGACAAGCTGGGTGACACAGGCAAAAAGACCGGCTTCTGGCTGGAGGAATTTGCGGCACCCTACTACGTCCTGCTGGATGCCGGAGCGGAAATCACCCTGGCATCTCCGGCAGGAGGGCGACCTCCTCTCGATCCGCAGAGCGATGTTCCCGATGCCCAAACAGAGGCGACGGAACGCTTCAAAAAAGACCATGCAGCCCAAAGCGCTCTCGGCAGCACGACGAAGTTGGCGGAGATCGATGCCGGCGGATTTGATGCGATCTTTTACCCGGGTGGACATGGCCCGCTCTGGGATCTAGCTGAAAGCGAAGACAGCCAGCGCATGATCGAAACTTTCATGGCAGAGGATCGTCCCCTCGCTGCGGTGTGTCATGCCCCTGCGATCTTTAAGCACACGAAAGGGCCGGACGAAATGTCGGTGGTCTCGGGCCGCCGCGTGACCGGCTTTTCGAATACTGAAGAAGAGGCTGCGGGTCTCACGGACGTTGTCCCGTTTCTGGTCGAAGACATGCTCAAAGCGAATGGAGGCCTCTATGAAAAAGGTCCCGATTGGGGTTCTCATGTCGTCGTTGATGGCAAGCTCATCACCGGACAAAACCCCGCATCATCAGAAGCTGCCGCAAAGGAACTGCTCAAGCTCCTCTAACGGTCAATTGCTCGATGAAGAATAAAAGATCATGAACACTTCTCGCACAAGCTCGACGCCGACATCCTCATCAAAAAGCCTCACCAGTCAGTCAGCCATCGTCCTTGCGCGGCGTCGCGAAGAAGCTCCCGCAGGTGCTTTTTCACCTCGTTTGAAAATTAGATGGAATAAGTATCGTCCCTGTCTATCCTATTGGTAACTCGATGATTCGTCGCCTGTCAGCATTGTTTTTCCTTTCCGGGATGCTTGCCCTGTTGCTTTTTCAGCAACCAGCTTTCGCTTACTGTGCGCATACGAATCAGTTTTTCATAAGCGATTGTGGCTGTGAGCAGGAAGTTGAGAGCAAGTGCCCCTTTTGTCAGGAGGGACAGCGTGATGTTCCCTGCGACGATTGCTCAGAGAAGATCCAGCTCGATGTCGATGATCTGGTCTGGTTCGGTTTGGCCGTTGAAGCTCCCACGCTGGTTTATTCTCCCATCATCGACGGTGCATCCGAACCGATCAAATTTAATGCTGGAACAGAACTTGCGGTGTCTCCCATTCGGCCTCCGCCTCCGCCCCGGAATGTTTCTTTGTTTCTCCTTTATTCGGTTTTTAGACTCTGATCTTTAGACCCGCTCGGTCGGCACTTTCGTGTTGCCGCCCTTGAGCCTTTCTCGGACGCCTATCGCTTTGGCGTCCCGTAATTTGAGGGCATTTGCCTATCCCTCCGGTTCGTCGTTCTGACGACATGGCATGCCGATCTTACTCCAACATCTCTGGAGATGAAGAACCATCTCCACAACCCAAAAACCAACCAATAATACCCAATGAAACTAAAGAAATTACCAATCCTGGCCGCCCTCTCTTTGACTGCTTTTGTCTCCTGTCAAGAGGACAAGACGACAGCGGTCGATCCACCTGCTGAAACATCAAAAATCGCGAGTGACTATCCTCTCGATGTCTGTGTCGTGTCCGGCGAAAAGCTGGGCTCCATGGGCGAGCCCTTCGTCATCACTCACGAAGGAACCGAGGTTCGCTTTTGCTGCGACGGCTGCCTTCCCAAGTTCAAAAAGGACCCCGCCAAGTATTTGGCGAAGCTGAAAAAGTAGGCCAACCAAAAAAGGGGAGAGGGAAGTCAGCTCTCCTCTCCCCATAATATCATGAAAATTTCAATTCTCAGCCTCGGTGCTTTTGCCCTTTTGTCGTCCTGTTCCCAGTCCTCGAATGTCGGAAGCGACGTGCCTCTCGTCAAAGTGAACGAAGCCTCCATCGCGAGCGCGGAAGCTGAGAACTATCACATCCCATCTCAGGCAGGCCCGGAAACACTCGCCGATTTGGCATCGCGACATAATCCCCGGCTCAAAGCCCTGAGGCATCGGGCCGAGCGCTTGGAGGCAAAGGTTCCCCAAGTCGAATCGCTCCCTGATCCGATGGCAAGTTTAGCCCTTGGGAATCTCCCCGAAACAGCAGCTGGCCGGGTCGATGCGGTCGTCGGAGTGAGTCAAAAAATTCCTTTCCCCGGCAAGAGACGCGAAGCAGGCCTCGCAGCTCAACGTGAAGCACTTGCAGTCCGGGCTGATGTCGCGGCCTATGAATTAAAACTCACCGAGCAGGTTCGTAGTGCCTGGTGGGATTATTATCTCGCGGGGATCACGATTCGCATTAGCAACGAGAGTCAAGGTCTCCTCCGCGTGGTTGAAGAAACGGTGGAGGCGCAGGTTTCCGCCAGTCAGGGAAGTCAAGCCGACCAGCTTCGTGTCGCAAACGAAATCACCAAGATCGACCGAGATCTCGCCGAAGCCCGACGGATTGAAAATGTCGCGAAAGCCCGCCTCAACTCGCTCCTTAACCGTCCTGCTGGGGCTCAGCTTCCTGCTGCTACTAATCGCGAGCTGGCCCCGCCTCAAAATCTCAATTCTCTCCTTGCTCGTGCCGAAACCCGACATCCCGAGGTGATCTCAGCGGCCAACAAAATCGAAGCCTTCAAACACCGACTCAACCGAGCCATGCTCGAAAAATACCCCGACTTTACTTTTGGCGTTCAAGGTGCCGCAGTGGCTTCGAACGGCCTCGCCCCCTCGGCCAATGGAGATGACCAACTTTTTGGCACGATGGGATTCAATATCCCGCTCTGGCAGGAACCCCGCCGCGCCATGATTCGCGAAGCCAAATCCGGAATTGCAGAAACCCAAGCTCTCCTCGGATCCACCCGTTCCGATCTGCGCTTCCGTGTCGAGGACGCCTACTTCCGCGCCAAAACAGCCCGTGAAGTTTCAGGCCTCTTCAAGACACGCCTCATCCCTGACTCGAAACAAGCTTACGAAGTCACTCTGACATCCTACGCCGCAGGAAAGGATACCTTCACCAACGTCATCGATACCTGGCGGCAATGGCTAACCTATCAACTCCAATATGCGCAAAACCGAGCTCAACTCGGAAAAGCCGTTGCCACCCTAAACGCGGCCGCCGGCATCAAATAAACCCATGAAAAACTTCTTCAAAAAATACCTGCGTGGCCTCGTTCGGACGCCGCGCAAATTTCTTACCATTCTCCTCCCGCTTGCACTCTTCGGAGCCGGTTGGTGGTTCGGACTTCCCGCTGAGTCGGACGCGTCGGACCTGTCAGACTCGTCCGAGATGTCGGACCAAGTCTGGACTTGCTCGATGCACCCCCAAATCCGCCAACCCAATCCCGGCCTCTGCCCAATCTGCGAGATGGATCTCATCCCGCTGCAAGATTCCGGTGAAGGTGGCATTCGTGAAGTGACGGTAAGCAATGAGGCCGCCGCTCTGCTAAATCTCCAAGTCTCCCCGGTCATCCGCTCCGCTGCGATTGCCGATGTCTCGCTCTTCGGGCGAATCGACTACGATGAACGTAGTATTTCAAACATCACCTCAAGAATCGGAGGGCGCATCGACAGACTCTTCGTGGACTTCACCGGTGCTAAAGTCAGTAAGGGTGATCACCTTGCCGAAATCTATTCTCCGGAAATTTATGTGGCCCAACGAGAAGTGATCGAAGCGACAAAAGCGATCAGGAATCAGTCTTCGACCTCATCCGCTCCCGTCCGTCAAACCCGCCAACGCTTGCTCAATGCCGCTCGCGAGAAGCTCCGCCTTCTTCAGCTTTCAGAGGAGCAGATCGATGAAATCGCCTCACAGAAAAATCCCAGCGATCGCATCACAATTCGCTCACCCCAAGACGGCATCGTCATCGAAAAATCGGTGGTTCTTGGCTCCTATGTCAAAAC
>Ga0307933_1003341_pt1 | contig 10122 bp, 7 predicted proteins | sample OrgLakmetageno88_FD_201811 | JGI IMG/M metagenome (GOLD analysis project Ga0307933, IMG submission 201811) | Saline water microbial communities from Organic Lake, Antarctica - #88 | ecosystem: Environmental > Aquatic > Non-marine Saline and Alkaline > Saline | place: Antarctica: Organic Lake...
TGCATTTATTGTGGCCGGAGCTGCTACTACTGCTCTTGCTACTCGGCAACGACGGGATCACAATGCCACTTACGTGACCTATTTTACACCCCCACCAGCACCACCACCAGCAGTCAATGGCACCAAGAATACCCGCCGCATGAGCTTGCAGACCCAACGTCGCATGAGCTTGCAAACGGGAAGTAGCAGTAGTATGGTCCAACAAGAACAAGGACACTACGTACCAACTGATGCTGTACGCCCGACTCTTGCCAGTCGCGAGACAATTAGTAGGCAGCGCAGCATACACACAGTTCAAGATTGTTTGGCTGCATATGACCAGCGTACACAAGCACCAAGTGCTAAGGTCAATTCGAACCACACCATCAGCAAGCCAACACAACCATTTGTCAAGAGCAGATGCGTGTCCATGGATCACTCTGCTGCTGTACCAGTGTCAGTAGCAACATCAACACCAACGGTCGTGGAAAAGCGACACCGCCGTACGAGCCTGGAAATGTCGAGCACTCCAGCAGTTGCACATCAGCAACAACATACTGTTGCTGCTACTACCACAACAGCAATAAAAACGGTCTGTGGCTTGGATCGCTCCTTGTCCTTGCGTTTTGCAACAAACGAACACTTGGAACACTACTTTCTTTAAACTAAGTGTACAACGAATACAGTACACAATCTACGCTACCTGGCATACATTGTCCTGATCCACCACGCTGCCGCCGAAACTAGCTTGCGTTACCGCTAGGCGGCAATGCCTTGCGCCGAAACAAGAAACTATAAGCACGAGCAAAGTTTACGAGTCTACGGTACGTCATGGAGAAAGGTGCGACCATATATAGGCCGCACTGAATGAGGCTTGATCGTTGATGTAGTTATAACTCTATTGTACATTGACAGGACCTTTCGCTAAAGTCTACCTAGTCTACCTAGACTAAATAAAGCAATAATCAAATCGTATAGACTAGTTGAATAGACTAGCAGGTAACAATATGCAATCGATTCATTTAAATGTTATTGTACTTTTCAGATCTCCAGTCGCTCTGTGACGTGATTCTCCAAACCATGATTCGCGCTCGCCAAGATACCCTTTGGTTGTTTCTTGGCCAGGGGGGCGGCCGTTTTAGTGGTACTCGCCAAGAAACTCTTGCCGAGGACAGCCTTTTGAGGTTTGGAGTTGCTGCTACCGCTACTGTTGTTGCTGTTGCCAGCGTTCCTCGCCCCGAACACTCGCGTCTTTTTCTTGGTTTCCGTAGTAGACTGGTTGCGCGGCGACTTGCGCACCTTTTCGATAGATCGCTGCAACTTTTTGGCTTGCTTGTCAAAGGCTTGCAAGTTCTTCACCGATTCTTCGGCTTGTGACTGCTTGGTGTACTCTTCTCCAGTGTAAATGGCGACCACGTCGCGCACCTTGAAGAGAATATTGCGGGCTTCGTCCATGCATTGCTTTTCGAGGGAGGCCTTGGCGACGGCAAGGTATGCCTTGACTCTCCATTCGCCCAGTAGCTTGGAATCGGTAAAGCCAGCCTTGTTCAAGAACGTGTGGACGCGCTTACCGCGCTTATTCTCCAGCGTTTCGATGAGAAGCAGTGCGTGTCGGGCGAACCTTTCCGAGTCGCTCCATCGCTCGAGTTGTGAGCAGCAAGTAGCCGCGTTGTTGCTGCATGTCTGCGAGTAGATAGGTTAGGGACGTTTAAAGTATGTGAGTATGGCTCAAACATGGCGGTACGGCTGCGAGGATCGACTCATTCGTTATCTAACGCCACTTACAATCATCAACAAGACTAAATCGGCCTTGACTTTGGAAGAGCTGGGCGAGCCTTGAATGTCATACTGAAAGTCGTCAAAGACGCTCTCGTAGATTTGGAGCGCAGCCTTGTAGTTTTGAGCAGAGAAAGCCTGTTCAGCCTGTTCCTTGATAAACTGGGCGTACTTGATTCTGTCTTCCACCGACATGTCTTCCACCTTTTGGGGACCAGCAATCACCTTGACAGCACTGGCAGCAAGGTAGCAAGTAACCATGGAAGTGTCTGCTAGCTCCCATGACGAAAGCCGAATAGCAATTTGCTGACGGGACGGTCGAATCTCAATGACACGGCCAGTTCCGTAGATGCAAATGACCTTGTCACCAAGAGACGGTTCCACTCTGTGCCAAGCCGGTAGCGTGATTGTATCGATGCGAGGCGTTGGGCGCACCACCGAGCCTTCGTCGTAGGATGCGCGAACCAGAATCGTATCTCTAGGATCCACGTGAGACTCACTAAAGTAGTACGAGTTGAGCATCGAGCGACTTCGAGAGGAAACCATGGTGGATGATGTTACTGTTGTTGTGTGTGTAAAGAATACGTTTGAAACTTTGTGGTTTGGAATTCTTGGTAACTGCTGGGATTTCACTTGTTTGCAGCCAACGCACACTACGACAACGACGCTAACACGAAGGGAATTCGATTCGCAACAAACGGAACTGAACTGAACTTGCTGCCTTTCCAATAATGCAAGCTGGATGGTGGATCGTCAAGCAAGCCACTGTATGAAGGTGTAAGGCAGGTCCTGTTGTCAACAAAGCCTTCTTTTCTGCTTTTTGGTCTTTTAAAAATGAGATCCAAACGGGTTTCTCTCCTTCGATTTTTTTTGGCTTTCGTGCGTGGCTCGCTCGGAAAATGTAACGTCCATATACTGCATATACAGTTATTCCTTGCGTATACAATTTGTTTTCCGTTTCTTTCGTCACAAAAAGCGCTGAATTCTTTGACACTGATTTAGACATGGCGGTCTTCGTTGAATGCTATAGAACTATTCCTTTTTACAGCCAACAGATACACCATGTGGGTAATTCATCTACCTCATTCTCCCGAGAAAATCGCCGTTGTTAGTATTGCCGTGTTGTTACTGGTAACGGCTCTTGTGGGACTCGCCTACTGCTGCTGCTGCTGCTGTTATTGCTGCTGTCGAAGAAACGAAAGCCGAACGACGACGCCGGCGCTGTTGGGTGGGAATGCCCAGCGCGGTTGTGGCCGCTGCCGGTGTTGGCAAAAAAGGCCGGCATCAGAAACCAGAGACTTTGCCACGCTCAATGATCTCTTGTTGGAAGTGGACGAGCACGAAACGGGATGGTTAACTGTAATATCAGTGACGCCTACTCCTGGGCGAGGTCAGGAACAGCAAGTGACAGCAGCAAATGCCGACGCCGCCACACCAGTCTCGGTGGACTCCTTCTTTGTCGATATTCTTTCAGGTGAAAGGAAAAGAGAGAGTCTACCTACCAGTAGTGGCAGACAAGAGTTGCAGGAGACGCTTTTATAATAGTACATTTTGTTTTCTATTCATCATTCATTCATTCCTTCCACGTTCAGTATCTTCGTCAATAGCGCATGCTTCATGTGATCGTATGTTCTCGCGACAAGCACCTGTTACTCTCGTGAAAAGGACCTCGCGCTAGCATTATGTCTCTTTTCTACTACTGCCGGCTCTGCCACTACACCTGGAACAGCAACCGCATGGAGAATGTCCAATACTTGCACCGCATTCACCATTTCCTCCTGACGTCTGCGGACAATATCCAAGGGAGACTCGCCGACCGCATCCCGCAGGTGCACCGCTTGCGGACTGTGCCGTATCAGCTCTTGCAAGAACTCTGGAGACACGTGGTCGTTGCGAGCCACCAAGAAATGCAAAGGCGTGCGTTTTTCCACATCAGTCCAGCAGGCCGCGAGTGGGTGGTGATCGAGAATTAAACGGGCCGATTGCACGGCAGCAGCCGAAGCAGCAGCCGTGGTTGCGTCAGCACTTGTCAATGGCAAGGAACTGTCCATGCATGCGAGGTGCAAGGGCGTGCGGAGAAAGCCGTCTCGTGTGGCGGCAGCCTGACGATGAGCCGATAGCAAGGCAGAGACGGCCGCCAAGCGCTTTTCCTGAATGGACAATGCTGTGAGAGATTCGACCGAGTAGCACTGGAGCGCCACGACACGAAAAATTCTGTGCAGGGCAGTATCGTTGGGCGCAAACTTGTGGACAAAGGCTGCTTCCTTGGGGTGCGAATGACAGCGGGCTGGAATCGTGTCCCAATCGTCAATGCGGCCAGCGGCACGGTAGAGCCGCGGCTCTCGAAATTTGCTGTACAGCGAATAGGCAATCTGCTCGCGGTAGCAACAGCTCAAGTCTCCGCCGCCCATGATGCTTGGATAGTGGTATCTTTGGGAAGTAGAACTGTAAGGTGAAGGCGTGAAACAAGATTGTATGAATGTCTTTATCGAGACTGACGCGGAACGAACACAAGGAAAGACACTGGTATTGAATGCACTGTATGTATCAGAAAAAAACAATGGCGTGACTGTAATGTGAAGCTTAGGTAGGGGCGTCAATACGTGTCAACGCAACACGCAACGAACAAAAGCGGTTGTGTCATGTTCGTTTATTGATGGGCGGGGTGGTACAGAGAGCTGAGATTTCGGTGGCGGGGAGAAGAAAACGGATGAATCCCGGCATCCAGAAATCATGTTCGAATGATTTTGATTCATCATATTCTTCGACATTCGATTCGAAACTCCGTTCTCCACTTACAGTATTTGTCACTTTGAACCATGGCGAGCACCTCGCTCTCGTTTACCGTTTCCTTGGACGACGATGAGAAATGCATTGATTCACCTGTAACTCTACCGGTCGTGCCTCAGCATTCCTTGCAGTCTTTTCAAAAAGACGGCTTTGTCGTGGTTCCCAACGTCGTGTCGGCAACGAACGTTGACGACTTGAACGAGCGACTGGAAGACATTCTGCGAGGGGACTACGATCGAGGACAAGCTCCCGACAAGACGCCACGACTCGTGAAGCTAGCAAAGCATCGAGCTGTTGATGAAAGTGTGGCAGCGGTAGAGGTTACTCCAAGTAGCCGACCAAAAGACATGGACACGCGCACTCCTAAAACAGACGAGAGGAGACTAGCCACAGCCACAGATGCAACGTACAGAAAGACAACCAAGAAAGTGTCCCCAGCTGCCGGTCCCTTGGGCTTTAGCGGAAATCTACAGAATGTAAAAGTCCTTCAAGTCATTAATGTCCACAAATCAGATTCTCTCTTTCGCAAACTGGCGTGCTGTCCAGCCCTGGGTAAAGTTGTGGCGGACCTAATGGGTTGGAAAGACGGCGCGCGTCTCGCGCAGGATCAAGTATGGGCCAAACCCCCCGGTGGAGCTCCACTAACCTACCATAGAGACTCGCCGTATTTCATGTTTTCGCCGGCGGCCGTCGCAACCGTCTGGATTGCCCTCGACCACATGGATCCTGAACTGGGGCCGCTGGAATACGTGGTAGGCAGTCACAAGTGGGATCGGGGTCGCGTGGGATCGGCAAATCAATTCTTTCAGTCCAATGGTGGCGTGTCTTTGTTAAATTCAGCAGTGGCAGACAATGGTCTCTCCAGAAGAGACGTACAAGTGGTGAGCATGGCGGGGTTGCAGGCCGGTGGTCTTTCCATTCACAATGGACTGACTTGGCACGGCTCAGCACGCAATACTAGTCGCGACCGACCACGACGGGGTTTGGGGTTGCACTTTGTGCCGGTTAGTGTTCGTTTTACAGAAGAAGCTGTATTTAGTCAGCTGTGGGGGCACTATGTTGAGGATGCGGAGGATGCGTCGCAAGTGGAGCTACCATTGCAAGACTTTCCCATTTCATGGAAGCCCAATGCTTTGGACGAAACACGCCAGTAGAAGAGACATTGGGGTGCGGTTTTCTAGGAGAGAGAGTTATAGACTTAAAGATACAACTAGATATTAGATTTCCTGGTTTGCCAGCATATCAAAGAAGATGGTCTCAAGCTCGCCAGACTCTTTGAGCTGGGTTAGCTCCGAGTCGCCGCCAATGTGCTTTCCCTTGATAAAGATGTTCGGAACGGTGCGCTGACCGGTTGTCGTCATGAGTTCCATTTGGATGAGTGGTCCGTCTTCCATTTGATCGAGCTCCACGACGACCACTGACAGTTCAGAAGGTGCCACCTCGCCGAGTAGTTTTTTGGTATGCCGGCAATACGGGCAGTAGCTCTTGGCGAAGACCATAACGTCTGCACCGGCAATCTTTTTTTGGACGTAGGTGTCGACATCTTCGCCGCTGGAGAGCGTCTCTGCATTGACGATAGTGAGCAGCAGCAGTAAGAGAGCGCTGACGAGGAGTCTCAGGGTCATCATCGTAGGCGTTATTGTCATGGTCAAAACCTCCGTCCCGCGACAAGTACATGTACAAGTATGTCGTAGTCTACTCGTAGTGAGGCTGTACAAATGTCACAATGTCTTGGGTTTGCCCTTTTCCTCTAGAATCTATAAATTCGAATTCCAGACTCTAGCTATCTACAGTAACGGTAACCGTTATGGCCTCCTGCCTACCTACCTCCTGCCTCCTTCAGAAGAGATTCATTCGCTACTCTTTCCATTGCTTCTCTATCCTACGACGTACTTTGCTCTTTCGAGTGTCTTGGGGTGTGCGGTGTTACTTTGCTTGACTGTAGAGGCAGTGATAAAGAGGACTGAGTGTCCTGTTGTAGCTTGGAAAAGACAGAAAAAGAGTGGAATTGACGCAGAACTGACTTTTAAAGCGCGTGAACGAAGCGTTCGGTAGTCGCCGCCCTCGAGAACCTTGACGAGGCGCAGAAGCACTACAGCAATAGACTATACGCTTTCACAGTATCATGGATTCTTACCACACCGTAGAAGAAGAATTCCCCGAAACGGCGACCTTGGTGTTATCGCAGAGTGACTCGTATACTGCGAATCAACAGAGCCATGACGAATCATCCAATCCAGCTATATCCAGCATCACCAGCTCCAGAGGAGTCTTTGTGAATCGATTCTTGGTTCTCGTTGCATTGGCAGTATGCACTGCCATAAGCCTCTATTACCAGACAGTAACGCAAGACTTGCAAATACAGTTGGACCAAGAACGAGACGCCGTGACAGCTTTGCAAGCAACAGTTGATGGAAACTCGCAAGTGATTAACCGCTTCAATTCGTCCATTACTAATACCGACGTCTTGGAGCGATTGAAAGCGCTCGAGATCGACTTGACATCAGCCAAGGACGAACTGGAACATGAACTCCACAAGGTGCAAACCACGGTCGATAAAGAACTCAACATGACTCTCCAGCAACTATCAGATACGGTCGATAAAGCTGAAAAGGAAATTTCCTCCGAAGTCGAAAAGGTCAAGACGGATGTCGAACAGTACGTGCTCACGACACAAGATCAGTTCAGCATGGAAAACTCCTTCATGGTCTATCAGTTGGCGGGAACCTTTACACTGTTGAGTTGTTTGATTAGCATGTGGCACATGACGGCTCATCTGCGACGCATGAACCAACCGGACGCCCAACGACGCATTTTGTCAATCTTGTGGATGTCCCCCATTTATGCCGTCACGTCGTGGTTCAGTTTAGTGTTTCATTCGGCTTCAGGCTACCTGGCTATTATCAAGGATGGGTACGAAGCGTACATAATCTACCAGTTCCTGGGCTTCTGTATTGCCGTCTTGGGAAAGGGAGATCGCAACACTGTCGTGGACCTGTTGGCGCATCATGCGGAACACTTGACGCCGCCGTTTCGACTTTTTGGCTGCTTTGAAATTTGCGGCTGCTGTGTACCCGATCCATTTGAGAACAACCGGGCCTTGGCGGATGCCATTCTGTTACAGTGTCAGTTGTTTGCCATGCAGTTTGTCTTCTTCCGACCGCTGACAACGACGGCTATGGTGGTGCTGGAGAAGATGCAGTACTATGGTGGTGGTGATGGGCCAACAGACTACCGAGCACCACAGTTTTACATTGCCATTGTGCAGAACTTGTCCATCTTTATCGCGTTTGCTGGATTGTTGAAGTTCTATCATGCCGTTGATAAGGATCTAGCGTGGTGTCGACCATTTGCCAAGTTCTTGTGCATCAAGGGAGTGGTTTTCATGACTTTTTGGCAAGGCCTCGCTATCAGTGTCTTGGCGCAAACGACCGACTTGGGAGGAGGCGCAAATGGAGATTCGGAGAAGTGGGCGGCATCGGCCCAAAACTTTCTTATCTGTCTCGAGATGCTCTTGTTTTCCATAGCACACTTTTATTGTTTCCCGACAGATGAATGGGAGGAGGGGTACCGAGTGAAACATAGTCAAGGACAGTTTGGGGATAGTATTGCGCTGGGGGACTTCTTTTCCGATTTGAAGCTGATTCTAAAGTGAGTGCGCTGTGCTGATCGAACGAGCTTGATGGACTTGCTGCGCTGCCATGAATTCTGCTAACGCTGCTCGCTTTCCTTACAGATCGAACGGCCGCAAGAAGCAAAAGAAGCCAAAGCATCCAGCCCTTTTGGAAGGAGACGAAATGGAAGACGATGATACCGATGTTCTGAGCACCACCACGAGCGAACTTGCAGACGACGAAAGACTGGTCGCAAAGGCCGTTGGCAAGTCATTGGGGGAGGATGGCGACGACGACGATCCTGCAGTTGCCGCAGCGAAAAAGCGACTCCGTGCCAATGAGCTGCTCATGTCTCCTGGGGATTTGACATCATACGAGAACGCGAGAGGGTCACACGACTCCGGAGATATCAGTCCAGTGGAAAGTGACGAAGGAGACATTGAACACGGTAGCAATGGCAATGGCCGCCAGGAACGAAGCTGGTCAGGCTATAGCATCATGGGGGGGCCAGCCAGTGAACGAAACGAGGTGCCGACAGAGTCGACGGGCTTGCTAGCGTCGACTGACCGGGGGACATCGTTTTTGGAAGTGTTGCGGCCAAGCATATTCACAACTGTCGCTTCCATTGCGGAAATCGAAAGGCACACAGAGGGGCAAGCCACGGTCGAGCAAGACGACACTGAACAGCAAGAAGACGAGCAAGACAAGGAACACCACGCCGAATCGCTGTAGTCTATAAATATACAAATACTTAAAAAATTAGGGAGATGGTAACACTAACTGAGCCATGTCAGAGGAAACAGCTTCCCAGGAATCATCCGCTGCCTGTTCCAGTGTAGACAGATATACTATCGAACGAGAGCAAGCAAACCATCAAAGAGGTGAGATTTATAATGATGTAAACACTTCACAAAAGCATGTGCCATATCGACTTACTTTGTCGAGCAAAGAACAGTGAGAGGTCCCTTTCAATCCAATAGGACGAGTGGGCCCCAAGAGCCGAAACGTACTCGCTAGCAGTCTCAACTTCATGCTCTTGAACCATGTAGTCGATCCGGCGCCCTCGGTTCAACTGCCCGCAACCTATGTAGTTGCCTCTACTAGCGTTGTCGTCCGAGTCAAACTCGGAGCTGCTTTCTTCGTCGTCCACGGGGAGGCCGGCGGAGGTATCCAAGAGCCCCAATTTTGCCATGCTTTCTTCGAACGCTTCCACTACAGACTGCTGAGTTTTGAACGTTGTATCGACGAGCTTTCGCCAGAGGCGCTTTGTCTGATACTGCACCCGAAATCCACCATTCCAGTGTTTCATAATGGTTGGCTCGAAGTCTGCGTTGCGAGGGCTGATGCAGGGCTCAATGCGGTAAGCAATGGGATCATACGGGTGAAAGATGTTGAACACTCGGTCACAGCCTCTCAAGAAGAAGTCCGCCGTGAGAGGCTGTTGCTGGTTTCGAATCATCAGGAAGACTGCAACAGGTGAACCAAGAAGGAAAAAGTTGTCAACGTTGAATTCCAGCTGAGGGTAGGACGAAGTGACCGGCGGCGGCAGCTCGGGCTGCGTAAGCTCTGGGTTGTCGTCTTCGGATCTGGAGCTTCCGTATGCACTTTCAATGGTACCGTACGATGGCACGTCAGGTATTGAGGAAATAGGCTCTTCGATGATGGTTTCGACTTCAATGTTTTGGTTACCCAAGATATCCCACGCAATGATTGACCCGAGTGAGTGCCCGACAACCGAGATGCGTCCGTCGAAGCCTGTCAGCTGCCGAAACATTTCAACAACAATGTTCATCTCGTTGGTTACAATGTCGATGATGGTATCGTGATGCTCTGGATTCATAAAGTACAAGACATCCATCAAGGTGTCGTTTGCGAAATCTCGCATGTTCGGAATCGTTCGCAGCGTAATGTCTTTCAGTGTCACGTTCGGCTTTCTCGCACTCTCCGAGGAGGTCGGGCGTCG
>Ga0307933_1003342_pt1 | contig 10122 bp, 10 predicted proteins | sample OrgLakmetageno88_FD_201811 | JGI IMG/M metagenome (GOLD analysis project Ga0307933, IMG submission 201811) | Saline water microbial communities from Organic Lake, Antarctica - #88 | ecosystem: Environmental > Aquatic > Non-marine Saline and Alkaline > Saline | place: Antarctica: Organic Lake...
AACAGCAGCTTCAGAAGCTCTTTAAGTTGATTCTGCTCGAAGAGCTTCTGAAGCTGTTGTTTGCACCACTGCATTTTTAAGCAAGAAAAAGGCCATGGTCAATATAGCACGGTATTATCTTTTGTTTTTGCATTTGTTGTATTTTGTAGTTACTTTTTTAATTTTTTCCGGGTTGCTTAACGGAAATTTGCTTGGCGCCACAAAATCAGTTGACGACCTCGAAGTACGCGCTTCTTTCCCACTCTTATCTCCTTGATCATACTGTACGGTACCAGTACATACTGGTAGCATACAGAACGACGATACGACGTACGAAGAATGCCTAAAAAGAAGCAAGGCTTCGTCAAAAAGTAAAACGAATGAAAACGCCTAAATAAGCGATGACGTTGATGTTGACGTGGGAGAAGAGAAAGGTCCCCCAACCTCGAACTTAGTTGCAGATATCAGATATCGGAAGACAGAGAGACCGCCGCAGTACATCTCAGTAAACGCAAGATAAAAGACAGACGACGAGAATACCAATCGTTCAACTTGAACTGCTGCAGAGAGTGAGTACGAGTATCCACATGGATAAGACTTTGATAATGGTTGCGAGAGAAGTTACCCAGCTTGACGAGACGAAAGCTGAAAAGCTCGATGGGAAAGATGGCGAAGCACCACTAATAGTACCACTTCGTAGCATTCTCGTTGTACGTACCCACCATGAGAACGTGTCAGTCGATAGTAAGTGTGCTTTCGCGGAAGCACGTCATTGTCAAAGGGTCCTTAGGAAACAAAGACTGGGATTACTCTCTGACGAAAATGTTTCCGTGAGTTTCTCTTCTATAGAGATTAGAGATTACCCGATTTGCGTCGGGGACAATCCAGGAGGAACGAGTGGGACACCAATATCGATCGAGTGGAAGCACTCATCGCAAGGAAGCATCGGTTTGGAAGAGTATGAAAAGACAAGACCGCAACGTCGTTGCCGCTCTGGCTTGGTAATGCCAGCTTTAGCTCGTGAGGAGCGGTTACGAAGCATGGGTTACTCTTCTAACGAGCTCCGAACCCTCACCCGCCCGGTGAACATCGATCGAAGAAACCGGAGACGCACATTGGAGACATTGCAGCTTTCGTCATTACATGAATTCAACGAGAAAATTGCACGCAAAACTTTGAACTTTCTCTCCTTTGGAGCTAAAAAGCGCCAGGAGAAGAAACTATTGGATTATGGTAATGCTCTCAAGGGCACGAGCAAGTTAAACAGACGCCATAGCGTTGCAACGACCAGAACATCAGTGTCAACGACAGCTGCTGACTTGTAAGAAGAAGCTCATACCTCAATCCAACAAACAAATATGTTTCCACATCTTGTCGATGCATGAGACAAACAATGTAACTTTATATATAAAGTTGGGAACCTTTGTTTAAATCTGCTCGCTAGTACGCTGTCTACGGACTAGTAGTAGTAGTAGGAGAGGCGATACGTTTACTAGTCCTCTGATATTATGCCTGGTCTGACTTGGGTCGGCTATCGATTATGAATACCGGTACTACGGTACAGTATTCATTGGCCTCTCTGGAACACGTGAACATAATCAAACTGGTGGACTCCGGCTTCCTACAATCAGTGCTCTTGTTGCTAACGGGTGTGCTACGGTACCGTAGTGGTGTTATCATTCACTAGTGCAATCAATGGTAAACAATCCAAATGGTTCTTGTCGCCATCCCAGTTGTTACTCGGGACAGCATGGAACGAGACAATCTCGTGGTAGCGATAGTACTCGACGGGGAGGTCGCAATAGATATCCGTATGTCCGTAGCCTCCGCTGTTGGAAAGGACAGTCTTTTCGTAGGCGCACTTGTCCCAAGTAGCCGATCCCCGAGATAGATAAATGTGGTTCTCGTCCAGCTCGCGATCATTGTTTTCTTCTTCCGCTACACCCGCAGCACCACAGCAGCATCAGTACGAACCGTGCCGGGAATCGCATTGGCAATAGCCAAGGCCATGAAGGGAAGAATACTGGAAAGCTTCATTGCTAGGGTAGCCGAAAGGTGTTGGATTCTCGAATTGTGAGCGGATGGAAGCATCCATATCATCGAGAGAAGCGGCGTCCCACGCTCTTCTCCGTACAGCGTGGCGATTCAAAGTCAACTGTCAACCACAGCAGAGTATTTTCGATTGAAAGGATTGGTCTTGCCCGGAGAGTCCACGATGGATGGCAATCGTGGCTTGTCTTGTCCACGGTAGCGTAGAGAGGCGAACGTGACTACTCCCACTCAGAAAGCGACTGATTGTTGCACTGCCAAGGCCGCTCAGCAAGGCGCGCTTTGGACGGATAAAAAATGCTACAGTTCCAATGCCTGTGTGCTTGCTTGGTGTTATGGGTATGTTTATAACAAGGTACTTTAAATAACAAGGCTATTGAGTATGTTGTAGAGATAGTGTGTACCTGGGTTTAGTACGAGGAAACTGGTTCCGTCGTCCGCCTCCCTACCGGTATTACACTACGTTAGACTAGACTACTGTAATGACATTACATTCAACAGGTTCTCGTTGCCTTCGCGTGGCCGCCGTGCGTGCGTTTGCCCGCTGGCTGCTGCGTTTCCCGCTGTTTTTTTTGTGACATTCCCGCCCCAAATTTTTAACTTGAAGCGCATCTGCCAGAATCGGCCCAAAGAGGAGGCGTCTATTAGTATTGTAGTTGCAAGAGCTCTATCTGCCAGCTCATTCTTCTTTTGGCGTCGCGCGTGTGCTAGTAACAAACAAAGTTGGTTGGCTCAGTGGTCGTACTCTACGAAGTGATTCTGAGTTTGCGCTTAGCACGAAGGTGGATCGACGCTGATCCCCCCAAAAGTTTAAAAGAAACGTATCTTGACTTCAAGGAGGCCATTTTTCTGTCGCTTGCTTCCGACATTTCGAACGCAAGCTCGTGAACCTTGTATTTCTTGTTCCAATAAAGTTGCTGCCATGATTGCTCGATACCTTACTTCCTTGTTACTCGTCTTAGTGAGTTACTCGCTCCGAGGTGCTGCTGCATGGGCTCCGGCCAGGGCAGTGACAGCGACAGCGACACCGAATGTACCCAGGTGTCAACCTCAACTACAACGAGAGTGTCCTATGATATTAACAACGAGATCCCCATCGTTCGGTAGAAAACTTGTTGTTAGAGCCGTTGGTGTCGAGATGGATAACTCGAGAGTCACCAATGCAGAGACTCCGCAGCACAACCTCCCACAGTTGGTCAATCCAATCGAAGAAGTGAAAGAGCCAGGAGAAATTGATTGCCGAGAACTTGGAGAAAAGGTTGTCAATGGTCTCATTCTCGCCGTCTGTTTCGGATACGCCATTTATACCACTTTCAATATTGATCACGGCATGACACGGGGATGGACGCAGAGTGAGATTGCCATGCGTATTCCCCTCGATAACTGGAGCAACTACGAGACAAGCCTGGCGGAGAAACCAGTATATACCAAGACACTCATTAACGTGGTTATCTACTTGCTGGGAGACTGGTTAAGTCAGACTGTTTTTCAGGGAAAGAACGTTCTGGACTTTGATGCCTCGCGTACGATGCGAAATGGTTTCATTGGCCTTTGCTTTGGTCCGCTGGTCCACGAATACTACCAGTTTAGCGACCGCATCTTGCCCGTGGAAAATGGTATCTGGACGCGTCTCGAAAAGATTCTAATGGACCAGACCATTTACCTGACTATCAAATGCTCTGCCTACATTAGCGCTGTTGGTTTACTGCAAGGCGACGATTGGGTTACAGTCAAGAACAATGTCAAGGACCGTATCGGCGGGATTGTCGTGACGGCGTGGAAGTTTTGGCCGCTTGTCCATTGCATTACATACGGTCTTATTCCAGCTCGGCATCGTATTCTGTGGGTGAGCTCGGTAGATCTTATTTGGAATGCCATTCTTTCTACCTTGGCACGAGACGAGGCACCCGAACTCGACTTTTCAATGGAAGAGGCAGCGGCAGCAGTAGTGGCTGCGGCTGTGACTGTGACTGACTCCCCAGATGCCGAGAAATCTCATTCCGAAACCACCGAGTCCATTGGTACTTTACCAGTACCCCTGCTACAGGAGAACGAATCGCACACGCTCGTTATCAGCGGTCAATTCGAGTCCGAATCCGCAAGCGCGATTGCCAACAACTCGACGCAAGTGCTGCGCCCGTGAAGACTGCAGATGTAATTCAGAAGGCGCTCCAACGACTGCTCATTCAAGGGAATCCACGGAGCAATGCACGAACTCGTATCATGTGATACGACTGTACTGCACTACATTCCCGCACATACACTACTACCACCATCCATATTCCAACTCCATGACCGCTGTCCAGGCTACTTTTTATCAGCATGCTTTTTACCAATTTAAATGTTTAGCGACTGACTCTCAAAATATGTAACAGTTTAACAGTACGAACCATCCTCGAACAAATGCAGCAGTATACAGTAAGTACAGCGCTTAGTTATTAACTGTTGCTTAGTTTTTGTATTTACAATCTATTCTGCGCCAAGGCTAGCGTAGTGTTGGCGGTGATCCTGGCTGGGTAGATGCGGCTGCGACTCTTTGTACGTTGGTGTTTGAAATTTTTTACTGGGAAACTTGCTCTCCCACATGTGTCTCCAGTCTCTCATTTGGTTGGGTGTCAAGAAGAATCCCAGATCCCCCAGCGCTCCAGTCATCCAGTCGACCATTTGCTGCAGTTGTTGCAACGGAATGCCCAAGGACTGGAGACTGCCATTTTTGAAATGGTGCTCCAAGAAGGAATGATTGTCTGTTCCTCGGACAGCACTTGTCGCCACCAAGAGGGCCGTCAAACATAGCCGGTGTACCGTTCGCGGCGTACAAAAGGGACACGGCGGCAACCCGTTGCTCCGGGGCGTTTCGAACGAACACGCCCGATCCATGTAAATCATGGCCATGGTCAGTTCCAGCGACGACTCTTTTTCCGACAGCCCCAACAAGCCAGCAACGTGTCGCAAATAAGTTAGCAAGTCGGGTCCCCATCGTGTGGAGCCTCGTCGAATGGGTGCCCCTGGTCGGGACTGGCGCGGAGCCTTGGCGTGAAACAGCGTGAGCGGTTCCTGGTTGTTGTTGTTGTCAGTATTGCTACCTCCAATAATGTCTGCCCCGGGAGGATTATCAAACACTCCTGTTGGTACAGAGCTCTGACCTCCCCGCAATGGGTCATTTATTGGCGGCGCAAAGGAGGACGCATATTGTCTATTTTGCAGCAGCAAGAAAGGTTCGCTGTCGCTGTCGTTGACTTTAATTCCAGCGTGCAGTCTTCGGTTGAATTCTCCCGTCAATCGTAGGGCCAGCGACATGTGTTGGAGATTCATTTCTGGAGGACGAAAGTTGTCTGGTTCCTGTTGATGTTGCTGTGGAGGTTCGGTTGTCAGCCAACCATCCTCGCTTCCACCCCGCATACGATTGGCAACGTGTTCGCCAAAATGGCTCATGGATGGATGTTGACTCCTAGCAAAGCTTGTGTGGATGTTACTCGAACACATTGCAAGCCATATTACAGCCAAACGCGCTGATCTGTAGGGAGCGTGGGCGCTGCTCAGATGATTCGGTCGGAGCGATACCAATCCCATGGTCGTTCCACGTTGCCGGTGTGTGTTGGGTTTTGTTTTGTGTGTTTTGTGTGTTTTGTGTCATCGTTGCCGCCAGGTGGAACGAGATTTAAAAAAGTCCGCGAAAACGATGACGAGTGGTATTCCCTACAGTATTTCGTATTCCTTTGGAACTGAGAATATAAAATAGTAACTTTTGCAATAGGGAATAAACTGTACATAGGATAATGTCTTCGGAGGCCACGTCGCCTTTACTGTTTGTGACGTTTTGCTTCGGAATGACGCGATCGCGACCATGATGGAGGAGGATGATGATGATGATGATGTGTTCTGTGACAATAACAACAACAATAACAACCCTTATCACCAACGGAGGCGCGAGACTCTCGCTCCCTGCGAGTGCGAGTGCCACGCCATAGACCGAATATGAAGCAAGATACTTCGAGCTACGTTAGCAGTAGAAGGAAAATGGCATGCGCCCTCTGGATCATCAGTGTCAGCACCATGCTACGGCCATCGATTGGCTTTTGCCCGATGGTACCGTCGCCGACACTTTATCCGGTAGCGCAGTCTCAGGGAAGTGTAGTCCATACGACTACTACTGCTACTACCAATAGACAGTCCGACACAACACGAAACAAGCGATCCAGAACAACCCGTGCTAGCGCGAGTGCCAATGCCAATTCGTGGAGAACCGTAGGACGAGGCGGCGCTGTATCTCGAGCACAGACGACGCGTCACAGCAGCAGCACTAACGACATTATCCCTCCGCTAATAACGACCAACGGAATCGACCAGACCGCTACCGCTCACACAAGAGGCATGCGAATCGCTCTCGCTTCGGCTTACTTTGCCGTCATGTTTGCCAAATGCGCTTTACCCAGCGTCTTGTCCATGCTGACGTCCACCGAATCCGGTCTCACCTTTTCCCCGACGGCGTGGAACAACGCGTCGCCGAAACAGCTCATTGCCCGTCAGTTGACCTTGTCCACGCTGGCCATTGCACTCGGAAAGGTGCTGTTGGGTCCAGTCATTGACCACTTTGGTGGTATCGTTTCGCTCAAGACAGCGCTAGCGTTACTGGCCGTCTTGCTGGGGATTGTATCCTGCGCGCAGCCCTTTTTACTATTTGCCCTTTGCTGGGTCGGCGTCGACTTTATATTTTCCTCGTGCTGGGCTGCCAGTATCAAGGCCATCCACGAAACCTTTCCGAAAGAGGAATGGAGTCGTCACATTGGGTCATTGGCAGCAGCTGCCAGAGCGGGAAATGCGGCGGCGTTTGCATTCTTTGCCATGGTACTCAAATTCTTTGACGGTAGAATGCGACAATCGTGGAGGCCAGTATTTGCCCTTTCGGGTCTACTGCAGCTCGTGCCTATAGTTCTTCTATCCTACTTTGGTCGCAAGGCAGCGCCAGTGAACGAGCACGAATACGAGTTGTTACCGGTGGCAACCACGAAAAAGCCTTCTCTGGGAGCTTCGCTCGCAACGCTACAAAGGGAGGCAAAGACGCCCGAGTTTTGGCTTCATCTGGTGAGCCGATCAACTCTCATGGTATTCGCATCGTTTCTTCTCTTTGTACCAACGCTCATGAGTCAAGTTTACGGTACGTCACCAGGGTTTGCTGCTCAGTCTGGGTCTATCTATGCGCTAGGGTGCTTGTTATCGGTAACGACAATATCTCAAGTCTACCCAAAATTATCCCGCAATGGAAAGATTCGCTCGATTCTAATGCTGCTGGGGGCTGCAACAGTTAGCTCGGTAGCACAGCTTGGCCACATGGCTGGTCAATGGCACCTGTCGGCAGCAGCGAGTGCGGCCTTTTTATTTCTGTGGGGATTTGCGTTTTCGGTTCCTTTTTACATTCCCTCTTCACTCTACGCGCTGTCTCGTGGAGGAGCAGAATCGGCGGCAACGATTGCCGACGTTTTTGACATTGGAGGCTTTGCTTTGCTCGCTGCCTTTAATGGCTACGTTGCAGGCATTGCGCATGCTACACCAGCTGCTTGGATCCCAACCTTTCAAATCACGACGGGATGTGCCGTCGCTGCCATGCTTTCTCTATCGCTCGCCGTTCGATTCGAATGATTTTCGCTGCAGAAAAAAGTATACAAACACGATAATGCTAATAAATACAACGTGTACAGTACGGTAGTATGATACACCGCAAGCTCTTCTTGCAATCTATTCACTATTTCAACACTAAGTATTCACTGGCCGTCGCTCCGGAGCCATTCATCAACTGACCTTTCTCAGCTACACCGCATCCTTGGCCTGGCCTCCTGATGTCCCCGTGGGAACCGACGCTCGAGTCGGCGGCTTGAGCAAAGCTTCCGCGTACGCAGCCTTTTTGGGCGCGTCCTTTTTGGCGTCCTTTTGCGCCTTGCGACGAGAACCTCCGAGCGCAGGAAACTGCTCTTCCGCGAGCACTACTTTGCCAGTCTCCTTGGTGTTCGATCCCTGCTGTCCACCTTTTTTCTTGTTCTTGTAGGCATTGTTTCTATTTCCGTTCTTTCCTCCTTGCTGGGAGTTGTTGCCGTTGTTGCTCTTATTTTTGCCGTTCTTGTTGATCTCACCACGAGCGTCAGTTCCGGAACTTTGATTGCTCCCGCTTCGCTGAAGCTGCTTGCCGTCTTTCTTGTTGTTGTTGTGTCCCTTTTTGCTCTTGTGGCTCTTCTTGGGTGTGGTGTCCTGCGAAGGAGTTTCCGGTATTGCAGGCGCATCGTGACTCTCCAGTGTACGATCATCATGCTGCTGGGAGCGCACAAAGACTTGCTGTGGTGGTGGTGGCGGCGGTGGCGGCGGCAACTGATGTCGTCCATAGTCGGCCAATGGCACGGCGTATCCAATTTGGGGTGGCGGCGGCACGTACGGGGGTGCAACGGGAATTCCTTGCGCAACTCCCTGCTGCACAATGGAAGGCACCGCAGCATATCCATACGAGTACTGGAAAGGTGGCGGCGAAACCATCACGTTGCCGTAGAGCGGCGGCATGTACTGGTTCATGACGTAATGATGCTGACCTGGCGCGTGCTGCTGTTGCTGCTGCTGCTGCCAATACTGCTGCTGCCAATACGGCTGATGTGGCTGATGCGGCTGTAGCTGTGGCGGCTGGACGCCATTGGCATTCTTGAGCCCCGCGTGAACCGGCTTGCCATTGACACTCTTGTCCTTCAAGAAATCCAGAGCGGCCACCGCCTCTAGCTCGGTGCCAAACGTGACGTGCCAGGTGCGTCCCGCATCCTGCACCACACTCTTGGGACGTGCCTTGTGCAAGAAAAACTGCCAGATCAGGGATTCTGCCGCGGGATCGGGGAGTTCGTGCAGCAAAACAACGGTGCGTTCCATCGTCATTCCTCCAAGGGGGTAGACGGGAACACCCTGTGAGCTACCAACCGAAGACGACAATGGCGACGACAAGTCACTGGGAGAGGAACTGTCCGATGGTCTGCGGTGGTGGTCCGGTGGAGTCGGTGGTACCACTCGAGGCATTGCAGGATGCATGTCTTGGTGAGAATTGTATCCATTCGCAGCAGCAACAGCAGTAGGTTCCTGCGCAACGGGAATGAACCAGTAGCCCGTTTGCTGCTGGTGCGGGTCACCAACGACGCGGACCGTCCGACTGTACTGGGCCGCGCGACACAAGAGTTCCGGATCGGCAGGAGGAGCCATGGCGGCCGGTACGTGGTACCCGGCCCAGGCCGAAGCGCTCAGCTCTCGAATTTTTGGAAAGTTGCAAATGGCTTGGACGGGAACGGCACCGTGGTGTTCGTCGTAGGACTGCAGCATGGAACGGAGAAAGTCGTCCTTGGCGAGGTTTTGTGGACTAAAGTAAAAGTCGACCTGTGTGCGAATGCGACTCAAGAGCATGTCTTCTTCGTCGGCTGGGAGCTGGTGAAGTGCTAGCGGCTCGGCGGGACGGTGCTGCTGGGCTGTGGTAGTCGCCAATTGCATCGTGGGAATCGAATCAATTCAATAATGAATAAGATAAATATGATCGGGCAGAACGAGCTGAACAAGGAACGACAAGGACAAGAAATGGTGAGAGGCGGTTGGTTAACTTTCTGTGCACACGAGAATGCCAGTACCGAGCCCTTGACCTTTGACACGATCCGAAGCGAAGGTTCGCAGACGACAATAGAGAGAGAGAGAGAGAGCGGCCTCTGTTTCATACCATGTCCTAATCCCTGGAGGTAGACTTACTGGTGAGTGAGGCAGGACGGAGAGTCGATCTGGAAGGCGTTTGAATGAAGATATCGTCGATTCGATTCGATTCGATTCGATTCGATTGGCGGGGATCAAGTCGGGAGAAAGCGTCGGTCGGAGCAATCGCAGTCTGATGTCAACTTCAGAAGCTTTGCAGATCACAGAAAGGAGAATAGGGGCGAGCTATAAAGCTTGGTAGTCGATCGTTTGACTTTGTAAAGGTGCGAGGAGAGGAGAGATTCTTGCAGACTCTGATATAGCGGGACGTTGCCTTGCTTGCCTTGTGTGTGTTGGTCACACCAAAGTTTGAGGTGTGAACTGAGTTGAGCGTCGCGTCGA
>Ga0307933_1003343_pt1 | contig 10122 bp, 10 predicted proteins | sample OrgLakmetageno88_FD_201811 | JGI IMG/M metagenome (GOLD analysis project Ga0307933, IMG submission 201811) | Saline water microbial communities from Organic Lake, Antarctica - #88 | ecosystem: Environmental > Aquatic > Non-marine Saline and Alkaline > Saline | place: Antarctica: Organic Lake...
CTCATAATCTTTTATAAACTGGTTTACGTCGATTGAACCTCACCTTACTAGCTCTTCGCCACTGCTGTTGTCTAAGGACACAGAAGGGAGGACACGTGTATTGTTGATTCAACAGCCATACCTTGGTCGCGATTCGCCTGTGACAATTCGATCCACGCTGCACGAATCCGTCCGCGGTTCAACCGCGTGCCCGTCCTTCTTGTGGTCCACAAGGGGGGACATCAGCAGAATTTGGTTCCCTTCCATGTCACACAGCGCAAACATGTTCTCGGCGATGACATTTGCTGAGACTCAGTGACCTCACCATTGGTAAACTCGACTTCGTAGGTCCTTGAATTGAGAATAGGGTTAGTGTTCGCTACGCCCTTGACGTCCCCGTCAGCTCCTCGCTTCCGAGAAATGGCTTTCCCGGTTTGCATCTTGTCCCCAGTTGCGAGCTCAACATAAGCCCCAAACGAATTGGTCGTACGTATTGGCATCCGCGCTATCAATGTCAGGGACAAACGGAACCTTGCCATTGCTCTCGTCTTCGTACGAGTCCAGCTCCGGAGTCTCGTAGTCCGGGTCACAGGACAAGTCGGCTTCCGTGAGTGCTTCGCCGAGTACTGCATTAAGCGTCTCGGTAAATTCCTCGCGCTCCTTGACCCGCACTGGGCCGGCCATCTCGTCAGGCGTGAGCGAGCGTACTGTGGACCGGAAAACAATCTCTCCGTTCCGCTTGATGACCTTTCGCGTCATCGCTGGCCCAATGCCCAACGCCGGGCCCAAGTCGTGTCCAAGAACCATCTTGGCATCTGGGGACGAGATACTCGTGTCACGGAACATCACCCACTCGTACCACTTTAACTCTGTGATTGACGAGATGTTGGCAGTCTCTCCACTGACCATCGTTTTGGGTACCTGTCCCGCGAGTCCATAGCTGCTGTGAGCGATGTTGGACCGCACAAATCCCTGCCTCCTCTCTAGGTAGTGGTCCCACGATACCTTTGGAGACTGCTCTCGAACCATGTCACGACCATGACCTTTCTTGAGCTCACGGATTGCTCCTTCGGCAGCATTCATCCATGGCAAATGTGGCTCCGTCTGCTTGATCCGATTCCCCAGTTTCGAGCCAACTGTGCTGCGTCAATGCTCTGGCAACGGTCACTGGTCTTCACGCTAGACACACGGACATTGGCCACCATTGCTGTGAGAAAGGTGTGGTCACTTAACGCATTCGACACCTCACACAACATGGTCTCTGCTGAATCAAGGGGCTCCTCGAAACACATTTTCCTCGCGTCAGTCCTTGAAACTTGACACAAAACGCGAACTCGCGATACACTGTCCCCGTCAGTTTCATGGGCTACGCCAGACGAATCGGTCATTGCTTCCTCCTGCTTACACTCAGGCGATTCATAAGTGAGTTTGTGTTGTCAGTCGCACAATTTGTACTCCTGTCCCGTTGGCTTTCGTGTCGGGAAACCCGAAGACACTCCGAAAAGGTCCAATGGAATCACATACTCGTCCCCGGTTCCGAAAACACCGGGCACGGACAAGGTATGAGTAATTTCAGTTGGATTATCAGTCAGGAAACGAGGGGCATCATTTGCCGTGACGTCACTCAGCCGCATCTGAAAGGGACTCAACAGGTTGTGGCTCAAGTGAGGAATGTGAATCGCCTGGTGGACCACCAGGATGATCACTTCACCGTTTACCGGGTTATCATACGCGAGCGCTGCACTGACTGTTTGCAACGCTTTCGCAACTGGCTGGTTCGGTTCATATCCAGTGACATTGACCGGACGGTCAAAGTCATGGATAACCAGAGAGTCTTTGCCAATAACACATGTGTCCGCATGTGAGTCAAGCTCCAACCGCAAACCTTCGCCGTGGTCCTGTAGCGCCGCCAGCGCTCTGACCAATCGCATCACGCTCAGACTGCGCGCCTCGCATTTCTTCCTATTACCACAACCGCCAGAGGATTCGTCCTGGTCAACCGATTCATCATCGTTGGCACTCTCATCCTTGTTGTCCTTACTCGCCAGTCTCGTTTCCAAGGCTGCAACCTTTCGGTTGAGAGAAGCGCCGGTCACTGTCTTCGATCGCTTCAACGGGCGTTCCTTTTACTGGCCGTCCTGGCCACCGCGTTTCTGGTGTTGGTCCCAAAGGATCTTCTTGTTGCCTTGAGACATTTTCCCGTACTCGGTCTTGGAACAGCACCTGTCTTCGATCACGGCACTACCACCACTGTCCATCTCGTTGTCATGGTGGTCGGCTCCACTTAAGGAGATGTTCGAGAGTTTTGAGATGTTTGCGTCCAAAGCGATCTGCGACGTCGCAGACCGCTTGATAAAATCCTTGAACAGGTTGACGCACCTGTGGAAATCAGTCCCCAACTCTGGGTTTGCCAAGATTTGGGTCTTAACGGGGTCAAGTGTCAATGTCTTGATAGCCGCCAACAAGTATCGGACTTCTGACCCTGGGTCAATGCCACAGTGGTACTTGAGCCCTTTCAGGATCGAGTGCTGGTCAACCTGCTGTCGGACAAGTTTCTCAAACAACCAACGCTTCTTCTTGCCCTGCTAATGACCTTTAGCCAGCGTGAAATCAGCTTCCAACGCTATGTTGTTCACATTGTTCGCACCAAGATAGTGGTCGAACAACATGTGAAACGCCGCTCGACCGTCCTGCGTCCGCTGAGCAGGCTTCACGTAAGTCCAGCAATCGGCTTCCTTAGTCATTTTGGAAAACATCTCCCACACTTTCTTTCGGTCCAACTCAAACGCCTTGGAATCGTGCAAAGCACAACGGATCATCTCTTTGGCACGGCCTGCGTACTGATTCAACGGGTCATTGCCTTCTGGCAACCCCACAGTCTCGCGGATGACGTACGCGAGCAGAATCTTGGTTTCCCCAAGGCAGGTCCCCAAGAACCGGACTATCAACTCATTTGTCTTTGGCCAGTCCTTGTCATTAATGACAGGGAAGTCGGCCGTAATTGGGTTCTTGTACGCCGCGTCAGCGTCACGTTTTGCCCGAACAGCCCGCATCGTGTCCAACAAGACTTGAGCCGGTGTCACAACACGAGCAACCTTGTCCTGCTGACAAAGCCAGTAGGCTGCCAACTTGAGGTTGTTTTTGGCACGCAACAACATGGCATGCCCCTCAATGGGATTCTGGACGGATCCTCCTAGACGACGGATCACCTTGCAGAGATTCTCGACTTCCAAATCCGTGAGGATGCGAAGCTTGGGCAAAGAATCAATCCCCTGGTCATCGAAGATCGCAGCAGCTGCAGCAACAGTGAACCCGCAATGAACGTAGACTTCGCGCGTAGCAGCGTTCATGATAGCAGAAGGTAGGAGGTAGAGGTAACATTTAGCGTGTAAATTGTTTCAACAAGGTGATATCAGATCAAATTGTGGGCAGATTCTGCCATTTGTTGGCGATTACTCGCCTATGCCTCATCTACCCTCGCTGACCGCTTCCCCTAAAGAACACGAGTGTTCTCAACTGACAGCATCAAACTAATGCATATATATATTAACGTTGACTAACGGCTAACTGCTTACTAGAATGCCTGTGGATACCCCACAGGCATCACAGTCTCCTGAACTGTACTAATAAAATATATGCCCTAAGACAATATAAGTATACCGGAAGTTGGTGGAACTCCAGACTTAAAGATTTCTCGAATGGATGTCGAGGCGAAAAGGAAGACTTCTTTTCCTCTTTTCGCGGCCTTGCAAATCAGAAGGCGGTAATTTTTAATGTTACGTGTATATACACGATGATTTCTACACATGTTAATATTTTGGAGTACTGGGACTGCTTTTAAACATATACTGTTGTAACACCTTTTGCATACTTCTATTTCTACCATCGTGTATTTACAGGATGAAAGTCAAACGTTCTCAGAGTTTGTTTGTACTTATTTTTGTACTACTGGCACTAATACGGGTACAAAATACTGTAAGAAGTAACCATGTGGGAATTATTAAAACAGTTAGTAGTAGTAAGTAGTATACTACAGTACGACACATTACTGTGATAAATGTACCAATGAATTTGGAGGGCAGATGAGCCATACTGCTTCCATTAACAGTATATACATAACATCATCTGGGAACGTTCACACTGGGTGTTCCAAGCCATTCGGCAATCTGTATCTACGCAACAGAACAAGTGTTTTCAACGTCTCTCCAGACGCTTTCAGGATCATCACAAACAACCGTTGTTGCACTCGCATCAACGGTACTCTCGCTTTACTCAAAGCTGGTTATAGTCACTGGGTCTTATAAACTAGTAAAAGTACGTCAGGTTCACTCCCTGACACACAATAAGTCTACAATAGTTGATATACCATCGGGTATCCTTTACAAACAGGATCGGTTACAAGTTATGACTACAGGGATACGGGCACACTGTCCGTACGTCTCCCGGCTATTATTCGCTTTCCAGTCTGTACGTGACCGGCCATGCACCACTTTTGTCATATTCGTCTCAGGCCGACCCTTACGGTTGGACGAGAACGAGAACGAAACTGCCAGTTTCGTTCTCGTTTTCGTCCAACATATCGATTTCCCGATCCTTACGGCACCAAAAAACCAACTTAACACAACGCCTTTTATGTTTTTCTGGGTTTTCCTCCCAAAACCAACGAAACTGCCACCCCAGTTTGTTTTTTTTTGGAGCGGAAAACCAAAGAGAACCAAACGATCAAGAGGGTACCAAATGGATAAGCAGACAGCCAAGCAACGAAAAACGGACGATGCCCTCGGCACTAGCCTTGGCACCACTCATCTTGTAATACCTTGGAGCATAACATCCTTGTTTTACTACACTATCCCCCTTGTATTATACCATGGGAAACGCGATCTCCTTGGCCACCAAGGTCTGTGTCGACCAACCACTCCGCATTGCCGATTGCTTCGATGATAATGGTGACCTGGATCCTGCAAAGATGGCCGAGATGTTCCGAGAACACGATGAATCCGAGATCTTGCGCTCTCTTTCCTTCGTCGGAAGAAGCAGACCTCACCATCTCCCAACAAGAAGCAGAAGCGTACGAGAATTCGAAGACGGTCGGTGCTAGAATACATGGACCAAGATGGAAATAGGCAGCCACTACTTCCCACAATGAGCCAATGGTACTGTCTTTACATCTCGTGTCCTGTCTTATGCACCCGCTTCTACAACAAATTTCGTCGTGGGTTCCGGCTGCCATATCAGCGCTTTCTAGAGATGCTAGAAGATATTCGAGAGGAAGATGTCTTCAAACGTTAAACCTCAGCAGACTGCACAGGAAAAGCGTCGTCGCCCTTGTCACTTCTTCTCCTTGGTGCTTTGCGTTACCTTAGGCGCGGTTGGACCTTCGACAATCTCGAAGAAGCTACTGGTATTTCAGAAGAGGTGGGTAGAAGATCAGACTGCTGGTTGCTAAACGGTCCAAATACTAGGAATGCAAACCATCCCACGGGCAGGAAATCCAAAGGACGATCAGCCGCAGTAATCACTTCGATGCTGGTGTCTACAGCATCATTTCCGCCTTCGCCATCGACTACTACCAAAGACCTGCCAGCATTCACATCCTGCCACAGTTTGTCCAGTATGTGGTTGTAGAAGTCTTCAAGTGTATCCCTAGATGGTAGCTCCCCGCCGTGTAAATATCTCCCTGCATGGGCAAGAGCTTTCTTGCAGTTGGCGTACGCACTATTGGCCTGTGCAAACAGGGTGCGGCCCGAGATCATCACGGTGGAGTTCTTGTTCTTGGTGGCGGATGTTAGTAACTTGAGAGTAATCGCGGCTTGGTTCGCAGCGCCAACCTTGAGGACGCGGCCTTCCAAGCGACTGTAGCAATGTTTCAACACTAAGCGATGGCCCTCTCGACGGTTATCGTTGCCTACCTCATTGTTCTCCAGTATTTGCTTATCGAAGATATCAGTAAACTGGCCGCTGCCAGAAAGTAGCTGTTGCAAAAGGGAAAAATTATCGGCGTCGTCAGCTCTGCCATGGTAGAGCTCGTAGATGCGGTCCTCTAGCGCGCTCTTCTTCCTATCAGGTTCCGTGTAGACTTTCTCTACAGAGGCGACAGCAACCACACGCTGGAGCTCCTTGATGATGCTCGAAGGAGCAGCTGCAACTCGTGTCGTGGCTATTGCAACCATTATTCGATGAATTATGGCAAGGTCTAATCGATACTTGCTTGCTGCATCCATCAGCACGTGTGCTGTTGTAGCTGCACGTGTTGCTGGTGTAGCAGTGGTACAGGTATCCATTTGAATATCACATTGCATCTTAATGGAAAAGGCGCTCACGATGCTACTGCTACTGGCGGATGCAGTTTAGAAATGGGTTTTCCCACCAAAAAGGGCCACCACGTCACAGCTGATTGGTTTCGTTCTCGTCCAAACGTAAGGATCGGTAGAAAATTTTCGACGAAAACGAAACCAATCAGCAGGTTCGTTCTCGTTCTCGTCCAACCGTAAGGGTCGGCCTCAGGACTAAATAATAAAAGGATCGCCACCGTCTTTCCGAGCGCGTGCGTTTTTGGTTTTCTGCGAATGTCGGAGTCACAAATCACAAAAAGTGATGGATACCATGAAGACGACGACGACCATCAAGCGGACGACTGCATGCTGTCTACGCCACAGCAGCAACATCATGCCCTGTATCATATTCTTAATAATCGGATTGGTTGCATATACACCGGAAACGTGCGCGTTTGCGTCCATTGCGCTACGTCCACCGCCCATTTCACTAACTGCAACTGTTGTTCCACCTTTGCCACCGTCTCCCGTAAGCCACCAAACTGCCGTCGTTGTCGGCGGCGGTCCGGTCGGTCTCGCTACAGCGCTCATGCTTTCGAATCCACCGCATAGTATGAACGTCACCGTCTTGGAGCAGAGCAAAGGCGAAACATCTGTTGCAATGTATGATCCTCGCAAGGCTTATCTCTATAACATTAACCCGCGCGGCTTGGCGTGGTTTGACGGCCATCCTGATGCTCTGGCAAAGTTAAAGCACTCTGGTTCGGCTGCTGTGGGAGGTTTCGGAAATTTCGTCGTGGTTCCAGCAGATCCTTCCCAACCGATTCCACCGCCCAAGGCGGCTAGCGCTTCGGGCAACATCACAACCTTTTCCGCTAAACGCCCCAGCTACTGGATTCGTCGCCATGCTACCATAGAGCTCTTGCAAGATTGCTTGGTAGAACAAGAGATGGATCGTCAGCAACTCGGCTTGTCGGACATAGGATCCGTGACGGTCGTGGCAGGCCAGAGATTTGCCGGCGTTTCTGTCAATGATAGTGATGGCTCGGTGACTGTTGAAACTACCGACGGCCGCCATTATGCAGCCAATCTCGTCGTGGCCGCCGATGGGATTGACTCGGCAGTGCGCTTGTATCTCGCTAGTTGCAGAGAGCAGTCATGGCTCGCCAGTCGGCGCCGTTCGTTCGGCGTTAAGCGCTACCGATCGCCTTCGACGGGCCTCCGTATCAAGAGTCTCCAGTTTCCATCCAACTTTACCGTGCATGATAGCGACGGTAGTATGTTGAAGACGGAATCAGAAACGCTCTACAGCATCAAGTCTATTCACACAGGACCGCGCAACTTTATTAGTATGGGATTGTTGCCCACTAAGGAACAGCACGGGATTCGACCCACCAACATTATTACACGCCCCAACCACCAGGTTTGGAAGTTGCAGAATGCATCACAAGTCAAGGCTTGGTTTCAAGCAGCATTTCCCCGCATGGACTTTGATTCATTGGTGGACGACACCGAATGGGAACGCTTTGCGGCTGCTTCCGGTACCAAGTTTCCGTATTGTCAGCACAGCAAGGGCGTGGCTGTATCAAGTCCTGACGGCCAAGCGGGTGTCGCTCTGGTAGGCGACTCGGCGCACGCCTTTCCTCCTGACATTGGGCAAGGCATCAATGCGGGTTTGATGGACGTGATAGCGTTGGATCGAGCCTTGCGAGGCGATGATATCGTCAAGGGCAACGCTACAGGTAGGTTTCCGGCGAGCTTGGGGCAAGCCTTGGACCGCTATCAACGTAATCGCGTCCCCGAACACCGAGCATTGATTCGTCTGGCTCGGTTTGGAGCACCTTACCAGTATAATCAGCCGTGGAGGCGAGACCGCCTTGGGAAAAAGATGTGGACGGCCAATGTGGTCTTTCGGGTAGCGCTCCATAAGCTTTCGAGAGGCTTGATTCCGCGAACGGCTATTCTGATGGCGCAAGATAGCAAGCTGACGTTTCGTCAAGTGATGCGACGAGCCGATTCCACGGTACTTATCATCAAGGCAAGTTTGCTACTATCGACTTTTTGGTTTCTTGCAAGACGCTTGGCGTTGCTTGCCTAACCTACAATGTCTGATACTAGTAAGACGACGATCGGTGGAAGCAGAGACCTCTATCAACTGCCTAAATACGCGTGATCGATGCAATCACTCAAAAGTATAGCCAAACGCATGTGTGATTAGCAATAATTCAATACAGTACTACTTGTTACGGCATTGTAATATAGAAGTAGAAAATGTACAGTTATTGTTGTTGTGTGGGGCGGGTCGGGTCGGGCGCCAATGTAGTGTTTGGGCAGACGAAGCACACGGATGTCACTTGGCACATTGTCCCTTCCCGTCTTTATTGATCTATCGAGATTCCGTCGACTAGACTAGTTCATACCGTAATCCTGCAGCAGTTTTGCTGCTGGCCCGGGAGGTGCCAAGGTGCTCGGACAGGAGCCCAACAGTGGCACAATAGTCTAGTCTAGATAGACGAACTGAAAAGAAAAAGACCGCGGTGGATCCGCGAAACCGACTGACTCATTTTGCGCTCATTTTGACGTGTTTATTCATCCGTCGACGACCTCCAAAAAACAATAACATACCGGTACAGGTACAGCACCCACAATGCAACGGTGCGAAGGATCCCAGATCCCATAATCGCTGCCACTTACTGAACGGCACGGATCGAGACCATTCAGGAAACGACACCAAGCTAGGCGCTAATTGATACCTTACGGTAAGTTACGTTACGGTACCAGGCAACCTTCAGAAGAAGCCTTTTGGATAGAATGAAGAGCGCTCGAACGATACTTCACAAGACGAGCGGTTTGCGACGCTACCTCGAGCAAGAGCGCGCCACGTTTGTTGCTTCGCCCGTCCTCTTGATCCAAAGTCAACCTGCTGTTGCTGCTGCTGGAGACGACGATAAGAAACATTACAACACGGCGGTCGATTCGGCGTGTCGACATGTGCAACACCTTTTGCAAGCGGCCAACTTGCGCACGGTGGCGACCGCACAAACTCTAAAATACGCCTATCCGACGGCATCCGACATTCAGCATCTAACCGACCTGTGTCGACGGGTAGGAGCATCAACAGTCGTGGGCGTTGGCTCGGGTACTGCCATGGATCTCGCCAAGGCCGTCGTACAGAGTATCGGAGGTAGGGATATCAGCAGTAGTAATAGAGGAAGGAATGCTGCGGCATTTGAACAGCTGGTGCTCGTACCCGCAACGGCTACCGCCACCATGGCAGCAGCCATGTCGCATTCCTTACTGCTAAATGCAGCGGAAGAAGCTCTCACTGTGTATCCGCCCGATTCACAGTCTCTGCAAGAGATTCCAACAGTGCAAGTGGTGTTGGAACCGACACTCGTGGACGACTCTCGACAAACGAAAGCACTGTATGCGAGCCTGGCCATTGGCTTGGACTGTCTCACACGAGACCCTACCAATGAATTGGCAATAACCATGATTCGGAATTCACTTGCGTGTCTCGAATTCAGCGATGCAACCGAAGAGAGTCACCACGAGCTTGTACAAGAGACATTGACAACAGCAGGAGGGCTCATTTCGTACGGTTTGGAAAACGACGTTCGGAGCGTTCCCATGGCGCTGGCAGCGTCGCTCACGCCCACACTATTTACCGAGCACGATATAGTTGCCTTTATGGCAAGTCTCTTGCCAGCCTTGGTGGAACAAGTCGATCTAGCATCCATCTTGGGGATTGCGGACAGTAGCAACCTTGAAAAGCAATTGGCAGCGGCGCCACGAATTGTTACGACAGAAACACTTGAGACACTCTTGACAACGGTCCGAGACAACCATTTGCTATGGAACTGCATCGACG
>Ga0307933_1003345_pt1 | contig 10120 bp, 9 predicted proteins | sample OrgLakmetageno88_FD_201811 | JGI IMG/M metagenome (GOLD analysis project Ga0307933, IMG submission 201811) | Saline water microbial communities from Organic Lake, Antarctica - #88 | ecosystem: Environmental > Aquatic > Non-marine Saline and Alkaline > Saline | place: Antarctica: Organic Lake...
AGCAAGGCCCGCCGCATTGACACTCACATTAGTAGTGCTTATTAAGAGCAGTGCGACTACAAGTTTATATTTGAGGCTGAAATTTATGTTCATTTTTATATCTCTTTAAAATTATGTTTAGTTTCTGGATTTTAACACCCCTTCGTTCCAGGAATACAGGTTGGGGCTGGTGGTGTAGAAGCTGGAGGAGTAGCTGGAGCGCTACCTGTTTCTGCGTCTTTTGTACAAGAGAACCATCGACCCCAACTTGGACTAATATTTGACCACTGCGTAGTTGAATATCCATCCGGACAGCTTGTTTGTATGTTTTCACCTTCACAAGTTCTGACAGGATTACTATCTTGTCCTAATTTTAATCCACACATAGTTCCAGAGGGTAGAGCCTCTGATGATTGTCCACTTTGTTTGAAACAAGCGTACCAAGTGCCACCGTAACCTGAAGGCGGGTTGAAGCTTTTTGAAGCGTAACCGGCAGGACAGCTTACTTGTGGATCTAACCCTTCACATCGAACGACCCTTCCTGGATCTGAAGACATTTTGATACCACACATCAATCCTTCGTCTTCAGTACTTCCAGAGTAATCTACATCAACTTTTGTACAGGTTTTCCAATTCCCACGCCCAAGGTTGAGCATATTTGTAATTTGATAACCACCAGGACAATTGCCAACTTCTGGCTCTCGACCTCTACAGAGTTGAACCGCCGTACTGGCTTGTGGTAATTTAAGTCCACACCATACACCTTGATCTATTGACTCCCCTGGAGCCGCACCAGTTGCGCCTGTCGCTATACCCATGCCACTGGCAATAATTCGGTTGTAATAGTCACGACGCATTTCAAGAAAAGTACTTGTGCCCACGGGAGCACTTTTTACCGAATCTTCAAAAAGTTTTAAAGTCGTGTATGGATTATAAAAACTATTTCCGTTGTTATAAGAAATATTTATGCCATTGAACCTTAATAGGTTTTTGTTGGGATCAGTACGAGTAGTAATGGTGTAGTTAAGCTTTCCTTCTCGAAATGTGTTACTTGCGATAGGTCTGGTAGAAATATCGGTTTGCGAAATTCTACTCCCTCCATAATTTTCCCAAGAGATACTTTTCCCCGTATTGTTGAAGTCTTTTAATTTGTAACCCGACTGTGGTGTAATTTTAATAAGTTCACAACTGAGTAAGTCGCCGTTGATTTTATCGTTACTAAATTTTTTTGCTAAATGATGCGTATAGATTAAGTATTCGCGCATGTCTCGAACCGGACGACCAACCGGGTAGTATCCATCACGGGCCGGATTAGCGGCTCGAGTTGGAAAAGAGAAGTCCAATTCGGATTCACGCCCAAAGCTCATATATCTAGAATCGATGTAATGACCATTTATTCTTTGTCGGTCGTGTTTCGCATTCAGCTGGGCAGCTGTTTTAGTACCTGAAAAAAAGTCATTTATATCGCTTTCAGTACCAGCGCCAGTACGTGACATCCAGTGATCAATAGGAGTTATAGTCTCATCTTCATAGATAACAGAAGCCGTATTATTACGATTAGATTTATGCACTTTTGGCATAAATTTGTAATCATTGGGCACCTCATCCATATTATTTGGATAATGTACCACGTCTGATTGGTAATTTGGAATTGGGTAATTTTCAAAGGCATTTATAAAATCAGCGTGTGTTTTTACAGAGAACTCATCCGACTCAAATTTGTTATTTTTCCCGTTGATTTTCGTTACTTTGGATAAATCTATATTAAGACCGGGAGTGTTGCGGGCCGCGTTGGCTAAGTGTGTGAAACACTGTTCTTCTGGCGTAGGCGATTGCGCATTAACCGGGCCTGTTGGGAAATGACCAATAAGTAGGGCTCCAATTATAAGAGCGGATAAGTAATTAACTTTCATGAATACTAATTTAATTTTTAGGTTTTATCTTTTTAGTGCCCGTCACCGTCACCGTCACCATCACTAGGAACAACAACTTGAACAGAGCTACCTTCAAAGTTGATATTAAAGTTAGGATCCTGTGGACCAGACCAATTGGTGCCATCGGTTGTGTTAAAATTGATGTCGATAGCGGCATTGGCAATTTTTGAGCTTAAGCTATCGCTTTGTCGGCAAAACGCCTCACCACCACAAATCCACATGTCTATGGCTAGCACGAAAAGTCCGAGTGAAGCAAAAATGTAAGCTCCGGTAATAATTTGATCTTTTTTCATCACTTTTGTAATTACTTATAAATATTGTCATTATTTTACACGACGATTTGTGTTTTTGTAAAACAAATGCAATTGCGGTGCATCACAAACGTTTTATAATGTGTATATGAACTCTAATTTTGTACAAGAATTGATCTCGAAATGTAACGCTCTTGCAAAAACGGTCTCATTGCAGTTGTTACAGACCTTAGCGATTGGTTCGTTTTTATTGATTGGTGGTGTGTGGCTAGGATATGTTGATGTTCTGTGGTGGCAGATTATAATGATTTTATCGGTTGTAGTTGGTTTAGACTACTATTTAAGAACCACTTTAGACGGCAAGACTGGCTTTCCATTTTCGGCGATCAATTCGGGCTTGGGTATTTGCTTGTTTTTACGAACAGAATGGTGGCCAATACTCTTTTTTGCGGCGGTAGTGGCGATTGCTTCAAAGTATATTTTTAGAATCGGCGATAAACATTTTTTTAATCCTTCTTATTCGGCTATTTTTTTGATGATCGTTTTATTTGGGAATGAAGCCTACGTCAATCATTTCCAGTGGGGAAGTGATTGGTATGTTTTATTGCCCATTTTAGCCATGGGTTTATTTGTAACTTATCGAGCCGGCTTGCTTGATTCGGTGCTTACTTTTTGGGCGACCCTGTTGGTTTGTTTGACGCTGGTTGTGGATTACCATTTTGAAGACTTTGTATGGCTTTTTTTAACGGGAAGTTTTTTGATTATGAGTTTTCATGGGTTTACCGACCCAGCAACCATGCCATCGGTTCGAAAGTACAGATTGCTATTTGCCGCCCAAATTGCGATTTTATTTTTTATTTGTCGCCAAGTTATCAATGAAGGGTACAGCTTTTTTGCGGCTTATTTCTTAGTGAACCTATTTGAAGTTTTATTATGGCAACTAGAAGGAAAAAAGTGGCGTGGGTATGATTTGCGGTTTTTAATTCAATCGCTGCTGACCGGTTTTTTGATTTTACTGCTATTAGCTATGAGTTTCTCGTTTTATCTCGATACCAACGGAATCTGGCCAGAGTTGATGACCAATCGCTGTGTGCAATTGTTTTGCCAGTGGGGCGTCGTGGAGCCTTGGGAAGTAGACTAAGTCTTCTCATTTGACGATATGAGTTTTTGACTTAGAATCGCTCGGCTTTGAGATAAAGATAGATGGCTCGGTAGCTCAGCTGGTTAGAGCGTCGGATTCATAACCCGGAGGTCGGCGGTTCAAGTCCGCCTCGAGCCACCATTTAAAAATCTCAATTAAAACTCTGTTTTATTCTCTGACTTGCCCAGAGTCTGATTTTTTTAAGATTCTGGACGAAAATTGAATTTTATATTGCGTAGTGCCAGAAAGTAAAAAAAGTTTCTAAAGCTGAAAGGCTGCTTTCGCATTCTTATATAACTGGGCTTCGCAGTCTTCAAAAGATAAATTTTGGGCTGTAGCGATAGTTGCTACTATCTCAGGAATATACACGGGGCTGTTAAGTTTTGCTTTACGCTTTCTGGCTTGATGGGGGGTTAAAAAAGGGGCATCGGTTTCGGTGAGTAATCGCTCGATTGGAATGTGTGAAAGCACGGCTCTTAAATCGTTAGAGTTTGGATACGTAGCGACACCACCCACCCCAATAAAACCGCCTAAATCAATGGTAGCGTTTGCCGCTTCTAAATCTTCGGTAAAGCAGTGCCAGACAAATTTTATTTGTCTAAACTCGTCAGCGTGTTCCGCTAAAAATTTAAGGGTTTCTTCTTTAGCGCCACGACTGTGAATAATGAGTGTTTTTTTGTGCTTCAAACAGAGCTTTAGATGCTCTTTGAAGCTCATAGTCTGAAACTTTAAAAGTTGGGGTGATTGTCGATGGAATTGATCAAAGCCCGTTTCGCCGAAAGCGACTACGGTTTCTGGGTGTTTAGTCGCTAGTTCATCAAGCCACGCAAAATAAAGCGAGCGGTTGTAAATTTTAGGTCTTAAAGCTGGGTCAATACCGAGGTATTTATGATGATCTGCATTGTAGACACCAAGTTGGTCTACATCACAGGGATGCAGCCCTAAAGCCACTTTGAACGTGTTATGTTCCGCGGCTAAATTTAACGCTGCTTGGCAGGAAAGTTCGTCAATACCAATAAGTATTTGTTGGCTCACCCCTGCTTTTTTAGCCTCGGCTAAAATTTGATCAAAGGTGTCTTTAAATCCTGGGAAATAAAGATGATTATGCGTATCAATAAGAGTCATGTTTATTTAACTTCAGGAATTTTTTCACTTTTATATTTCCAGAAATATTTAAGGGCCGAGCTTAAATGAATCCAAAAGGGTTTTTTCCGCCAGGCCTCCCACAGATTGCCGCCAGAAAGTCGATGTTCGCTGTGCACGGCTACGGCACTAGGAATGAGTAATACTCTTAGATTATGTTTCCAGATGCGTCGACAAAGGTCCGTGTCTTCTAAAAAGAGGAAAAAACGGGTATCAAATCCGTTAAGTAAATTTGTAAAGGTGTCTTTTTTTAAGCACATAAAACTGCCTTGTACCCAATCAACGGCTTGTGGACTTTCGCTTTGGTACCATTTTTCTTCTGAATCGTAAGACCAGTTAAAGCGGGTCGCTAGACGCCGACCAAACATAACCCAGGGGGTTGGAAAATGCCGAGCATTTTGCTGTATCGTGCCATCGGGGTTTATCAGCTTTGGCGCGACTAAGCTGGCTCTTGTTTCGGTTTCAAGGGCTTTTATTAACGGGCTAAGACTGGTTTTGGTTAATTGAATGTCAGGATTGATAATCGCTACATATTCGCCTTGGGCAAACTTAAGCCCCTCGCTGTATCCACCGCCAAAGCCAAGATTTTTTTCAAGCAGTATTAAGTGCACGTCGGTATCAACAAAAATTTCTTTTAACGCCTTGGCGTCATTATGCGGTGACGCGTTATCAACCACTATAAATTCATATTCTATAGGGGCAGCATAGCTTTTTATAGACTGCCACAGTTTTTTAACTTCGGACGATCCACCATAATTGATGGTTATAATCGAGAGTTTTGGCTTCGTGTTCATGTGGCAAAGAGTTTACAAATTGTGCATCATTTGGCAAAGTGCGATGCGAATGATCCCTTTCAAAATTTTTGCCGGCTCCAGTCACCCCGATTTAGCGCAGCGTATTGCCCAAGGCCTCAATAAAGACCTATCACCGATTACTATCAAGCATTTTGCTTGCGGTGAAACGTATGTAAAATTTGATGAATCTTTTAGAGGGCAAGATGTTTTTTTAGTACAAACTTGCAGAACCGGTCATATGAATGACGATATGATGGAGCTTTTTTTAATGATTGATGCGGCCCGGCAAAGTTTTGCTCGCAAAATTCATGTAATAATGCCCTACTTTGCGTACAGCCGTCAGGATAAAATTCACGAAGCGCGCGAAGGTATTTCGGCTAAGCTATTTGCTGACTTAATCGTAAAAGCTGGTGCGGACCATGTTATTACGCTGCATTTGCATTCGGATCAAACCCAGGGTTTCTTTGATGTGCCGGTAGATAACTTAAATCCGCGACGAATTTTTGTAGATTATTTTGCGGCTAAAAATCTAGAAAATGCAGTGGTGGTTTCACCGGATGCCGGAGGGGCTAAAATGGCTAAAAAGTTTGCGGATGAGCTAGGCGTGCCCATGTGTATTTTGCATAAACAGCGACCAGAGCATAATGTGTCTGAAGTTTCGCACGTAATTGGGGATGTGAAAGGTAAGACCCCTATTATTGTAGACGATATGATTGATACGGCTGGTTCAGTGGTTGCGGCAAAAGCGGCTTTATTGGCGGCAGGAGCCAACGATGAAGTTTATTTGTGCGCGACGCACCCCATTTTTTCAGGGCCTGCGATTGAGCGCTTAAGTGGCGCTAACTTTAAAGAGATTGTCTGCACGGATTCATTGCCAGTCGATACGCCCCCAACAAATTTCAAAGCTATCAACATGGATAAGCTCCTTTCTGGAGTTATTAAGAATGTCATTGAGCAAAAAAGTGTGAGCCAACTTTATATTTAGTTTTGTATTTCAAATTTGTATTTTAGACTACAGCGTCAAGATAAAATCTTTGTGCGCTGTTTTTTAATGTTATAGTGTGAAGTTAGTTTACTAATTTAATTAAAAATGAGCGGTACTCCCTTCGATTTCTTTACGACTAATTTTGGTAAAGCCGCGAACGCGCTGGCTCTTTCAGACGCGACTAAAGACAAGCTGATGGAACCCGAGCGTATTTTTAAAACAGAAATTGAATATAAGTGTGATAACGGAGAAATGAAAACCGCTTCCGCCTACCGAGTGCAAAATAACTCTGCTCGTGGTCCCTACAAAGGTGGTATTCGCTTTCATCCAGAAGCGAATGAAGCTGAAGTTAAAACTTTGGCGGCTTTGATGAGTTTAAAATGTGCGGTGGTTAATATTCCTTTAGGGGGTGGTAAAGGGGGCGTCGAAGTAAACCCCAAAAAAATGTCACAAGCGGAGTTGCAAAGTGTGGCTCGGGCTTACATGAAAGCGTTAGCAGAAAATAAAGTCGTAGGACCAGAAGTTGATATTCCCGCGCCAGATGTATATACGAATCCGCAAACGATGGCCTGGATGCTCGACGAATATGAAAAAGTGGTGGGACACAAAGCCCCTGGGGTAATCACGGGTAAACCTATTGCTTTAGGCGGGAGCTTAGGTCGTTCTTACGCGACAGCGCAGGGTGGATTTTTTGTGCTTCGAGATTATTTAAAAGATCAGGGAAAGAAATTAGATGAAACCACTATTGCCGTTCAAGGGTTTGGTAATGCCGGTGCTTATTTTGCCAGTATTGCGAGCGAGGCCGGTATGAAAGTAGTGGCGGTTTCTGATTCGAGCGGTGGCGTTTTTGGTAACGGTGATCAGTGTGAAGTGCCAAAGCTTAAAGAATACAAAGAAGAAACCGGTTCATTACGGGGTAATTTTTGCCAAGGCGATAATTGTGATATTGAAAAGATGAAAAAAGCCGAGGTGGAAATGATTTCTAACGAAGAATTGTTAGCCTTGGATGTCGATGTGCTAGTTCTGGCAGCTTTAGATGGAGCGGTACACGAGGGTAATGCCGACACGGTTAAGGCAAAAGCTATATTAGAATTAGCTAATGGGCCCGTTACGCCAGAAGCCGATGAAATTTTAGAAGCCAAAGCTATTACGGTCATTCCTGACATTTTAGCCAATGCTGGAGGGGTGACGGTTTCTTACTTTGAATGGGTGCAAAACAGGTCTGGTGATGTGTGGACGGAAGCGCATGTTAATGAACGTTTAGAAAAAGTTATGCAAAACGCGTATAAAGATTTGAAAGACATTAAGTCAGAAAACGACGGAGTATCATTGCGGACAGCGGCTTTAATGCTGGGTATCGAGCGACTTATTACGGCTATGAAATTACGAGGTTGGCTGTAAAACTGGCAGAGTGACTTTCTATTTAACGAGCGGTTTTTACAATCGCTCGTGATGGAAATAACGGCTCAGGTAATAAAAGGGGTTCAAATCGGCGCTAAGTTTGGTATCGCCACCGCAAACTTAGAGCTTTCACAGTTGCCAGATATTGAGGAAGGCGTTTATTTAGTCGACGTTTTTTATAAAAATGATTCGTATGGCGGTTTGCTGCATTTTGGTCCTCGTAAAACCTTTGGTGGTGATTTATCAGCCGAGGTTCATATTTTAGATTTTGATAAAGATATTTACGATGATTTATTAACGTTAAAACTAGAAAAAAAAATAAGAGTCGTGAAAGCTTTTCAAAATGCAGATGCTTTATTTACCCAAATTGAAACTGATATTTTAGTGGCGCGTAAGTACTTTTTGAGAAAGAAAATCAGCACTCATTGGAAAGCTATAAGCTTGTCGGATCAAGCCCGTTTAGCCGCCATTGCCCAAACACGGTTAGAAGCCAATTCTACATTTTTGGAAGCCGCTACTATTTTTGTTTACGCCCCGCAGCTTGGTAAAGAAATCACCTTTGTGGCGGCTTTAATGCAGGCCTATCCAAATAAAGTCTATGCGTTTCCTCGGATTGATAACAAAAAGATGACCTTCTATGCAGAAAATAATTTTCAAGCGCTTAAAACAGACGCTTTTGGGATTTTGGCCCCAGAAATTACGGAAGAGTTGATTCCTAAAACAGGAGATTTAATGATTATTCCAGCCGTTGCTGCTGATTTAAAAGGTAATCGCTTAGGGCAGGGCGGTGGGTTTTACGATAGATATTTAGCGGACTTAAAAGAAGCGGTAGCGACACTAATCGTACTGCCGAGCTTTGCGGTTGTCGAAAAAGTGCCAACCGAGAAGCATGATAAAACCGTGGATCGAGTGGTTAGCTGTGAGATTTAACAAAAAAACAGAAAGTGTTTATGCTTTCTGTTTTTTAGATTGCCGCGTGAGGCTTAAAAAATTAAGTAGGCCTCGCAAAGACAAATAAGATTTAGTACTTCAAGAATTTAGCGACTGATTTAACCACGGCTTCGGCTTGTTCAAGTGTGATACCAATTTCAGCTAATTCTTCAGCTTTTAGACCTTCGAATTGTTTTACTTGAGACAGTCCCATTTCTGTTAGAGTCGCAATAACTTCCGCATCAACTCCTTCTAGGTGATCAATGGTTACTTTATCTGATACTTCTTTTTTAATTTTTTCTTTGGCAGGTTTAGCGGCCATATCCTCTTCTTCCATTGGCCCATCGTAGGTGATTACATCTACTTGCATGTTGATCAAATTACCCGCTAAACGAACATTCTGACCTCGTTTCCCAATGGTGATTGCTCGTTCCTCTTCTCGCACAAAAATCTTGACTCGGTCTTCACCTTTATCGCCAATGAAAAATTCAACTTTAGCAATTTTGGCTGGTGAAAGGGCGGCTACGAGTAATCGTTTTGCATCATCGTAAAATTGAATGACATCTAAACGCTCGTCTCCAACTTCTTCCATAACAGAATTAATTCGTGAACCTTTTTGTCCGACAAAAGCTCCGACTGGGTCAATTCCATTATCTTCTGAGGCGACGGCAATTTTACATCTCACACCCGCTTCACGCGCGATTTTAGCCACGTAAACGAGACCTTCTCGCATTTCAGGAATTTCTTGTTCAAATAGGGCAATAATAAATTCATTGCTGGCTCTTGTAATTCTAAGTTGAGGCCCTTTTGAGGTTAACTCTACTTTTTCAAGGAGTACTTTAAGTCGTTGTCCAGTGAAAAATTTCTCACCTGGAATTTGTTGTCGTCGGTGTAAAACCGTTGCTACGCCTTCAATTTCAATCAGGGTCGCGTCGTAATCGGCTTTTTGTACTCTTGCAGTAATTAGCTCGCCCTCTCTATTTTTAAACTTTTGAAATAACATTTCTCGCTCGGCTTCGTTTAATTTCTGAGAAATTACTTGTTTAGCCGCTTGTGCCGCAATCCGACCAAAACTCTCATGCATCTCGATTGGCACAAATACTACGTCTCCCTCCGCAGCATCAGGACGAATAATCTTCGCATCTTTAAGTAAAATATCTAAATCGTGATCTTCAATTTTAGGAACGACTTCTCGTTCTTCAAAAATTCGGATTTGCGTGATATCATCACCCAGCACTACTTTTATGGTTTGGCGTTGAGAACCAAAGTCTTTTTTGTAGGCAAGCGCGATCGCTTTTTCGATAGCATCGATAACGATGTCTTTGTCTAGATTTTTTTCAGCGCAGAGCTGATTGATGGCCGCTTGAAGTTGACTTTGCATGAGGGATGGGAGAAAGTTAATAAATAGATTTGGCTTCGCTGAAATAAACCGATGATCTAAAAAGATTATCAGTTAAGTACAAAATCATTGTGCGTTCGAGGGAGTATTTGTCAAATTTTTTTCAGATACCCGAATAATCTTTTTAAATTTAGCGTCCTCAAGCAGAACTGATTATACTCAT
>Ga0307933_1003349_pt1 | contig 10111 bp, 10 predicted proteins | sample OrgLakmetageno88_FD_201811 | JGI IMG/M metagenome (GOLD analysis project Ga0307933, IMG submission 201811) | Saline water microbial communities from Organic Lake, Antarctica - #88 | ecosystem: Environmental > Aquatic > Non-marine Saline and Alkaline > Saline | place: Antarctica: Organic Lake...
CCCTACGGGAGGCCATTTTAAAAGGCTCACCAGGTTTTATACCGGTGAGCCTTTTCTATGTTCACCCGCAAGGTGCCGCGAACCAGTTTGACGGAGTCAGGACATTTCTGTCCTGAAGTCTTAACTGCGGCCCTGATGCCTTAACTGCAGTTTACCAAAGTAGCGGACAGTCCCGAGCGCAGCGACTATGCCACGCAATGTCCGCGCTCCGTTAAAGACCATTTCGAATTAATTGGGCTGCTCCTAAGGTTGTGCGTGGTTTCTGCGGTAGAGATTCGAGGTCTTGCGGGCAGTCATGCGGTTTGGCCCAATCTTTACCTGATCGCACCTAATTACCACCGCTCCCCGATTCATTCCCGTCTTGTCCCAATCTCAACTCAGCCAAAGGCCTTGACCTTTTCGCCAAAATCAACGAAATTCATACTCAATGAGCATGTTAGCCACAGTAAAGGAAAGCGACAAAGCTTTCGCGGATGCACGGGCTCAATCCCGCCGCGAAGACCAAATCGCTATGTCCACTGGCAAAGCATCGCCTGCCGAGCTACAAAAGAAGAACTCGATCCTTCCTGATAATTTCTGGAACGAAGCCAATGTAGATTGGAACGCTTTCGCAGTTGGAACGAAATCGTGCAGTTAAGGATTACCTAGACCTTCTAGACGAGGGCACGGGACTTTTACTTGTCGGCGGACAAGCCGTTAACCTTTGGGCTGAACGCTACCAAGCAATGGAGCCAGCAATCCTCAATTACCAGCCATTCACCAGCTGTGATGCAGATTTCTATCGACGTGCGCCCAAGCTCAAGCTGCCGCCAAATTGGACGAGACTCCACTTGCCCACCAAAGGTCGTGTAAAGATCGTCACACATGCACTGGAAGGTCCAGAGGGCCAGACCGCCGAGATCATCCGCACAGTTAACGGACTCACAGAGAAAGAGGTAGAGGACGGTTCCATTGTTATCGAATACGCGAATAGGCCAATGTGGTTCTTGGTTCCCCCCGCCCTCTTTCAGGCGAAGCTGGAGAACATTAAATCACTCGACCAGAAAGACCGCCAAGACCTCAAGCATTTCAAGCTACTGATTCCCGTGACCCGCTGTTTCTTTAATGACGTGCTGACGAGCTTCACCTCAAGCGAGCGTCCCACAAGAGCAATCAGTTGGATGACCCAGCACGCAAAGAACATCCAAGAGGCTATTAAGCTCGGGCATTATAAGGATACAGACTGGAACACCTTTTTCCCAATCGAGCTTATGGCGAAGCATCCCAGCGAGGCAGTCAGAAACTTTACGAAGCACCAGTTCAAAGCGAATACATAAGGCTCAGGGTTTCGGCCCCCCTTCGAAACTGAAAAACCTCAAGAAACGTTCAAACGAAACGACCACTTTTAGTCTCCACCCGCAAGGTGCCGCGCACCAGTTTGACGGAGTCAGGACATTTCTGTCCTGAAGTCTTAACTGCGGCCCCAATGCCTTTACTGCAGTTTACCAGACTAGCGGACAGTTCCGAGCGCAGCGACAAGAACACGCAATGTCCGCGCTCCGTTAAAGACGATTTCGAAGCCATTGGGCTGCTTCTAAGGATGTGCGTGATTTCTGCGGTAAAGATTCGAGGTCTTACGGGAATCATGCGATCTGGCCCAATCTTTGCCTCATCGATAGCTTGATTAAGATGCATACTCGGTTTGAATCGTCTGTAGAATGTCTAATCCGCAGAAAGAAATTACCAAGCTCCGGGCCGAGATCGCTCGGCACGACGCTCTCTACTACAAGAAAGCACAGCCGGAGATCGACGACCAGGCCTACGACCAGCTCAAGGCGCGCCTTGCCAAACTTGAAGCGGCTCATCCGGAGTTTGATTTTGCGGCCTCCCCCACCCAATCCGTTGGCGATGACCGCCTGGAGGCTTTTGAAAGCTATCGGCACCGCGTGCCCATGCTCAGCCTAGACAACACCTATAACAGCGAAGAGCTGATCGAATTCGGAAAACGACTCGAGAAGCGCTTTCCTGACCAGGCCTTACACTATCTTGTCGAGCCAAAGATCGATGGTGTGGCTGTCAGCATGACATACGAGCGGGGCCAGTTCATCCGAGCTGTCTCAAGGGGCAATGGCACCGAGGGCGACGACATCACTCAAAACGTCAAACACATCGACGGATTACCGGACAACATCGCCGACGCACCCGACGTGCTGGAAGTGCGTGGTGAGATCTATATGCGCCATGAGGAATTTAAGCGTATCAACACTGCGCGCGAATCAGCGGGCGAAACCCTCTACGCCAATCCTAGAAACCTCGCGGCTGGCACCATCAAGTTACTGGACCCGGCTCAAGCTCGCGCGCGTAAGCTCGATATCGTCCTTTACGGCGTTGGCGCTTGTCAGCCGTCAAACTTCTTTACGCACCAAGCCGGCATCCAGGAAAGCCTGAAAGCATGGGGCTTCCCTGTCCTCGAAAAATACTGGCTCGCCGACGGCATTGAGAACGCCTGGCAAAACATCGAAGCATTGGATGCTCTTCGCCAGAACTTCGACTACCCGACCGACGGCGCCGTCGTAAAACTGGACGACTTCAAGCTTCAGGAAGAAGCAGGCTTCACGTCGAAAGCACCACGCTGGGCGATCTCCTATAAGTTTGAAGCGGAACGTGCGGAAACTCTGCTCAAAGAGATCAGCCTGCAAATCGGCCGCACCGGTGCGGTCACGCCCGTTGCAATCCTTGAGCCCGTGCAACTAGCCGGGACCATTGTCTCACGTGCCACGCTCCACAATGAAGACGAGATTGCCCGCAAGGACATCCGCCCAGGCGATACTGTGCTCGTGCAGAAAGCAGGAGAGATCATCCCTCAGGTGCTGAGCGTGAACCTGGACAAACGCCCCGAAAGCAGTGAAGCTTTTAACTTTGGCGAACACCTCAAAGCCCTGGGCATCGAGGCCGAACGCGACCCAGCGCAGGCCGTTTGGCGCATCGTGAGTAAAGACGACCCTATACGCCAGCAACGCGCACTTCAGCACTTCGCCAGTCGCCAGTGCATGGACATCGAGAATCTAGGCACTGCGGTCGTCGAACAGCTTGTGAGCCGGGGCTTGGCGAAGACTCAAGCTGAACTCTACGCGCTGACCGCAGAACAACTACTTGAACTTGATAAATACGCAGAGAAGTCCGCGCAGAACCTTGTCGCCGCACTTGAAACAAGTAAGCAACGCGAGCTATGGCAACTCATCCATGGCCTGGGCATGCCACACGTCGGCAAGCAGTCCTCTAAAGACCTCGAAGCCAACTTTGATTCGCTCGACACTATCGCGGCAGCGACAGAGGAACAACTTGAAGCAGTCGATGGCATCGGCAATATCATGGCCCAGAGCATCCATGCTTGGTTTGCGGACATCGGCAACCAAACGCTAATCGACCAACTGCGCAGCCATGGTCTCAACTTCCAAAGCTCTCGTCAGGAACAAGCCAATGGCCCGCTTGCGGGCAAGACCATCGTCCTGACCGGATCGCTCCCCAACCTGACTCGAGATGAGGCGACAAAATTAATTGAAGCCGCAGGTGGGCGCACCAGTTCAAGTGTCAGCAAGAAAACAGATTACCTCCTTGCCGGCGAGGCCGCTGGCTCGAAATTTACCAAGGCCGAAAAGCTAGGCGTCTCTGTATTAGACGAAGCAAAACTACTCCAATTAATAAAAGCTAAATAAGAGGTGTTTGCGGCACAGTAATTCTTACCCATAATACCGTTTGTATGAGTTATCTAACAAAATGAAATTCCGCTTCAGTAAAAATTCACGAAAATCAGGCTCACAAGGAGCAGGCTTTCGAGATGGTCCCAATACCAAGGGCGGTCGTGTTGTCTCATTTCTATTCGGCATTCCTTTTTTTGGAATGGGCTTCTTCTTTTGCTGGATCGGTGCGCTCAATCCCATCCTAAAATCTACGGCTAGTAGCGATTGGCCCGAGGTGCCCTGCACGATCACAGTGAGCGAGGTCGAGTCACACTCTGGCAGTGATGGAACGACCTATAGCATCAATATCGAGTTCAGCTACCTCTACGGAACCGAAAACTACACCGGCGGCAGCTACAATTTCAATACGTTCAACTCCAGCGGCTACGATGGCAAAAAGGAAGTTGTTGATCGATACCCCGTCGGCTCCGAAGCCACTTGCATGGTGAACCCCGACGACCCCGAAGAAGCAATACTCTCGCGCAAGATGCCGGGCATCGTATTTTTCATCGTTCCGTTTACCTCGATTTTTATGTTTGTCGGTTTGGGTGCGATGCTCGCTGGGCTCGGGCTGTTGCCGAAAAAGTGGAAAGACAAAGTGCATACGCGTCATAAACCGGTGGAGAGTGCCGGCGAGGGCGCGGCGACCCTGAAACCCGCTGCGGGTGGCCTAGGCAAATTTCTAGGCATGTTGTTTGTTTGTCTTTTCTGGAACGGTATTGTGAGTGTCTTCCTCTTGGCGGCGGTCGAAGGCTTTCAAAAAGACAGCCCGGAATGGTTCCTCACCGTATTCCTTATCCCCTTCGTCGTGATAGGCCTCGGCATGGTCTGGGGGGTCATCTACTTTCTCCTCGCGCTGCGAAACCCTCAGTTGACCTTCAGCATAAGTGAAGCCCGTCCCGCTCTGGGCCAAAAGTTGCAGCTGAACTGGAAAACCAACAAATCTCTCAAGAACGTCGAGAAGTTGTGTATCTTTCTCGAAGGCATGGAATCGGCGACCTACCGACGTGGGACAAACTCGGTCACGGACACATGCATCTTTCACCGGACCACACTGTTCGAGAGCGATGCCCCGGGAACACAGAATAGAGGAGCGCTTGAACTGAAGGTTCCAGACGACTCGATGCACTCTTTCGACGGCGGTAATAATAAGATTCAGTGGCGCCTTCGAGTGGACGGCTCGATCCGCCGCTGGCCAGACATCAATCAAAACTATCCATTTACCGTCCGACCTGGAAATTAACACTATGGATGCTACACTTTTCATCGACCTAGCCAGGACGAGCTTTACTCCGGGTGATCTTATCCGAGGCGAGATCTTTTGGGCACTGGACAAACAACCTGGCAAAATCGTGCTTAGCCTCGGCTGGTGGACTGAGGGGCGTGGCAACAAAGATGCTAAGCTCGAAACCGAACTAGAGTGGAAAACCAACGAAACCGCAGGCAAAGAAAGTTTCGAAATGCAGTTACCCATCGCGCCCTACTCCTTCGAGGGTCATCTGGTTGCATTGAAGTGGGCTCTGGAGCTACGTGCGGCCAAAGGCAACAAAAGCACCAGCTTGGACATTATCATTTCACCTACTGGACTGCCTGTGTCCCTCCCTCTCATTGAAGATGAAAGCAAACGAAAATCCTTTTCGTTCAACCGTAATCGCTGAGCTCCGCTACCGGATCGACCGGAAGAGCTTGCTCACAATCGCCCAAAAGGCGTTGGATGCGGATAAACACTGCTGCATCCTCGGCCCCGAAGGAACCGGTAAGACGACTTTGCTCGAAGACCTCGAACAAGAACTGATTCATATGGGGCACGAGACGGAGTGGATTCGCCTGAATAATGATTCTACCAAAGCTGAACGCAACGAAGCTCTGGATCGCATGATTGTAGCAGCCGATAGCCTGAAGGTCATTCTGCTTGATGGCGGCGAAGTCTTAACCGCATTCCATTGGTGGAAGATTCGTAGGCTGCGTCGATGCGGCATGAAGGTCATCGCCACACTGCACCGCAGTAGAGGACTTATGATCTTACACCGAACTAAGCCCGACTGGTCTGTGGCTATGAGTCTGTTACGAACACTTTCCAACAAGGAACTGGAGAACGTTGCGGCTGAAGCATTTAAAGAGAGCCGAGGGAATATGCGCGAAGTATTTCGGGCTTGCTACTGGGCCTGCGCAAGAGACTAGCGTTTTCGTAGAATCTCGTATTTGACCAAAATAGTGTTGGTTTCGATTCGTTACAGCATAAGCACTTCATTATCTATGAATTTGGACGCTTTACATCAGCTCGTGAGATCAGAAACTTAACAATTCGCCGCCATGAGAACTCGTCCGAATAAACCCTCCGACGAGGATGAAACGAAGCTGGAGCCTCACGTCAGCGGTCCAGGCAAAGCATTTCTCATGCTGGGCATTGCTATGGTATGGAACGGGGTGTTGAGCACTTACCTCTGGAAGATTTTTGAGAACTTTAATGAGGGCAGTCCTGATTGGGTGCTTAACCTATTCATCATCCCATTTGTTCTCTTCGGCATTTTTTTAATTATCCTTTTTATCGACGCCCTACTCGCGCTATCTAATCCCAAGTTCCAATTACGTATCAGTCCCGCGAATCTGCGCCTCGGTGAGCCTTTTATTATAGGCTGGGAGTCGACAGGTTCGCTGCGAAGACTGCGTAAGCTACAATTCACACTTGAAGGCAGAGAAGTCGCCACCAGCAGCGGCCAAAAGTCCATCACTGTGGAATCCGTTTTCTACCGTGAGATCTTATTTGAAACCCGCCACCCGAGGGAACATGGCAGCGGTAAAGTCAAATTCACCCTACCTGCCAATCTAATGCACAGTTTCAAAGCGAAACACAATCAGTTCGAGTGGCATCTTCATATCGACGGAGAAATTCATCGGTGGCCGGACGTGCGAAATAAATATGAACTAACCATCGGCCCCGCAGGTTCCGATTAAACAGATGACCTCAAGATTATACATTGATATCGAGAAAACGACGTTTCGGCCGAATGAAACGATCAACGGAAGCATTCTCTGGGCACTGGATAGGACACCCAAGGAGATCGAGCTAACGCTAGGCTGGAGGACCGAAGGCAGCGGCACGGAAGACTCCATGCTTGAGCATCGATTTAAATGGAGGCCGGATCATTCAGCCGGCGAGCAGCCTTTTGAAATCATTTTACCTGGCGAGCCATGTTCCTGCCAAGGTAGACTTATCACGCTGAAATGGGAATTAGAGCTGCGCGCCCACCGAATCAAAGAATCTTTCAAACAGGAAATAGTTGTTTCAACGACCGAGCAGTGCGTTAAGCTTTCGCATGTTGGAGGATAGGACTGGTTCGACGGCTTGTCTGGAGACTACGCCCTACCATTATAAGGCGATCCAGAGGTAGGGCGCAGTCTCTCCTGGCCTGAGCGTGTCGAAGGCAGACAAGCCGTCGTGGCCTAGCCCATTCTTCAACTCATCCAGTTACTTCCATAGGAAGTAACGAATAGCCCAATTAAATTAAAATTCCGCCTTTGAATGCTCGCACGGTTTGTTTCAGTAATTAGAACTCAGTTTTATGCAGGCATTACATCAACTTTTGATCGACCAACCACTCGTCGCACTTTTCGCTATCATCGCGACTGGCCTGCTTTTTGGAAGTATCTCGATTAAAGGAGTCAACCTCGGTAGTTCCGGTGTGCTATTTTCTGCGCTGCTTGCCGGGCATCTTGGCTATAACATACCAGGTGGCGTCGGCACGCTCGGCTTAGTTCTCTTTGTGTATTGCGTGGGCATCGGCGCGGGTGGACGCTTCTTTGCTTCGGTGGCCCGTGAGGGCGCTACGATGGCGAAGCTAGCGTTGGTCATCGTTAGCTTGGGTGCCCTCATCACTTGGGCAGGGGCCAGCTTGCTGGATCTGCCGGCCGACCTCGCGGCAGGCATCTTTGCCGGCGCCCTGACCAGCACACCGGCACTGGCGGCGGCAACGGAAGGCCTGAATGAGTCAGCTAGCGGAGTGAGTATCGGCTACGGCATCGCCTACCCTTTTGGCGTGATTGGCGTCGTACTATTCGTTCAACTACTCCCCCGTCTCTTAAAACATGATTTAGATAAGATCGCGGCCACTCATGCCGGAGAACATGACGGCGAAGACAAAGTTGAAAACGTCCTCGTCGAGGTCACGAATCATAACCTCTACGGTAAAATCATCGCAGACTCCGGGGTGGAAAATTTCAATGGCTGTCAGATCTCAAGGATCTTCAAAAACGATCAATTGATTCCTCTCAGCTATGGAGACACCTTCTCCGAAGGCCTTCTTCTCCTCCTCGTCGGGCGCGGACGTGAACTCCACGTGGCCATTGATTACCTTGGGCAACGCAGTGATCGTAATATTATAAAGGATGTCGAAAATGAGAGGCGGCAGCTCCTTGTCACCGATCCAAGCATAGCGGGAAAGAGCCTTCGCGAACTTGCCCCGCTCAAAAACCACGGCGTCGTCATTACCCGTATCACACGCCTTGGCCTGACTTTCGTGCCGAATGCTTCAGTGACTATTGAAAGAAATGATCAGCTGACCGCCGTGGGGCGCACCGACAACTTAAAGAGCTTTGAAAAAGCAGTCGGGCACCGCAGCAATGCGATTGATACGACCGACCTACTCTCCCTCTCAGCTGGCCTGACCCTCGGCATCATTGTCGGGCTCATTCCGATTGGACTGCCTGAGAGCACTCCGGTCACACTTGGTTTGGCCGGTGGTCCACTGCTTGTTGCGCTCTTACTTGGTCACTTTGGCCGCGTTGGGCGGATCGTGGGGCACATTCCCCGGCCAACGAGGATGCTACTTCAAGAGCTTGGGCTGGTTTTCTTTTTAGCCAATGCTGGCGTGCGCGGCGGCGGCGCCCTCTCCGAGACAGTCAGCGAGTATGGCATCGCCCTCTTCGGCCTGGGCATCATAATCAGCATCGTTCCGCTGCTTGTGGCATGGCCATTGGCGAGACGAGTCTTCAAGCTCGACCCACTGCAAGCGCTCGGTGGCATTTGCGGCGGCATGACCTCGACACCTGCGCTTGGCGCGATCACAGCAAAAACCGATTCACAGGTTCCTGTCGTGAGCTATGTGTCGGCCTACCCTGTCGCGCTCATCGTGATGATTGTTCTGGCAAAAGTGTTGATTGGCGCCTTGTCCTGAGGCCGTCTTCTGTTTAAATCGTAGCGTGCAAACATTTCTAGGAATTGACGGCGGCGGGACTAAGACCCGGGCCCTACTTGTAGATTCAACGGCGCAACAAATCCATTGCGCTGAATCAGGGCCCAGCAATTTAAACATATACGACGAAGCGACTGTCCGCTCTTCGCTACAGGAAGTCGTTGCGTCCTGTATTCAGGCAACGGATGCCAAGCCCAGCGCTGCCTGTTTTGGACTGGCCGGCGCAGCAAACCCGGAGACGAAGGCTAAGTTGGCGGACATCGTCCAAACCCTTGGACTGGAGACATTCAAAATCGTCTCTGACGCTGAAATTGCATTGGAGGGCGCTTTTAGAGGCGGCTCCGGCATCTTACTCATCGCAGGAACCGGATCGGTGTGCTTCGGGAAATCAGCGAAAGGAACCATCCACCGAACCGGTGGATGGGGTTGGCTGGCAGATGATGCAGGCAGCGCAGGCTGGATCGGGCAACGCGCCCTGGAAATCGCGTTGCAGGAACAAGATGGGCGCAGAAAAGGCACCGCATTTCGTGATACTATTTTGCCCCATTTAGGTATTCATAGCGAAGAAGACATCTCACCGCTTCTATACCAACCTCTGATCAAACGATCAAAAATCGCCGAGCTATCGAGCTGCGTCTTCGACTTAGCCAGACAACAGAACTGCGCGGCAATTGCCATCTACGATGAGGCACTTGACGCCCTGGAAGCATTAGTTCGAACCACTGCGGGCAAGATGACGAATGGCGCAGACGCACTGGTATTCAGCGGCGGCCTGTTTAATTATAATACAGATTTCCGTCAGGCCTTGGAAACAAAGCTCTCTGATTTTAAAATACACGCAGCACTGAACACACCACTCGAAGGCGCCATCGCGATCGCACGGAAAATTTAGATCTAATCGAGTCCGCACTTGCCAACGAGCGCATCCGCTCCTTACTTCAAATCATCTCAGGAGAAGTGGCAGAGTGGCCGAATGTGACTGACTCGAAATCAGTTGAGCCCGAAAGGGTTCCGGGGGTTCGAATCCCTCCTTCTCCGCCAGGCTTCGTCTGCAACTCGTTGCAGGAACGAAGCCTGTCCCGGCGTAGAGCAACGTAGCCGGACCCCACGGCACCGCTCCAAACTACGCCCGGGCAAGCCACTTCAAGGTGTGAGCGTATGGCCAAACGTCTGCAACTCGTTGCAGGAACGAAGCCTGTC
>Ga0307933_1003352_pt1 | contig 10109 bp, 9 predicted proteins | sample OrgLakmetageno88_FD_201811 | JGI IMG/M metagenome (GOLD analysis project Ga0307933, IMG submission 201811) | Saline water microbial communities from Organic Lake, Antarctica - #88 | ecosystem: Environmental > Aquatic > Non-marine Saline and Alkaline > Saline | place: Antarctica: Organic Lake...
TTTAATCCAAATGAGTATAAAACCAACATTGACCCTTAAAAAATCTGAATCTCCAGATTCCAAACCAAATCCAAAAGCAAATTCAAAAGCAAATTCAAAAGCAAATCCGAGTCCAATTCCAAATCTCAATCTCAATCCAAATACTAATTTTAATCTCAACATAAATCCTTCAAACCTATTGCCATTTCAAAAAAAGATTTATACAAAATTATCAACTCTTTTGGAATCTTCGGAATTAGCATTAAAATGTGAATCAGAATTAACTAAATTCATTTGTCAAGTTTGTCAAACTGAACCGGAACAACCAAAATTTAAAACTAATTATATGCCAAAAGCAATTAATTTGTGTCGTAATTTAGACCCAGAAGGTTCTCTGAATAATGATTATCTCCAACCCAAAGTAAAATCTGGTGAGATTACTCCATTTCAATTAGTTAGACTTTCAGATCAAGAACTTTATCCACCTAAGTGGAAAGAAATTAGTGATCGCCACATGAAGGATATAACGACTTTAGACCAGAATAACAAAGTAGTAACCCAAGGATTATATTATTGTGGCAAATGTAAGCAAAATAAGTGTACTTATTATCAATTACAGACACGTAGTTGTGATGAACCAACGACAACATTTGTCACTTGTATGAATTGTGGTAATAGGTGGCGTGAATAAAATTACAATGGCTTAAAGGGTAAAACCTCACCTTCTTCTAAATTATTTTCAGCAAATTTAATAAGTTTATTATAACTTTGAATAATCTCCTCCTTTTCTTTTTCTAAAAATTTAAGAAGTGTATCATAACTTTTGTGAATCTCTTCCTTTTCTTTTTCTCGTACTTCATCATCTTTCTTTTTCTTTTCTAAAATATACTTGTCCATTTTTTCGTCTAAACGATCAATCATATGTTTTTCCATCTGACCCAACCGACAACTGAATTGATGCTTGATCTTTTTTCCTAAATCAATCAAGGGTTCTTGTAGAATCTTGGCAGTTTCAGCGATGCTAAGTGATGTAGTTGAAACCTCTTCAATCTTTCTCTTCTTTTTGGCCAAAACTCTAGTAGTGGCCACCTTTTGAGCTCTCAAATGATGATCACAGACAATTTCGCCTCTAGTAACATAGTTATTACATTTAAATGCATTACCAATACTAGCAATACAGATCCCTTCTTGTTTACGTTTAGTACCTTCAATATGAAAAGAGCAATAAGTATCGCCATATTTTTCAACTTTTTGGGGACAGGCGAACTTATCTCGACGATGATAAAATGAGCATTTTGGTAATTCTTCAAAACTCCTCATCTTCCTCTTTCCGAGAGGAATATTATTTACATTATCTGGATCACGGAACCATGGGTTATTCATGCTAAATATTGATGCTTAATTTACTAAGTCTACAGACTTCAATTAAAATTTCAATTCAAAATTAATCAATTTTTTAATTTGTTAACATGACTTTCTTCATTAAAATTTCAATTCAAAATTAATCAATTTTTTAATTTGTTAACATGACTTTCTTCATTAAAATTAATCTAATTTGGATGGAATTTAGTGTTTAATTTTAGAGTTAAATAAAGTAAATTAATTTTGAGAATAAAATATATAAGTCTAATCATATAATTTGTATATATTTTTGTTATGGTCACTACGAGAAGCAGAAAAGTATCAACTAGCGACAACAACAAGGAATCTAACAAACGAAAAAAGAATTCAAGATCCTCTAATTCTGATTTACGATTACCTCAAAGAGATTTGGATGATGATATTTCGGAAGATAGTTTTATGTTAGATCCTAAAAGATCTAGAAAAAGTATAAATTTACTGGATCCTAAACTAACTAAATCAGACAAAAAGAAAAACAAAGATTTAGAATCTTTAGAGGAGGAAGATAGTCTTAATGATTTTATAGTACCTAATGAAGAATCTTCTTACAATCCACCAGGTACCACTTCCAATGAAGGATCTTATAATAAAGAACAAACCGAATCTACTAATGAAGAAGACGACGAAGACACAGACGAAGACGAACTATCCAATGAAGATGAAGACGAATCCACTAATGACGAAGAAGAATCTGAATATGATCCAGATAAACATCAAGAATATGAAGACGAATTGAACAAAGATAAAAATGAAGAGGATAAACGCAAGAAGATTTCTATTATGTTTCTGTTTGGGGATCAAGGGAATCCTTTTCAAAATGGACGCCCAGTATTTGATTTAAATAAACTGAATAACCGTAAAAATGATGATGAGGTAGACCCGTCCAAGAAGAGAAAACGGACTAAACCAAAAAAACCAGTTAAACTAATTAAGAGAACTAAGACCAATATTACCAATCCAATTAAGACTTTGGATGATTTAATCGCATTAGCAGATCAATATCCAGACAAACCTGATTTAGAGTATGCATTTGACATAACAAAGGCCAGAGCACTTCAAGCTCCCCTTCGAGAACTCAAAAACATGATCGGTCTCCAGGCAATGAAAGAGCAGATTGTGAATCAGATTAAATTTATTATATCCGGATTAAAAGATCCAAAAGAAATGTTTCACACTGTTATCACTGGTTCTCCTGGTTGTGGTAAAACTACTTGTGGTTTGATTTTGTCTAAGATTTATCGGGCACTAGGATACAGTAATGGTAAATTTCGTGTTGTAAAAAGGTCAGATTTAGTGGGTGAATATTTAGGTCATACCGCTGCCAAAACTCAACGAGTAATTGATTCGATCCGAGGAGGAGTACTTTTCATTGATGAAGCTTATAGTTTAGGTAATCAAGAAGGTAGAGATAGTTTCAGCAAGGAAGCGATTGATACTCTGAATCAGAATTTATCAATGGATGACAAAGAACAACCGGAATTTATCTGTATTGTAGCTGGATATAAGGACGAATTAGATTCTTGTTTTTTCTCAATGAATCCAGGTCTGGCCAGACGTTTTACTGTAAAATTTGACATTGGAACATATGATCATAATGAATTACAGCAGATTTTTCTGAAAAAATTGGAATTATCAGGATGGTCCTGTGATCCAATTCCGGATAAATTTTTCAAGGCGCATGAAAAGGATTTTAAGAATAAAGGAGCCGATATGGTTTCAATTGGACAAAAATCTAAGATTTGTCACACCAATCGAGTGTTTGGGTATCATCAAGAAAAACCCCGTCATTTGACCCTAGAAGATTTGAAAAATGGCCTTAAATTATTTCTGGAAACAGAGTCCAAAAAGCAAGACAAAGATGAATATTTCCATAAACACATCAAACCCACTCTATTCATTTAATCTGATAAACATCCTAAAATAATTGATTTGTTTTTTGTATATATGTTAATAACCCAACGCCACCATGATGAAAGGACCAGAAGCCCTGGTATATTTTTTAGAACTCAATCGATTTAAGAAAAATTCTGAACCGGGCACTCTAGTTTTGTCTGATGCTAACCATTTGATATTGATTGATGAGCATCAATTGAATGATTTGGAAAAATCTAATATTTCATTTTCGGACAATATGAATTGTCTCTTGTTTGAGATTCAGAATATTAATTTTTACAAATTCCAAAAACAACAAACCCAAATGGTTTATAAGCCACGTAACTTAAAAACATGTAGTAACCCACATTGTACCAAAGAATTGACTGATTTCAGAGATAATTGGCAAGTTTTCTATATCAAATGTAGTTATAAACACATTGAAACAAAAATTGGCATTGCTTCATGTGAAGATGAATTTTGTATGGAGATGTGTCAGAATAGGATGAGTGAGTTGAATGAGATTTTAATCCAAAAAAGCACATAATTATATCCAATCAATTCCAAAGAAAATGGCTTCAGAGGAAAAATGTATAAATTTAAATCAAATATTTAATTAAGATTTTAAATAAACTTTGTTTTTATGATAAGTGTTTGAATAAACATAAATTATTTAATAAATCATGATCTAAAAAATAGTGAAAATAAAAAATAAATTGAAATTACAATACATTATATTAAATATATTAATCTAAATAAATAATAATATGTCCTCCGATTCAGCGCTCTGGGTAGAGAAATATCGTCCAGATAATTTGGATGATATTGTTGGACAGGATCAAGTTTTAAATAAGTTAAAAAAATGGATAGAAAGATACCAAGCTGGTGATGAGTCTAATCCGAGATGTGTGTTACTTACAGGACCACCAGGATTAGGTAAGACTACGATGGCAGTTTGTATTTTAAAACATTATGGATATGATGTGAAGGAATTCAATGCCTCGGATATTCGAACTAAATCACAGATCCAGAATTCCTTATATAAATTAATTTACATGAAAAGGGTCCAGACACAGAAACCGATTGGTATTGTAATGGATGAAATTGATGGAATGTCAGGAGGTAAAAATGGGGGTCTTTCAGAATTAACTCGCTATGTAAATCCCAATAGAGGACAAGGAAACAAGCGAAAAGAAGACCGGATCAAAGAGATTAAACTACCACCAATTATATGTATAAGAAATAATGCGAATGAGAAAAAACTTCAGGAGTTTAAGAAAGATTGTTTAGAGTTAGTTTTTAAGACAGCTTCCAATGAGTCTTTATTAGAACTTTTGAATAGGATCTCAAAGTCAGAAGATTTAAAATTATCAGAAGATGCTAAACAATTAATCTTAGAATATGCTCAGGGTGATTATAGACGATTAATTAATTATTTACAGTCTTTATCTACATTAATATTGGATCCAAATTATGTTTTAGGTCCAGAGGAGATTGAACAAGTAAATCAAATAATAGGGAATAAGACAACAGATTTGGATATGGAGAATAGTTTTGATTATTTGATTACTAAGAAAAATTTGGATGTTCAGGAAACACTTCGATTATATTCAAATCATAAGTCGCAATATATTTGTTCAATTTATGAGAATTATATAGATCTAGTAGCCAGTCGTCCATCTTTATCTTTAAAACAAAAATTTAGACGTCTTCAAAATATCATTGATTATATTGCCTGGTCAGATATTATGGACAAAGCGATGCATAAATCACAATTATGGTATTTACAAAAGACTCATGGTATTTTAAGTTGTCATTTACCTCTAAAGTTGATGAATATGAAGAAGTTTAATGGATTCAGTTATTATACTAGTTCTTGGTCTATGTTCAATCTACAGAAATCAAATGAAAAGGAACTCTATCTAATTTCCTCTAAAATGAAGACAACAACGGGGACAGTAGACATCCAAATGTTGAGTCAAATAGCACTTCATTATTTATTAGATGATCCAACCCCAGAAAATGTCCAAAAAGGAATCAAAATGATGAAAGCCTATGATTTGGAACATCCGGATATAAAAATCCTGAACAAAATAGATCGGATAACTTCCCACAAGAAACTGACCACCAAAATGGATAGAGATTACAAAAAGCATTTCCCAGTAAAAAGCCAGATCACAAAAAAGAAATAAATCCCAAAACAAAGTTACATTATTATTCAATATAACTTTGTATAATCCCCAAAAATAAAAATCCAAAATGTATTTTTCCAAAATCTAAAATATATATTCTAAATTCCAAAATATTTCCAAAATCTGGGATATATTATTCCAAAATCCAAAAATATATATTTTTTCCAAAATCCAAAATAGATTTTTCCAAAATCTATTTCCAAAATCCAAATATATTTTGCAAAATCCAAAATCCAAACAAAAAATCTAAAATATATTTCCAAAATCCAAATATATTTTGCAAAATCCAAAATATATTTCCAAAATCCAAATATATTTAATTTTATTAAATTCTAATGAAAACTAATATAAACTCATTTTGAAATTTTTTCTTCTTAAAATTTTCAAATCTAATCAAAACTAATATATATTAGAAAATGAAATCTAATATATATTCAAAGTAAATAAATAATCCAAAAATGACATTATTTAATTTTCAGAAATATTATCTTCTATTTCAAAATTGACATAATTATCAACAACTTTGAGAAATTGTTTTTTGGATTTTATAGCAACTTCCATATTTACTAAATAGGTTTTAAAATATATTCTTTGAATAGAACCTAAACCAAACCAACTTCTTTCAAATTTGGGTTTAATGTCAATAGCTAAAAATTTAAATTTACAATTATTAGAATCAATATCTATAAAATCTGAAAAAACTAATGTTTCTGGATCTTTCATATTATTTAATTTTTCTTCAAAACAATTTAGATTAACATTATTAAAATCGTCAAGAAATGTTTTCAAAATCTGAACTAATCCTACCAAATCATAAGAAGCTTCACTACGATGACTACGATATAATGCATACCTCCCTCCCAGGGTTAAATCTGTCATCATTTGAGAATAATCTTCTGCGGAATGAAGACAAGTATTAAAAAATTTAGCATAATTCTCAGTCATTTTTGTGCAAAATATTATATATAAAAATTGATTATTTTTATGTATTTTTAATCAATTTTATCGTAACTCATCAAAGTCGAAAATGAGCCAAACTATTAGAAAACCCAAGATTACCCTTAAAAATTGCCCCAAAGCGAAGCCTCATCTATATGAATTGAAATTAGCTTTTAGAGCTGAATGTTATGCTGATATTAGCAAAGTTCTGGCAGAATTTGAATTTCAGACTGAAAAAGTAGAAAATAATTTGATGAAAGGTTATATTGGAGAGTTTCATAGCAAACAATCCGAATTACATCCTGGAACCTATATTCCTGATTTCGATGTCCCAATTATTTCTTTTCGTATTTGGGTAGAAGAAACAAAAAACGCATCAGCTATTATGTCTCAAATGATTGGGCGTTTTCTAGATTCAATTGAAAATATTCCAGATACACATGTGATTCGACAGAGTATCAATCTCGTTATGATGGTACTCGGAATGAAGATCTACAGATCGATCCCAAAACAAACCTTCTAGAAGATATTGACAAATATATTCAAAAACTGACCTAAAACCAATTAGTGGCACATCCTAAATAATTTCCCGGTGTCAACATTTTTAACTCATTCTTAATCTCTTCTGGTAAATTTTCCAAACTATCAATTAATCTCCAAACATCCTCTTTGCCGACCCGATCCCGACCTCGGAAAACTTCCTTAACTTTCTCATATCCACCCACTAGACCATGTTTTCGCATAACAGTTTGAATGGGTTCTGCCAATAGGATCCATCCATTTTTATTTAATTCTTGGGTCATTACTTCTTGGTTGATTTGTAATTTACTCAATCCAATCATTAAACTTTGATATGCGATTAAACTATATCCAAAAGCCACTCCTATATTTCTTAAAACTGTAGAATCGGTTAAATCTCTTTGCATTCGAGACACAGGTAATTTCCGTGCCAAATGTTCCAAGATAGCATTAGCCATACCTAAATTACCTTCAGCATTTTCAAAATCAATTGGATTTACTTTATGTGGCATAGTACTCGATCCGATTTCTCCAATTCCACCCATACGTAGTTTGAAATATCCTAAAGAGATATAGGACCAAATATCTCGACATAAATCGATCAAAATAGTGTTAATGCGGACAACACTATGAAAAATTCTGGCTAGATAATCATGAGGTTCAATTTGGGTGGTGACTTCCAACATTCGCATTCCCAATACATCCTCAATCAATCTCTTACTAACATCTAGCCAATCCACAGTTGGATAGGCTACCAGATGGGCATTATAATTGCCTACTGCTCCATTAATTTTCCCATGAACGGGTATCTCCATTAATTCTATGACACCTCTTTGGAGTCTCTGATAAAAGACGAGAATTTCTTTCCCCATTGTGGTGCCACTGGCTAATTGACCATGAGTGCGACTGACCATTCCGCAATTGCTCATTCTACGACTCATTTGATCTAATTTTTCTAGTATCAAATAGAACTGCCGACTTAAAATATTCAGTCGTGCTTCTTTAATCATCAGACCATATGCTAAGTTATTAATATCTTCTGATGTGCAACCAAAGTGGATAAATTCTAATATTTTATCAGCTTCATCATTTATTCTAATTTCTCCGTTTTGGATCAATCGTGAGAGTTTGCGACGTAAATAATATTCTACAGCTTTAACATCATGTTTGGTTTCTATTTCAATAATTTTCATTTGTCCAGCTTCTGTCAAGTTAAAATCCTCAACAATTTTATCCAAAACACCAACTAATCTATTGGAAAAAGGTCTAATTTCTTCAATATCTTCTCGACTGGCTAACATCTTGAGCCATTCAACTTCAATCTTCAGACGATATTTATTGAAGGCAAATTCACTAAAATATGATCGTAAAATTTTGGTCTTTTCCATATATCTCCCATCTAAAGGGGTAAGTGCACTTAATTGAAATTCCATAAATGGGTCCATCCTAAATAAATATCATCAATATGTTACACCTATTGATAAAATGAGATCTCAAATAAATCTGAGTCAAATGTACTTATTTAATTTGATTGATTTGAATGTTTTAATATATGAAATATATATCTCGAATTATTATATATACTTTGTTGATTAATCTTAGTGGAATAAATAAAATAAATTTAAGATGTCTTTCCCAAATGCTCCATTCACACGTTTTGTGAAGGATCCTAATGCTTATATGCAATATACTAAGGACGATCCAGTCCACTCTAGTTTATATGATAATAATATGGATTGTAAGGAAACTTTAGCCCACAAAAACACCGCAATCCTTCATGTAGATTCCCGGACTCGCCTAGATAAGGAGGAACCTAACAAATACACCTATCGTTTAGGTAAAACATATAAAGATGTAACTAGAATGGAATTAGAAACAGCTGACATACCTAATTCTGATTACATTATAAATGAGTATAATAATCGGTTTTATTTTCAGGATAATGAGACACAGGAAGAAAATGATACCTATTATACTATTAAACTTCCAATCGGACACTACCTTGCTACATCCGGAGAAACTGGAGCCACTACAATCCAAACCCTTCTTCAAGATGGTTTAAATGATGCCACTGACGATCCTACTAACACTTATGAGGTAACGGTGGATAATCATACCAATCTTTTTACGATTACCCAAACAGCGGGAACAGGAATATTTAATATTTTGTTTAAGCGACCGACAGAAAATAAGAATCAGTGTTTGAATGGTAATTTGGATCTTCCTCGTTCCATTCGTCAAGTTCTTGGTTTTAAAAACCTAAATCTGACTGATAAGATCTCTTACACAGCCCCTTATTGTTATAATCTGATGCCTCATCGTTATATTATTTTACGAATTCGTGATTTAGAACGGGTAGATTCTTCATTAGATTCTGTACAGGATTGTTTTTGTATAATTCCTTTTGATGTCTCTCTCAATCGCTTTACATTATCAGAAGCAATTTTTCAATATAATGCTGAGTCCCTCCGTTATTATTTTAATCCACCCAAAGGAGAGTTGGATCGCCTTCATATTGAATTTATGACTCCGGATGGTTATCCCTATAATTTTAGAGGTAAGGATCATTATATGGTTTGGGAAATCACATCGCTATCAAGGATTCAAAATTATCATAACTAAATGAGCATTACCCAATCGAGACCAAATCCCCATAATTTAAAAAATTGATTAAACAAATTAATCTTTTAACCAAATCAAACCTTTTATGAATAAATATATTTCATCCGACCTATCTAAAAATTACGATAGAAATATGCGCAGGGAGAGTTATGTGGTAACAAATATATGTTATTCTGACAGATCAATTCATCATTATAATTTTGTACCATGTATTAACAATAGCAATTTTAAAAATTTAGATGATGCCATTGAGCATATGATTATTGAGATAAAAGAATTGGAAGAAGATAATATTTTTGGCATCTGGATTATAAATGGGGATGGACAAGATGATGAACAGATAAATATATCTGAACTAAAAGTTTCAAGTATAAAAGGGAAAATATTAGAAGAGGGAGAAATAACAATAAAGGTAGAACAAATAGACCCAATTGATCAGACAATCTATGATGTATTTAAAATCAATTGTGTTGACCTCTTATAACCCCAACCCCAATCCCAGTCCCTAATCACCAATCAATTTAAAAAAATGATTATTAATACCACTTTGTATTAATCTTAATCCATGAATCGCTTTATACTTTC
>Ga0307933_1003354_pt1 | contig 10107 bp, 10 predicted proteins | sample OrgLakmetageno88_FD_201811 | JGI IMG/M metagenome (GOLD analysis project Ga0307933, IMG submission 201811) | Saline water microbial communities from Organic Lake, Antarctica - #88 | ecosystem: Environmental > Aquatic > Non-marine Saline and Alkaline > Saline | place: Antarctica: Organic Lake...
TCGCTTAATCGCAGAGTTCATAATTCGCTCCACCTCTGAGGAGGTTAAATCTGAACTAAATGGGTTGTTTTTTTTCTTCGCCAAAGCACGAAAGAAATCGTCTTGTAGCTGGTAACTCAAATGCTCCGTTACTGCATATTCCGCATACTCTTGCATTTTATAGTTAAGCGTGGTGTATATTTTTAAGCCATCACTATATAAATCATATGCCTCTCCGTTTGGCTGTCGAAGCACTGGCAAACCTTCACTATCTTTTTCGTTAAAAATGTTTTTCAACTCTGCTCGTAGTACTTCTCTAAAATAAGGTGCGATGCCGTCTTTATGATCTACTTTAGAATAGTTGATTTCTAGCGGAAGCAAGCGTAAGCTATCAAACTGCTCTTTGGTTATTCTTTCGTTCTTCAACATTTGTCCAAAAACCACATTTCTTCTGTGCTTTACTGTGTCAGGTCTTCTAAGTGGGTTAAACAGTGAGGAGTTTTTCAACATGCCCACAAGCATGGCAGATTCTTCAATTTTTAAGCTGTCTGGTACCGTTCCAAAATATACCTGTGCTGCCGATTTAATCCCAACTGCATTATTCACAAAGTCATACCGGTTAAGGTACATGGCTATTATTTCGTCTTTGGTATACAAGCGCTCCAGTTGAGCTGAAATAATCCACTCTTGTACTTTTTGTCCTAGCCTGCCTAAAGCCGATGAAGGAACTCCAGAGAAAAGCATTTTAGATAGTTGTTGGGTAATGGTACTTGCTCCACCCTTCTTTCCAAGGTAAAAAATAGCTCTTGCCAGACCTTCAAGGTCAATTCCTGAATGGTTGTAATAACGCTCATCTTCCGTTGAAACTAATGCCTCTACTACAAATGGAGAAATGGCATCGTAATCTACGTTTACTCTGTTTTGATAGAAATACTTTCCCAGTACTTTCCCATCTGCTGTATAGACTTCTGTTGCTAAATTGCTCTTTGGGTTTACCAAATCGTCTACCACGGGCAATGGTTCAAAACCAAACCAAGAGTTAGCAGCCGAAAACAGGAGCAGCACAAACAAGGACACAGGGATAATAACACAAACCCAAAATAAGGTTGCCAATTTTAGATAACTCCGTTTTTCTTTTCCCAAAGCTTATTCGTTTACTTTTTTAACTGCAATCCCTATATCTGTAACATTATCAAGGCTCTCTTCGCGCATTGCTTGTTCTATTTCAAAATAGTATTCCCCTTTTTCAGGAAATAAAGGTCCTCTTTTAAACCGAAACTGATAATCAAATATATCGCCTATTCCTTTTCCCATCCAACGCCCCTTGTTGTTGGCTAATATCATTTGCGCTGTGTCTCTCGCGACTCTGCCCGAAGGGCTTTTACTTTTAATGAAAAGATAAATGTTCTGGTATGGATAGTCTCCCCCGTGTCTGAAATTCAGGTACAAGTCGTAAATAGCTGCGCTGTCGGTTATTTCAAACTCAAAAAACGCCTTTTCATTGCGCTCCCAAGTTGCATTTTTGATTCTCAAATTTTCTTCAAAAACCGTAGATTTATCGCAGGCTATCAAGGTAGTCAGCAGAAAAAATACTATTGCTATTGATGTAATTCGCATCATTCAGTTGGCTTACTTTTAGCGTCGTTATTTGGTTTGTTGCGATTACTTGGTCGTCGCTTTTTGAAAGGCTTTTTCTTGGCTGCACCGTCTTTGCTTTCCCCAGAATTCTGGTTGTTACTGTTTTGTGCAGGTTTGTTCGTGTTTCCTTGTGGCTTATTTCCTCCTTTTTGGGCATTCGCTTGAGCAGGCTTATTGCCAGATTTTTTCTTTGGACGACGCTTCTTTTGCTTCATCTGCTTGTCAAAACGAGTCAAATCATCTTGCCCCACTACATTTTCATAGTCTGGTTTTGCCTCTACCAAAACAGTGCTGAAGTCTTTTAAACTATCTACCTTCTCCTCATTTTTGTTTAGTTCAATCACCTCTTTCACTCTGTCCAAGGTCATTTCAATAAACTCATAAGGCTCATCCTGATAGGAGTACCACATTTTATTGGCGAAAATGTCCATCTTCTGAAAAAAGGCATTTCCTTTCCTCGTCTTCAGTTTTAACTTGGTATTGGGGAATTTTTTAAGCTCGTCTACATACGTATCTAACTCAAAATTTAAGCAGCACTTTAGCTTTCCACATTGCCCTGCTAACTTGGTAGGATTTAACGATAGCTGCTGGTAACGAGCTGCCGAAGTAGAAACCGATCTAAAATCGGTTAGCCACGTGGAACAACATAGCTCTCTTCCACAAGAACCAATTCCTCCCAATCTTCCGGCTTCTTGTCGAGCGCCGATTTGCTTCATTTCAATTCTAACCTTAAACGTATCCGCTAGTTTTCGAATCAAATCTCTAAAGTCAACCCTTTCATCTGCAGTATAGTAAAATACAGCTTTGGATAAGTCGCCTTGGTATTCTACATCCGAAATTTTCATTTTAAGGCTTAACTCATTGGCAACGGCTCTGGCGTTTAGCATCGCTTCCGTTTCCTTCGCTCTGCCCTCTAACCATTTGTCAACATCGTTTTCGTTGGCCTTTCGGTGAATTTTTTTGAGGTCGGCTTTTTGCAAAAGAATGTTTTTCTTTTGCATTTGTAACCGCACCAACTCTCCGGTAAGGCAAACTACACCAACATCATAGCCTGTTGCAGCTTCCACTTTCACAATGTCGCCTTCATACAAGCTGAATTGATCAGCGTTGATGTAAAATTCTTTTCTTCCGTTTTTAAACCGAACCTCAACACAGTTAAAAATTTCTGTGTTGGCAGGCAAAGCCATGTTCGCTAGCCAGTTGAAGGTAGTTAATTTGGAGCATCCGCCATTGCCGCAACTTCCGTTGGATTTACAGCCGTTAGGGACGCCATCTATCTTGTTTGAGCAAGTAGCACAGCCCATAGTATATCTATATATTCAATAGCGCCTAAACGCTAGTATCGTTAAACAATTTGGGTAAAACCCTTAACTCACAAATGTACGTTTTTTGACTCGAAGCAAGTTCGCAAACTTCATGGACATATCCATGAATAATATTTTTGCATATGCATTTCTAGAAACATGATAGTGAGCATCATTTAATATTTCCATGATTCCAAAAACATTGTTCTCGTGCACAAAAGGAGCAAACTTTTTTAGGAAATTTCCCTCTGCCCCATCAAAGCGCTGCAAGGTTGTACCTGCATAATTTCGGATCATTCCTTCTCGCATTACTTCCAAGGCATATTCCAAAAATTGCTTTTGGCGCTCTCTTCCAAACCTTTTTTCGCTCACCTGTTCTACCCAAGCGTGCATTTTATCAATATTTGCCTCGTAGCAAGCGCGCATCCAAGTAACGAATAGTTCAAAGTACATTTCTGCATCTTCCGAAAAGTGAAGTTTCTCGTCGGCATGTAAAATATCTCCCTCTGCAAGTGCTGCAATTTGTTGTGCCCGTTCTTCGCCAATTGGCTCTTTATTCAACAGGTATTTTTTCACTTCCGAAAGTTCCACAGGAGGAACCCGAATCAATTGTGTTCTGGAAGTAATCGTTCTTAAAAGTGCCTCTTCGTCTTCTGCAATTAAAATAATAATGGCCTTTCCCGTTGGTTCTTCAATCAGTTTTAGCAGTTTGTTGGATGCTTGAGAGTTTAAATTCTCCGGTTTCCAAATCAATAAAAACTTAAATTCAGATTCGAACGCCTTTAAGCTGAGCTTTTTGATAACCGCATGGCTTTCGTTCACACTGATTAGGCTTTGCTTTAATTCAATGCCAATGGTTTTGTGCCACTCTTCTAAATCGAAATATGGCTTTCTCAAGTTTAACTCTCTCCATTGCAATAAAAAATCGTCGCTAACAGGTTTTGTTTTTATTTCACTGTTTGTGTTCACCGGAAAAGAAAAGTGCAAATCTGGATGAACTAGCTTATTAAATTTTATACATGAAGGGCAAGTGCCACAAGAGTCTGTTTCCTGCTTGTTTTTGCAAGCAATAAATTGAACGTATGCAATAGCAAGTGGAAGTGTCCCAAACCCACTTTTGCCAACAAACAATTGCGCGTGAGAAATTCTACCCTCTTGAACCGTTTGAATCAGCCGACTTTTTAACTTAGACTGCCCAACTATATCTTTAAAATGCATGCACCAAAGTTAAATCTTCTTTTGCAAGTCAAAATCATTTAACAGAAGAAATATTAAGTTTGCCAAGGAATAATTTTTGACAAAAACACGCCATGCAAAACATAGAAACGTTTGACTTTCAAGACAAAAAAGCCCTGATCAGAGTTGACTTTAATGTGCCTTTAAATGCTGACTTTGAAGTAACCGACGCAACTCGGATAAATGCAGCAGTGCCCACCATTAAAAAAGTGCTTGCCAAAGGTGGCTCTGTTATTTTAATGTCGCACTTGGGTAGACCCAAAGGTGAAAAGCAAGACAAGTTTTCCTTGAAGCATATTGTTTCTGCCGTGAGCGAAAAATTAGGTATTGCGGTTCAATTTGCAGAAGACTGTGTTGGAAATATTGCAACAGAAGCAGCGAATAACTTAAAAAATGGAGAGGTTTTATTACTCGAAAACCTGCGCTTTTACAACGAAGAAACGGAAGGTGATGCAGCATTTGCAAAAAAACTAGCCGATTTGGGAGACGTTTACATTAACGATGCTTTTGGAACGGCTCATAGAGCGCACGCTTCAACGGCCATTGTTGCTTCTTTTTTCGACGACAAAATGTTTGGTTACGTAATCGAGAATGAATTGGAAGCAGCCCGAAAAGTAGTGGAAAATGGCGAACGCCCTTTTACCGCAATCATGGGCGGTGCAAAAATTTCCGACAAAATTTTACTGATTGAAAAGTTACTGGACAAAGTCGACAATTTGATTATTGGTGGTGGCATGAGCTATACTTTTTTTAAAGCGCTTGGCGGCGAAGTTGGAGCCTCCTTGGTGGAAAGCGACAAACTAAACTTAGCGCGAACCATTTTGGAACTAGCCAAGGAAAAAAGTGTGAACTTGTGCTTGCCAACCGATTCTATCATTGCTTCTGAATTCAGCAACGATGCAAACATTAGCGGCAGTGAAAACACCTCTATTCCAAAAGGGTGGATGGGTTTAGACATTGGACCAAACGCCATAAATGACTTTTCTGCCATCATTAAAAAATCAAAAACCATTATGTGGAACGGCCCGATGGGTGTTTTTGAAATGAGCAATTTTGAAAATGGAACTAAGTCGGTGGCGCAAGCTATTTCCGAAGCAACAGAAAATGGCGCGTATTCGCTAATTGGTGGCGGCGATTCTGCTGCAGCAATCAATAAATTTAAGTTTGAAGATAAAGTAAGCTACATTTCTACTGGCGGCGGCGCTTTACTGGAATATTTGGAAGGGAAAGAGTTGCCGGGGATTAAGGCAATTAGGGATTGAAGTGGAAAGTAGAAAGATTAAAGGGAAAAGGATAAGGGTTTAAATATAAAGGGCTAACGGTGAATAATTAAGGTTATCCTTTTCTTCAAACTGTTAACCTTCATCTTTATTCTTTTATCTAAATATTATTTCGCCCTGCAAACTATTTCTTTATTAAGATGAAGGATAAAAGTGTTTTCATTAGGACATCTTTGAACTTTTATCTTTAAACTTTTATCTTAAAACTCTCCGAATTTTATTCCATCAACTCCTCTACTTTTTCTTCCACCGTATTTTTCAACTCGTTTGCTGTTTCTTGCACCTTGCTGATCTCAAAGTCTTCTAAAAGTTTCTTGAAGGGCGCGGTTGCTAATTTAATTGGTTCGTACAACAAAGATTCTTCGGCGAAATCATTTTCTACGAACTCAAACTTTCGGTTAATGTTTTCGAAAAAGTACAGCGCAGTGCTAATGATCAATGCAAACTTAAGCGTTCCAAAAAGTAGTCCTAGAACTCTATTAACAAAACCAAGAGCAACCAATTTTAGTGCTTTATTCAAAAGTCGAGCTACCAAAAAAACAGCAAAAACAATCAACACAAAAGTGACTAAAAAGCTAATTAAGCCAAGCCACTCTTGCGTAATATCAACGTATAGTATTAGTTTCTCAGCGGTGTAGTCAGAAAATTTAATGGCTCCGTAGATTCCTAAAATAAGGCCAACCAACGATGCTAGTTCTAGCACCAGGCCTTTTTTAAAGCCCATTACCGCTCCCCAAAGCAACGGAATAATCAATATAATATCTATCTGACTCATGTGTTTTCAGCTGCTAAACTATAACTAATTTTGCTTTTTATGGAAATTGAGTTTCAAAAAAAGTGGGATGCGCTTTCTACACAAATAAACAAGCGCTTTAAAGATGATCTGGACGTGGAGTCTATTTTATTCGTTATTGGCATGCAAGAATTGGGTCAAGTCATTGAAAAATTTACAAAAGACCAGAAACTAGAAGTAATTCACGTTGCCGTTTGCGCTATTTTAGAGCCTTTTGGTTTTTACGAATTTGAAGGAAGAGATAAAGATGCTTGGCCACACTGGAAGGTAGTAAAGGAGTTACCGAGACTTAGCAACAACGAGCAAGAGCAACTCATTAAAGAAGGTATCTTGGAGTATTTTAAAAACTCTCCGTTTATGGAGTCGGCAGTCTAAAGACCAATTTTTTCTCCACCGTATTATCACTTCTAGGTGATTTCCGTTTCACTTCTAATAATACACTTGCTGAATCAAGAATTAACGTATCGTTTGCTCCTGCATACAAAGCAATGTCAATAAGTCGAGTTTCTTCGTAAGAAAAGTATGCTTTACCAAAGTCATCTGTCTTAGTAGAATCAATTACATCGGATTGAAGAATGCCAAAAACAGCACCCGGAGCAGATGTTTTTACCCAAGCGCCGGACACTGGGCTGTTATCGTTTCGAACGACAGTTACTTCTAAATCTGGTGAAATTTCTTTTTTGCATGAAAAGGAGAATGCTACAGCTAGCAAAACAAGGAAAGTTGGGTATATTTTTTTCATACTTTTGTTCGAATGTCTAAAAAACTTCTAGCACAAATTTAATACAATTTTGAACAAGCTAATTCTAAGTCTTCTTTTTTCCTTTTCTCTTGCTTTTTCCGCTCAAAGTCAAAGCTTGGTTTCCATTGAAACAAGCGCAGGGGAAATCATAGTAAAGCTATACGACGACACCCCAATTCACAAGGCTAACTTTTTAAAATTAGTGGAACAGAATTTTTACGATAGCCTTTTATTTCATCGGGTAATTAAGGACTTTATGATGCAAGGTGGAGATCCTAATTCTAAAAACGCGTCTCGCTACAAAAAGCTTGGCTCCGGAGGTCCAGGCTATTCTTTAGAAGCAGAAGTTGAACCACAACACATTCACAAAAGAGGAGCTTTGGCTGCTGCAAGAAACCCAGATAATATTAACCCTAAAAGAAAAAGCAACGGTTCGCAATTTTACATTGTAACTGGGAGAAAATACCCTAGAAGATACATGCCAAGGTTTGAAGAAACGCGAGGCAAAAAGTATTCTGAAGAGGAGCTAATTGCTTATGAAACTTTGGGAGGCGCGCCACACTTGGACGGCTTATATACTGTTTTTGGTGAGGTAATGCGAGGATTAGACGTTGTCGCTTCCGTTTGCAATGCTCCAGTAAATGGTGCAGACCGACCACTGAAAGATGTTTACATTTTAAAAATAAAGGTAATTCGATAATGTTAAGTAGAGCAAAAGAACTGTTAGAAGAAACAAAAGTATTCCAAGCGAAAAGCTTAGAAGAGGTAGAAGCTTTTCGGATTAAATTACTGGGCAGCAAAGGCGAGCTTAAAAAACTGTTTGCCGAATTTAGAAATGTTGCCGCAGAAGATAAAAAAGAATTCGGTGCAGTATTGAACCAACTAAAAGAGACTGCACAAGAGAAAGTGGATGAATTAAAGTCTGAGTTAAGCAGTTCTGCTTCCACAGAAGATTTTAGCACTTTCGACTTCAGCCGGACGACAAACCTCAACGAAATTGGGTCTCGGCACCCTATTTCAATTATTAAAAACGAGATCATTGAAATTTTTAATCGAATTGGTTTTCAAGTTTCAGAAGGGCCCGAAATTGAAGACGATTGGCATAACTTTTCTGCGCTAAACTTTCCACCAGAGCACCCTGCGAGAGACATGCAGGATACTTTTTTCGTGGAAAAAGACCCTGATATTGCCTTGCGAACACATACTAGTTCCGTTCAAGTTCGAGTGATGGAAAACTCTACTCCTCCCATCCGAACCATTTCTCCGGGAAGGGTATACCGAAACGAAGCCATTTCAGCAAGAGCACATTGCTTTTTTCACCAAGTTGAGGGCTTGTACATTGACAAAAATGTTTCGTTTGCAGACTTACGACAAACCCTATTGTATTTTGCTCAGGAAATGTTTGGAAAGGAAACCGAAATTAGATTAAGACCTTCTTACTTTCCTTTTACCGAGCCAAGTGCCGAAATGGATGTTTCTTGTACCATTTGCTCTGGCAAGGGTTGTAACGTTTGTAAATACACCGGATACCTCGAAATTTTAGGTTGTGGAATGGTTGATCCAAATGTGTTGGAAAACTGTGGAATCGACTCTAAAGTGTACTCCGGTTTTGCTTTTGGAATGGGCGTTGAACGGATTGCTCAGCTAAAGTATAACGTGAACGACTTGCGCTTGTATTCCGAAAACGACAAAGGATTTTTAGATCAGTTTAAGGCAGCGTTGTAAGGAATTACGAATTGTTTAATTACGAATTACGAAAGCGCCTTCTTTTAACTTTTAGGGCTTAACCATGCTATTTGGATGTTTTTTACTGGCTGAGTAGTTTGTCTGCGCTTCGATATACCTCCTATTGTCGGCACTCAGCGTTACAAACTAGTGGTGAATCCGCACTCAACGTGCCAAGCTAAGGCAAAGCCACTCCACTCTAAGTACTCACAACTTTTAACTCCAAGTACTCCCAACTCTAAGTACTTCTCCTTAATAAACAACCAGTCTCTTACTTTCTTCCCCAACTCTTAATAAGTAAATGCCCGGTCCAAAACCAGTCAAATTTATTTGTTGTTTTTGGCTTTTCAGTACAACAGAGTATACCAATTGGCCTTGCATGTTGTAAATAAATACTTCTTGAGTTTTAGCGGGACTATGTTGATCAAGTGTAAACACCCCTTTTGTAGGGTTAGGATAAATGATAAAACCCTCTTCGGATTCAGAAGCTATATCTTCCGCCACTCCAACTCCTAAGCAGTTTAAAGAATCTCCAATAGTAATAAAATTGTTAAGACGCAATTCATTTCTTATGCTATCAGAAAGGCAGTAAGTTAACCCTGCTGCACCCAATCGTGCAAAGATAAATGTTGCAGGAATTCTTGATTCCCACGATGCTAACATAGCATCATAATTGTGTATGGAAATACCTGAATTATCAAAAAAACCATACAAGTTTTTAATCCTATTTAAAATATCCCAATTGCTTAAGTCTTGGTCAAAGGAAGATGCTCCTTCAAACATGGATCGCATGAAAATAGCAGAATCCACATTCCACGTAGATATGTCTTGGTTAAAATCTACTGCCCCTCTAAACATATATTCGAACCTTACGACAGAATCTACCTGCCAAGAAGAGATGTCTTGATTAAAAGAACTGTCATATTCAAACATATAACTCATGTCCTTCACACTTGAAACATCCCAGCTACTGATATCTTGATTGAAATCATATGCACCTCTAAACATACTCTTCATTGTAGTTACATTGGAAACATTCTAGGAAGACAAACTTTGGTTGAAATTTGTTGCTGCTGCAAATATTCCTTCCATATCGGTAACTGAATCTATCCTCCAATTAGAAAGGTCTTGATTGAATTCACGCGCTTGATAAAACATCCATTTCATATTTTTTACCCTAGAAACATCCCAATTACCAATAGCTCCATTAAACTTCGAACAAGAAGAAAACATTTGGTCTAAACGCGTTACCAAACTTAGGTTTGGTATGTCTACTGCATTGTATTGTAAATTTTGACATCCATAAAAAGCTGCAAACAAATCTTCCCAAACAGTTGTACCCCATTGGTCAAGTGAAACTAGTTTCAGGTGATCCCGTTTCAGTTGTCCACCTGTTCCATTTAAATAAAA
>Ga0307933_1003357_pt1 | contig 10090 bp, 9 predicted proteins | sample OrgLakmetageno88_FD_201811 | JGI IMG/M metagenome (GOLD analysis project Ga0307933, IMG submission 201811) | Saline water microbial communities from Organic Lake, Antarctica - #88 | ecosystem: Environmental > Aquatic > Non-marine Saline and Alkaline > Saline | place: Antarctica: Organic Lake...
CTCGCACTCCACCAAGGCTTCTGTCTCTGTCGTGGCGCTCAGTCCAATTCGTAGCTGCAGCAAAAGGGCAACCCGCCCATTACTTACGACACCCGACACCGACCAATGGCTTGAAAGCACCTCATCTACGGATTCCAGCTCAATGACGACCACGAGGCCATCCTCGAGAGATTCAATTTTATATATTGCCCTTGGCGAACTTGCTTGTCTTATTTCCATCACAGATACTAACTTAGTAAAATAAGTATCTTTTGTCAACAAACAAACAACTTTTACGAAAGGAGGTGATTATGAAAACGATGGAATCAAGTAAGGGCCCTTTTTTTGAGGCACTAGTAACCGTCAAGGAACTGGCCCAGCATCTTGGGGTGAGCTCAAACTGGGTTTACAGGCACATGGCTAATCTTTCGCACTCACGAGTGGGCAAGTTCTACAAGTTCACACCCTCAGACATTGAAGAGTGGAAAAGACGGTCCAGGTAAAATCTCGAAGCACTTTTGGAAACAGGTGTGAGCAGCAATCTCAAGGCGAATTGGCCACTCACAGGCCAAATCCAAAAAATCACCATGGCCAAAACCCCTCACTATTGCAGGAGTGCGCAACTAGCGCATGAAATGGAGGTTCAGTTGCCTGAACAAGATGAGTGGATTCTTTTGAAAGAGATTTCGGAAGAACTAAAGATTCCCGAACGCACCTTGCGGTACTACCAGAAGCTCGGGGATTTCCCAGATGTATACCGCTTCGGAAAAAGACACATGCGTTTTAAGCGTTCCGATTTCGAGAGCTGGAAAGCCCAGCACTTAGAGAAGTGAAAAACCGCCCGTTGCCGCGGGCGGTAGAAAGAAGATTTATATGTCAAGTATATCACTTTCAGAATTATTGATTTCTGAAGCGACTGAACTATCGGTCCCTCAAGGGACAGAGGGGTTGTCCATGTTGGACGCAGCCCTTGCCTGGGCTAGTTGTGGGTTTTATGTTCTCCCGATAAACCAATCTACGAAACACCCTGGTTCAGTGGTTGGAGTTGGGTGGCCAGACAAGAGCTCCAGAGCCGAAAAGCAGATTAGAGAGTGGTTCTCTGATTCAGATTACGGTTTGGCAATTCATGTAGGACGGTCTGGAGCCATCGCCTTTGACGTCGATGAACCTCATCTGGTTCCCTATGTTTTGGGCCAGTGGATTAGGTTCGGCGAAACGCCTTTTCAGTCCACCAGAGACAGCGACCCAATGCGGGGGCATTTCCTCTTTTCAACCCAGTATGGAAAAACCTATAGCAACTCCAAGGGCTATCTTTCAGGTGGCTGGGGAGAGGTGAGAGGCAAGAACGGAATCATCGTCGTTTCACCAACAATTCATCAGAAAAGCCTCTCTGGCGGACGCTACCTATGGATTCGGACTGGTCCCTTGCCTGTTCTTCCATACGACCTGGATGAGAAATTACCCCAAGCGTCGACCCAAGCTTTTCAGGCATTAAATTTGGCTGAAGTGGAAGCCTTCTTGTTAGCTAATAATGGCGCGCTGCTTCCAGGCTTGTTAGAAAGAGTGGTTTCAGGGTCATCCATCAAGTTCACAAGCGGCAGTCGTCATGATGCTGCCAGAAATCTACTCATTACTTGCCTCACCGACGCGATGGCGGGTCTCTACCCAGCCAAGGCTGCAGTGGAGCGAATCGCGAATCATTTCATCCTGTTCAAGCCAGAGAGTGAATGGAGCTCTCCAGATGAATTTCTCGGCATGGTCAAATGGGCTGTTGCTCAAGTCTCTAACGCGAGCGCCGAGAATCTCTCCCAGATAAGAGACGCCGCACTCTTGATGTCAAGGCCATCCGTCCAGAACTGGCTAGAGGGGCAGCGATGATTAATCCAGTGAGCTCTAGCAAATTGAGTCTTATGCAGCAGAAAAAGATTTCTGAACTGAGGATTCGCAGGTCGGAAATCGACACTTCCTATTTGGTCGACATGTTGGCAGACGGTATTTTCAATAAAGGGTTAGTCGTGGAGACACTCCTCAGGGCAACTGAGATGCTCGGCCCGTTCGCAGTGGACAGGGGTAAAAAGATTTGGTATTACAGCAGCGGCGTGTGGTGTCCAGATGGCATGGACGAGCTAACGCGTCGTGTCCTGTTCTGCACTGGGGATAAATATCGCAAAGAGTACGTCAATCAAGTCGTTTCTCTAGTGCAAGCCAGAAAGCCGCAAATAGTGGGACTCGGCCCATCGAACTATCTAAATCTCAAAAATGGCATGTTGGATTGGAGCACGCAGGAACTGGTTCCACATAACCCGAATTTCTATTCGCCTATCCAGCTGGACATCTCATGGAATCCAGAGGCCACTTGCCCAGAGGTGGATAAGTGGATGGCCTCGACGTTCGATTCCGAGCTACACACGCTGTTGTGGGAAATCATCGGAGTTTGTTGGTACCCAGGGATGGGATTTCAAAAGATGATTCTCCTTATCGGAGGTGGAAATAATGGGAAAGGGACCTTTCTTAGGCTATGCAGCTCAGCGCTCCCAGGTTCGGCCATTAGCGCGATAGACCCCAAAATAATCCCTGGCAACAGGTTTGCCTCTGCTGAGCTATTCGGGAAGACCTTAAACGTCTGCGGTGATATCGATAAGTTCACCTTCAATGCAACGGGGGAAATCAAGAGGATGACTGGAGACGATGTACTCTACGCGGAGCGTAAGAATGGGCAACCTTTCAATTTCACCAATGAGGCAACAATGTTGTTTTCTGGGAACAAAATCCCCCAAAGCCGAGACGTTGCTCACGGTTGGTTTCGACGGTGGCTCATAGTCCCAATGACTAGGAGAATTCAAGGCCCACCTGACCTGGACATCGAGTTTCGCTTGCATGCGGAGCTTGAAGGAGTTTTGGTCAAAGCTGTAAAGGGTTTAGCGCATGCAAAGAGCAATAGAGGGTTTAGTGAGCCAGAGGCCTCTAAGAAAGCTCTGGAGAATTATGAGTACAGTTGCAATTCTTCGGCGTTCTTTATCAACGAATGCATTGAGTTCTCTGCAGACTTCAGGTCTCCAATTGGAAAAAATCAATTAATGGATTCCTATTTGGAGTTTTGTAGTGAAAGAAAACTGGAGATTGATTCCAGGAGTCAGTTCTACTCAGAGCTTGAAGAGCGTGGCAGCGATGTCATCCAAGATAAATGGCTTACCTCAAGCCCTGGCTCTAGAGAGCGAGGCTACACAGGGGTCTCATTCAAAGAGCGTCTCATGTGAGTCTTCTAGACACAGATACACATCAAAATCCAACTTCTTATATAAATATCCTTTTTTCTATAGGGAGTGAAAAAGAAGTGTGTTTCTGTGTTTAGAGGGCTCTCCTTGGAATTTCCAGAGCATAAACCCGAGGCACCAAATCCTCAAATTCTTAGAAATTCGAACATCCCTTAGATTAACTGACTCTCACTCGGGCGAGAATAAGTAAAGAACTGTTTATGCAAAGGAAAGTGCCGTTCAAAGGGGTAAAAAGACTCGGACAAACTGCTCCGTTTTTGAAAGTTTTTACCTAGACGGCTTTGAGTAAGTGTCGATTGGCCGCATCACAAGCCAAGCAATTTCGCCTTTGATGCCTTGTATTCTTGCTCGTCTAGCAGCCCTTTTTCGCGCAAGACCGCGAGTTTCTGTAGGCACTCTTCAATTCCCTGGGCACCGCCGCAGCCAGGCTTGCTGACATCCAAGTGGAAGGGATTGTTTGCGTCGACTCGGCAGGGTGTCCCCGAAAGTAGCCTTGGGAGTCACCACAGGTAGTCTTTGGACATAGTAAAAAAGGAGACGGGAATGCAGTGCCACGCATGCAGCAAGTACTTCAACAAGAAAGAACCAAGATGCCCGTCCTGCGGCGTCGTCCGCCTACGCTCCGCTGCAAAAAAACCCGTTTCTCCGAGCAAGGAATCAAAGCCGAACGTCGACCTGGCCTACTCGAGCAAAGTGCGGCGAAGCTGCTACAACTGCAAGGCTTTAAACCCCTTTGGGGCGAGCCAATGCGGAAAATGCGGGTGGGAACCGAGGAGATATTTACCGACTCCGAGTAAGGATTCAAAGCCAGAGGTCAGCCCACCCTATTCAGGCAAAGAGGGGCGCAGATGCTACTACTGCAGGACTTTAAACCATTTTGAGGCAAGCTCATGCGGAGCATGTAGACGGGAAACAAAGAGTCGTTTACCTACCCCGACGACGGCTTCTGTGACAGCCCCTGCTTCATCATATTTTCCTGCTGCCCCCCCCCGCCAGCAGAGTCAAAACGGTCACACAGCCTCAGGATTGTATATCGGCTTAGTCTTTTTAGTCTACGCTCCTGTGGTCTGGCTGGCCCTCTTTTTTTTGCTGTCCCTGTTCACAGGTGGGCTTATGGATTTGGCCGCAGGGTTGTCTTTTGGTGGGGCGCTTTTATTTGGCGTGATTAAGGTCATGTTTCCTCCTGATGGTGGGACTGTCGACGACCACAAGAAGATGGCAGCATATGCTGCCGACCATTATCAACCCCCCAAGCCTTATCGAGCTACACCAACTTCTGCCTCCTCTAAATCGACGATGCCCAAGCCACTGTTCGACTTGAACTGGGAAACCTTCGAGGGCTATTGCCGTGACTGGGCTAAGTATTTGGGCTACCAAGATGCCGAAAAAACAAGGTCCGTCAAAGATGGAGGAATCGACATAGAAGGCAGCAGATTAGTCGCCCAGGTGAAGTTCCAAGAGACTCCAGTCGGAGTGAAGCCCATTCGAGAAATCATTGGAGTGAACGTACGTCTTCGAAAAGACATCCTATTTTTTTCACTGAACGGTTTTTCTCGAGATGCAGTCGAAGAAGCGAACCAGAGCGAAGTCGCCCTCTTTACGATAAAGCCCTTTACTGCGAAAATTTTGGCCGAGAGCACCGCCGCGAAGGCATTGTTAGAGCGACCAGCTTCTGAGCGAGGAGACCTGAACGCAATGAACCAAGGTGACCACCACTCGGGCCCAGAGGGTTATTCAGCGAATACCGCTTACTCGGAAACTCAATATGGTTCAGGTTTTGATGAAGAGGCTGACTGGAACGAAGAAGGTCGATGACTATCCAGGTTGGTTTCTCCTTTAAATCCGCTCTAAATACTCTTTCTAGGCCGTCAAACGTAATTAGCAAATTCGTCTCATCGGGACTAGGGACATCGAAAGGTGCGAGCAATTGGGAAGTGACGGTCAAGCTTTATGACCTCATTTGTAAGGTTCCAGCAGGCTGGCGTCCTCGCGCCACTTAAGGCCTCAGACCTTGCCTGAGCCGCTTCAATATGACTGATGGCAATGTTGTTGTTACCCTCTTCCAGGTCAGTACTTCCTCCCTTTTTTTCTCTACAACAATTGAGATGACAGCCTCCTGGTTATCTTTGATTACGGAAACAAGCTTCCTAATGTCAAAGAGTCAATTTATGTCTGTAAGTGTTTTACCTACAGATGGGTAATGTAAACAAGAAAGTTTGTTAGTCAGTGTATTGAGGAGGGGGCGAATGCTGGGAAACTTATTCCGATGGTTATTCAACCTCGGCAAACAAACGACGGAGTCACTGCCGCCTTTACGGCCTGAGATTTACCCATTTGTGGCGAAAAACTCACCTCCGAAGTTTGGGGATGACGAGTATGGCTACCCCGAAGGGCATCTTTACCCATTTTGGGAAGATTTCAAACGGAAGCGTGAGCTGCTCGAGCCGTTCAGACAGAAATTCGAAGACAAATTTCAGCAATCAGAAGATGTGGGGCACTACAGATTCTGGACAACCATCAAATTGAGAGCAGGAAGCCGTAAATACTCAATTGACCACTCAGATTCGGTGCTTTTCGACTGGTTGCTACATAAGAACGGATGCCCTAAACGAGACCACGCAAATCATGCGCAAGGGTGGGAGTACTGGTACGAAGGGCGAATCCGCGACTTCAGAGTTGAGATGGCAAATTACCTGCTTGAGAACTCATTTGCGTTGAGAAGAGTTCTCTCCGAGCAGCAAGGGTTGTGGTGGGAATATCTGAAAGCAGACCTGCATGGCGGGATGGGTTCTGGAAAGAAAAGCATTTACGAGAGACCCGAACACCTTTTTGTTGGAATATATGACCACCTTTTGAGAACGGAGGGTATCTACTTTGAGACTCTTGTGCCTGGTTTCTTTGATGAACTCCAACGTTGCTCAAAGAAATGGAACGTTAAAGTAAATCGCAGTAGGGGACGCGAAAAGCAGGTTATCGACTCACACACCACGCTAACGCAGCTGCTTCTGGAGATAATCGATGAGCTCAATGAACGGCGAGACGAATGTGTCCATTTTGATGACAACGTCTGCATTCTCTGCGAGAAAAAAGTAAAGCCAGATTTGGCGCGGAACCTGAGTCTAAATGTCCCGAATGAAGTTTGTGCTTGGTGCTTGAAAGTCATTGACTACAATTTGGAGCCGCTCTTTAATGAGGGTAAGTCGGAGAATGAAGTTGTTTCCGAAGCGATGCAAGGCTTTATCCTCGCCGTCGCAGAGCTGAAGTTTCCCTTCTGGAGGAGCGCTATTGCAGGAAATGCTCTCTTGCGCAACTTGGACATGAGAAGTACTAATCCTAAGAGACTGCGTGAACTTGTTTCAATCACCGTGGCCATGCCCAGAGACCTCTGCGGCTTTGAATCAGACCTGCACTTCATAACTGCATCTGGCCTAGAGAAGATTTCTTATAATCCAAAGGGTAGAGGGAAAAAATCGATTTCTAGCTGCGGGCACGTATGCCTTTCAATGGGCGAACGGGACATTTGCGAGCACCTCTTCAGCCAGGGCGTCCCTCATGCTCGAGAGCCTCATTACGCTGACTTGACAGGGGTCAAGGGGCTGACAGAGTTTGGAGAGATGAGGGGGGACTTCCTGATTGGCACTACCGTGATTGAATTTGCGGGCATGACTGGAAATATTGAGTACGACGAGAAAATGAGACTCAAGCAGCAGCTCGCTGAAGAGTACGGTATTGATTTGCTGGTTATCTATCCAAGCCAACTCTCCAAATTAGACGAACTTTTTAGCAAGCTAAGCGCACCAGCTGCTGAGGAGGGCTCGGAGAGCTAAGAGCACTTCGGCTCTGTCGTCTTTGATTTTCTAGCATCCAGCCTGAATTTAGAAAATCCAAGTACTAAGAGGTTCAACTGCTGGAGACTCTAGACGGAGGCCCATTTGTGTCTCTTGCACGGCCCGAATAAAACTTGGATTCTCGCTTCAGTAGTTATTTCGCAATCCATCAATTCTTCCAATGTGCGCCGTGACTACCAATGTACGGTCCAAGGCGCTCAGTGGCATCAAGACTCTGCCTCAAGCACCCAACACAGGACAGTAGAGCATGACTGCGGGGTGTGCTTACGCGAGCTTCTCGCAGAACAGCGCTAATCACTTAGAGGGAAGGTTACAGAGCGAAATTCTTCTCCCGTTGATTCATCTATGTAAGTTATGAGGACCTTTCGCTGGTCCTCTGCCACGCCATCAAAGACTTGGTAGTACATTCCGCCGATGCCGAATGAGAATCCGACGAAGGCCGCAGCAAAGTCGGACTCAAAAGCGCTACGGTCAACAACAACTTCAAATTCAGTTACTTTTGCGTTGTATGAAACGGATTTAAAAATTCCAGGCTGTTCGTCCACCGTCTGCTGAATCGTTTCATTTAAGCTGGTTTTGAAGTCACTGAGCACATTCTCATAGACCCTTTTGGACATTTGGTAGGTGATGCTTCCGTCGTCGTTCAGCTTTGCACTTGTGAACCCTGACTCCTCAGCCCGCGCTTGCATTTCGGCTTCGGTCTCTTCCTCGAAGAAGGATGCGGGGACGGTAACTTCAACATCAAAAAGTCCCTCATCCACCTCGACTGCCTCAGAGGTCTCGCTCTGACTCTCAGAAGGAGTCGCGCTTGCGGTGTCTGAAGGTGAATCGGACGCACATCCTGACAAAAGAATTAAACTCAGCCCCAAAGCGATGGAGATTGTTGTTTTTGATTTAGGCATTTTCTCTCTTTCTTTCTCTATTCAGCTTTGAAGAAAACTTCTTGACCACCCCAAGTTGTACTGAGGCGCCAGGTCCCTTTGGTTATGTCTTCAGAAGGAACCGCGATAAAGACGTTTCCAATTGCAGTACCGCCTTCATAGAGCTCGTTGGAGTTGGAAAGTTCTTCGGGACCCACGACTGAAACGTCGAAGGACTTATGAGTCGTCCCAGCCGCGGAGACAAATGCGACGTCTATATCCCAGCTCGGATTGCCTGTTTCAGGCCCTTGATAAGTTGCCGAAACCTCTATTGACGCAAATTGAAGACCTTCGGGTGGAGGTGAATTGAACTGGTTTTCTAGCCTAACGACCTCATTTGACTGGAGGCTTGAAGGCCCTAGCTTGATTTCCCAAACTCCTCCGTTACCGTCATCCATTGTTACTGAGGTGCCAAGAGCAAGAGGCTCGCTTCTAGAACCTAGCGAATCATTAATTCCAACGTCTTCTGAATCGCTCTCAATCTCTCCCTGAGGCACTTCAGTGGCGCTTGCGGTTTCGGTTGATGCAGGCTGGCTGGTTTCATTTGGGGTGATTGTGGTAGTTCCAGAAGAGCACCCAGCTAGAAGGGATGTACTGAGGAGCATGGCGGCAGGAATTAGTAGCGCCTTGAGAAGCTTCTTCATGTGAACCTCAATTTCCAGCAATTCCCAGCAATTGCCTCTGGCCTTCATTTGCCAAGGACCGCGACTCAAGCTCTTCCCCACACTACTCCATAGCTTTTCCGCTGCTTTCCAGAAACCGAGACTAGAAAACGATGCTGACCTAGCGACGCTTCAGACACTTTGAAGTTGATGAGTAGCCTTTAGCATGGAAGAGTTGAGGTGTGGATGAAATTTGCAAGCTGGAACATTGCACGCAGGGATGGCGGAGTAGCTGCACTCGTTGAACATCTGAACCCTGACATTGCGTTCTTACAAGAGTGCAAAAGACCTGAGTTATTAGAGGTGCCTGGGTACCAAGTAGTCGGTAAGTCTATAAACGAGCGCGGGCGCAAACAGGATTGGGGAAACGCGGTTATCTCTAAATTCCCACTGTACCCAGTAGAAATCGTGAGTGAGTACAGCGGCTCATTGGTTTGCGCTTTTGCTGTGCTGCCCGATGGCAAGACTCTCGGACTTGTGAATATCTATGGGCTTCTGGAGTCATCTCCAATGAAGCCAGAGGTCAAGGTAGTCCATTACGGAATCCACAGGATGCTTTCGGACGTTGGATTCTGGCTAGCGCAGCTGGAAGAGCCCAAAGTTGATGGCTTCATTGTCGGAGGCGACCTCAACAAAGACCGCAAAATGGATGGTGGCACTGGGTTTAAGACGGGCAGGTCAATAGCGTCGAATCTTTTGAATAGGTTTTCGGATTTTGGCTTAGTCGAGGCCGACCTGGAGGGAGCCACAACCTTCACTCACTCTTCCTCTAAAAGCACCTGGCAAATAGACCACATATTTTTATCTGAGCACTTGGCGAAGCGGACAACCGCAAGAGTTGTAGCCGTCAAAGCCCTCAACGAACGCTCTGACCACAGCCCCATCGAGTTGAGCGTTGACGGTGCTTTGAGTGACTATTTAGCGCATGGAACAAAGTACTAATGGCTGAAAGTGCCCGCCGCCTGGGTCAATGAAGCAATTTATGCTCTATTTGTTCGGCTTCTTGATGGCAGCGCTCACACCAGTAGCTGACTTCACCACCTTTGATGATTAGTTCAACTAACCAAAGTTCACAAACTAAGCAGAGTATTTTCATGAAGTAAGAATGCGTCGTTGGAGCTAATCCTGTTTCGAGTTATCCACAGGAATGGTAAAGACCCGAACGTTTAAATGGGTCACCTTATTGTTACTGACAAAGGCCCCTTCAACTTGGAAGCCCAAGATAGGCGACCTTCACCTGTTGCCCTTGGCGCGGTTATGAGTTTTGCAGAGTAACTGGCAATTGTCAGGAGTTGTTTTTCCGCCCTTACTCCACGCAGCAACGTGGTCCGCCTCCATCTCATTCAACATCCAAACCTTGGACTGGTTGGCATCGTGGCCCAAGGCGCATAATGGACAGTTTGAAA
>Ga0307933_1003367_pt1 | contig 10066 bp, 13 predicted proteins | sample OrgLakmetageno88_FD_201811 | JGI IMG/M metagenome (GOLD analysis project Ga0307933, IMG submission 201811) | Saline water microbial communities from Organic Lake, Antarctica - #88 | ecosystem: Environmental > Aquatic > Non-marine Saline and Alkaline > Saline | place: Antarctica: Organic Lake...
AATAACTACGTTCTGCCAAGAACAATGAACCCATCCCACGTTGCATTCATCGTCATGCTTTTCTCTGCGATGGCATCCTCGCAAGCGGATACCACAGTTGATCCCGTCGAGAAGAAGCTTGAAGCGCTGGCGAAGCAGTCTCCCAAAGCAAATCTGCCGAAGTTGTTGGATTACAACTTGAAGAAGCTTGATGCCGTTTTCCAAGCCTCATTGAAGGCTGCAGTAGATGCCGAGCATCGCAAGGCGTTGGAAGACTCACAGAAGGCATGGCTCACATTCTTTGAAGCTGATGGTCACGTGGCCGCTTGGAACGCAAAGGGTGGCAGCTATGCATATCCGTCACAAGTCGAGCAGAAGGTTTACCAACTACGACTACGCATTCATCAACTCGCCACCCCTTTTCTTCAAGGATGGGCCGACATTCCAATCACAAAGAATCCAGAGGCAGAACAAGCCAGCGCTGGACAACCCGCTACCCGTTCCGAGTCGGATTCGGAGGGTGGCGACAAACCTCAACCGAAATCGGAGGGGCGGTCCCGGTAGCGGGTTGCCAGGCCTCGACGTTAGCCTTGGAAATGAAAAACGGTCCGGCCATCACCCTCTTAAGTATCGCGCTGGTTGCGGCCTCCTGCTCGGATCCATCCGAGGATAGTAGCCACGATATATCGGACGTCGAAACTGCCTGGACAGAATCTGAATTGTTATCGATGGTCGTTAAGCTGAACGACAGTATGAGTCGCGCGGATGTTTCCGCGATCTTGGGCGACGAAGACTATGGTCCACTAGATCACGGCAACGGATGCATTAAGGCCCATTACGTGCAGAATCCCGATTCGTTTATCGGGAGGCATTGGGTTTCTGGAGGGCCGCACTCGTTTACGGGGCTTACGGCTTCGTTCATTGACGACCGTCTTGTATATATCAGCCTCAATCCAGGATACGTAGATCAAGATAGACTGGAGGACTACTACGAAGCCCATCCAATCGATCACGAGGGCTCAGATGTGCGCGGGCATAAACGCTGGGAATTGTTTCACGACACGCAATCCTCAAGAAGAATACGAGGCGAATCGGGTAGTCGGGAGGTTCTAACTCCCGACCCCCACACCACCGACCGTACGGATCCGTAGCACGGCGGTTCCAATTCGCCATCTGTTACCCATTATTCCCTTTCGGGCCGTCCGGGTAACGAATGGAACACCAGTGTTTTTCAAAACTGGGCAGTCCTTGTTCTTCGAGCCATTCATTGTTCATGGCCCAGCGGACCAGGCTCATTTGACTCATCCGCCAGAGGTTCCGAACGGTCCGGGCGTCTGGCACCTTTGCAGGACGCCCCCGCCTGAGTGAGATGAGACAGGCGGAGCCTCGAAGTCAATTGGCCTTTGGTCGTACTTTCCATCCCTCACAATTACTTTGAGATTTTCATCACCGCGTGAGGCGAAGCCTTTTACGGGGCGGGGCGGGGTTCACAGGGGACTTGAACCCCTTTTGGTTTCGGTGCATGTTACACTCACACAAAATGGTGCAGGAAGGTACTCTTCGCTCGGGACCGCCTGACCTCTGCGTTTTGCCAAAAAATGAAGCCCTTATGATGAAACTCGGTTACACCATAATTTACGTCCCAGATGTTTCGGCATCGCTCAAGTTCTATTCAGATGCCTTCGGACTGGGAGAGCGGTTCCTGCACGAATCAGGCGACTACGGCGAATTGAATACGGGCGATACGACCCTTGCCTTCGCCTCTCACAAACTCGGAAGTCTAAACTTCCCGGCTGGGTATGTTCGAGGCAGCGAGAGTGAAAGTCCACTTGGATTCGAGATTGCGCTGGTCACGGATGATGTCGCGACTGCACATGCGAAGGCAATGAAAGCGGGCGCCATCGAGATTTGGCCAATCGAAGAAAAGCCGTGGGGACAGACGATCACTTATCTTCGCTGACCCGCTGGAGTCTTAGTCGAGCTTTGCACACCAATCCAATGAACAAAAAGCACACCTAAGCCGGCGGTCGACAAGCGTCGATGCCAGACAGAGGCAAAGGCTCTCTTTCGTTTCCGGCCGAGGCGAACGCTGCTTCGGCAACCATCGCCTTGCCAAATGAGGTGCCACCGGGATATCATCCCGCATTGCCATGACTGATTTCTGGCCCCGCACCTTTGCCATTTTCTCGCTTACCCTCGGAATGGTGGGGGCCTGGCATTCCCTGGTCTTCCTGGGGAGCCCTTTCACCATTCTCTTTTTCCTGATCGGTGCAAGTGTTTGGTTTTTTTTCCTGATGAGGTCATTCACCGGGAGGGCGGACCGGCTTTTCATTGCGGGCTGGATTTGGTCGATTCTCCTCCATTTGGCTCTCATTCCCTTGTCACCCCTCATCCAGGGCCTCTTTCCCGCCAGCATGCCCGTCCGCATGATGCTTTTCGCGATGGCCGTCCTCAGCGTTTGCGGACTCGTCGCCGACTCCGCTTACTACGACCAATCGAAAGCAACAAAATCACCGACTCCCGCGAAGGATGATTCATCCGAAGCAAAGTAGTCATCCTTGGCCTGTTACTTTTGCCGGTGACCGGCTCTGGAGGAATTTGTGAACCGGGTGATCAAGCCCGGGCCGCGACCGTCGTTGCGCGGGTCGTGATTGCCGTCGGCACAAAACAAAGAGCAGGACATAAATTTCAGCAGGGTCCGGCTCGCAAAGGTTCTTGGGGCCAGGACTTGATGAATTTCCTTGGAAGGTGGAAGTCTTTCAACTAGAGTTCCTAACGGTGAAACGTTCTCAGTTTACTTCAATTGGCCTTTTGGCTGCCGCAGGGTTGGTCACTTCGGTTTCGGCCGCACCCGTCTCTGTTTCAAAAGAGCTTTCGTCATGGGCCCATTCTTGTAAGGGCACTATTTCTGAAAAAAAGGGACTGATTCTGATCCGCGCGAGAATTCCGGTTTCCAAACTTTCCCCTGATTTGCAGGAACTTGCGCAAATCTGTGATGGCCCCATGAGATCAGAAGGCAACGAGCTTACAGGGACTTGCGGAGGCCGCCGGTTCAGGGTGAAGATCAGTTGATAATCACCGACAGTTCCGAGGGAGAACAAGGTGTCGCGAATAAGTCGCAGCTGAACCCTTTTCCATCTTCAACGAGGAAAAGCCCTTGATTCACCATGGCTCCGGACTGGGCTTTGAAAACGAGACAGAAGCATTCGAGTTCACGGAGCTCGTCGGTATCGGGAGGGGTAATCGCTTCGACGATTTTCAGGATCCAATGCGAGGAGCCCTTTCCATTCCGGCAGGTGAAGGAGAACCTTTCATTCTTCCTGCCGGCGAAATCGGCCAGCTTGGGTCGGGTTTCAGGGTAGTGATCGTTCACCGTTCAACAGGGATGATTTTGAATCTGACAAAGAGCTTGCCCGGATCGCTGAAACCTTCGGCAGCCGGATCGATCCCGATGGTCAGGGTGTCATAGAGGGAGCCGTCCGGACCGGCGGTCACTTTCCCAAGGGAACTGACCGGTTGCCAGCCTTCGAGGTCGTCAGAGAGATAGGGAAGGTAGTCGAATTGGCTTTGCTTGAGAGCTTGGTGGGTGAGCGTCACTTTTGAGTCACCGTCGGGGCCAAGCCTGAATCCGGAGGCGTTCAGCGCGCCGCTGGCACTGCCATCGAGGGCTGCTTCGATGCCATCAAGCGTGCCGTCACCGTCCCGGTCGCCATAGAAGCTCAATCCGGAAAGCATTTGCTCTGACTCCCAGGCGTCCGGGATCAGATTTCCGTTGAGATCGGATGGGGCAAAGACGGTCACCTCCCGGCCACCGGTCGTGGCGGCGGTGATCGGCAGGGTATAGACGGGAAGAGGGCTGGGGCCGAACGTGACGACCGTGCGGGTCCCACTCTGCATACAATAAAGCCTTCCCCAGCGGTCGTAGCGGAGCCCGCGCGGGCCGCTGAGTCCGCTTTCTTCCTGAATGGGGTCATTCATGCTTCCGGGAGTCCAGCGCCGGATTTCGCCGAGGTCGTGGCTTGAGTAGATGATGTCTTGGTTGGCAGGATCGACAGCGACACCCCATGCGCCGGCGGTCGAGCTGTGATCGAGCGTGTGGACCAGGTTGCCACCCGTATCAAAGACGAACACCTTGTCCTCGCCCGAATCGGTGACAACCAACCATGAGCGCCGGGCATCAAAGACGATGTCGTTTGGGCGGGTGAAGGTGCCGGTCCCCAACGTCGCCGTTTCCGCACCGGTATCCAAATGATAGGCGATAATGGCATCGGTCGCCGAGTCGAGAGCGTAAAGCGTTCTGGAAACGGCATCGATGGCGAGGCCGTGGAATACCGCGCCAGGCACCGTTTTAAAATCCCTCAGTATCAGCGGGTCATCGGAGAAGGTCGCGACAGAAATCTTACCTTCGGTGGGGATGGAGAAATAGATGTCACCGGTAGACGGATCGATCTCAGCCGCCCAAAAGTTGCCGTCGAGGTCGTTGGCGGTGAGGAGCGGGTTATTTTTGGGCCCGGAGGCGGAAGTGAAATCCCGGGCGACCGTGGTGAGGATGGTTTCAAAATTGCTTTCGGGAACCTCAAAAGCGATCTCACCGAGGCCGACCCGGTCACCGCCGAAGGTGCCGGGAGGAATAAAGAAATTATCGGTGATGGTGATTTCCAGGTATCTCGCGGTGACGACTTGACCGAAAGCGAAACTCTGGCGCTTGGTGGTCTCATTCACTGCGGTGAACGTCGGCGAGTAGGAGATTGACGAAGCGAAGTTTCCAATACCTTCCAATTCCGTCGCGAAGCGCATGCGGAAATTTTTGCCGCCGTTGTTGTTGGAATCGGCGTAGCCCCAGATGCTGATTTCATCGAGCTTGCGGTCCTGTCCGAGATCGATGGTTAAAACCGGATCCGGGAAGGAGCCGAAGTAGTCACAGGGTAAACTGGGGCAAGCCCGGGTGACCCAGAGATGGTTTGAGAAAGCGCCCGTGGCGTCGTGCGGTTCTGATGCCTCGAAGCCAAGGCCCGGCCCGTCGATGAGCTGAAAAACGGGAAAAAGATCCGTCGCCTGGGTGCTGGAGGCAATGGAGGCGATCGGATGGAAATCGGCGGCCTGAGAAGAGCTTGCGGCCGCGAACGCCAGAATTCCGACGATGTTTCTTGCTCCCTTTTTCATTTATCATTAGGGTGCCATTAAATCTTTTAGAAAACTAGTCTTTTCTTCCCAACCCAACCCTTGACCTCATGGAACCATTTATCGGCCAAATCCAAATGTTCGGATTTAACTTCGCTCCCCGCGGCTGGGCATTTTGCAACGGGCAACTGCTGCCGATCAGCTCGAATTCAGCGCTCTTTTCGCTGTTGGGAACGGATTACGGAGGTGATGGGCGAACCACTTTCGGACTGCCGGATCTGCGGGGTCGTTTCCCGACCCATCTTGGGACCGGGCCGGGGCTGAGCCCCAAAGCGATTGGTCAAAAAGCGGGGGTCGAAGAGCAAATATTAGCCATCAGCCAAATGCCCCAGCATAGCCATCTCACCGTTGTCAGTAACCAGGTGGGCGACCAGACATCGCCGGTAAATGGCGTCCCTGCGGTTGCCAACGATGGTGAGAGCAACTACCGAACGAGTGGAACCGAGACAGGTGATCCCACCGGAGCGACCGGCGGAAACGTGCCTGTGGACAACCTTCCTCCCTTTTTGGTGATCAATTTCAGCATCGCCCTCGTTGGCATCTTCCCATCGCGTAGCTGAATGTTCCGGTGATCCAAAAAAACCTCCTCCGGATCGCAGGACGCCTTCCCGCCACCCGAGTCGCTGCCCTTCTTCCCCGATTCTAACGAAATCGTCTCGCAAACTAAAATGCGGCACCGAATCAAACCGCCATCTGAAATCACCCTGGCCTTGACCGGCAGAGTGGATTTGAAAGCCAGCGCATTCAATTGATTTGACAATGGGCGCGCCTTGGTATTTCTCTTTGATAGTTCCCATGAGTCCCAAAAACTGTCATCGCCCACCCCATGTCTGACGAAAGGTTAGGGGCACTGGTCAGTGTTCAGATTAAGTCAGCCGGAGCCATCCCATCAAAGGTCTTCACCCGCCCTCATCACTTTACGGTGGGGCCAACACCAACGGTCAAGCCCGGAGGCCTTGATGAAAGTAGCCTGCGAGGTCGCTCGACCACGATGACTGATCGGATGCCCCTCGGTGGCATCTTCTGCTGCCTTGCCAATCCCGCGCACTTTCAAAAAGTCCCCAAAGTAACAGCCGTATCGTCCCCGCGGCTTCGGAGGCCTTTCCAAGTCGAACAGAAACCCAGTCACTTCGAATTGAGCAGATCATGAGCGAGGAGCAGACAGAGGTTGATTTCGACGGCGGGGAAACCGGTTGCGGGGAACTCCTCCTTGATCTCCTTCTTTACATGAAAAAACGCCCGGAGGGCTCATCGACCTTGATACGGGCTCTCGACCCCGGAGCCCCGCTGGAAATTCCAGCCTGGTGCCGCCTCACCGGTCACGAGCTGATCAAGGCCGACCATCCTCTTTATACCATCTCCAAAAAATAAATCCCAAACTCCCACAAAATCATGTCCGATACCTTTTGCGTTACCATCAATTCCAGCCGTGAAAACGGCGACAAAGCCACCGTCGGATTCGTGGTGGCCACCGCCGCCCTCGGATCCGGAAAAGACACCATGGTCTTCCTGAGCACCGATGGCGTTTATGCCGCTGTCAAAGCGGAAGCCGACCGGATTGTCGAAGGGGGCCCCTTCAAGCCTCTCACGGAACTCATCACCAACTTTCTCGCCGCCGGCGGCCGCCTCGTGGCTTGTGCCCCTTGCTGTAAGAAAAGAGAGATCGACGAAAGCACGCTCTTCGACGGAGTCGAAATCGCCGGTGGTGCAGTCCTCGTCGAGTGGCTCTCCAATGGTTCTCCCAACGTTTGTTACTAAACCCATGCGACTTCCCGCCGCCTCCCCCCCACGGCGGAAAGTCGCCCCTTTTTAATGTCCAACTCGACCCACCAACCCGACCACGTCTTTGACGGGGGCGATATGGATTGCGGCTCGGGCTTGATTCTCCTCATTCGCGAAAACATGCAGAAGGTCCCCGCCGGCGGGGTCCTGGAATTGCGGAGTCGCGAAGCCACCGTCACCGGCGAATTGCCGCCGTGGTGTCGCATGGTCGGGCACCAATACCTCGAAACGATCGAGGTGGACCCCGGGCGCCGTTGGCGTCATTTCGTGCGACGCGGGGTTCCCAAAGAGGACGAGGAAAAAGCGCTCGCCGACGACAAAGAGCAGGCCCGCAATTACCAGTGGAGAGTGCGCACGCGTCACACCGGAAACCAGGAAGCGACCATTTATGCCCGCTCCTTTTCCTGGAAATTGGGGCAGCCAGCCAGCTTCGAGGAAAAAGACAGCCACCCCTGCGCGCTCGAAGCGGCCCTGGGAGCTCTCCTCGCCGACCTTCTCAATGGCTTTGCGAGCCACTGCCTGCAACAAGGCAAAACCGTTGATGAACTGGAAGGCAACCTGCGCGCCACCCTTCACAACGTCCTCGCCCATCTTGGCATTGAGGACGGGGACCCTTCGCTCGAAACGATCCATCTCTCCGCCTTCGTCACCTCGCCTGATCCCGGCGAAGAACTGCGTGCGGTCTGGGCCGAGACCCTTGCCCGTTCTCCCCTCTATCAAACGCTTGCCAAAGCCTGCGAGGTCGAAACCCGCCTCGCCATCATTTAAGCATCATCCCGAAACAACTTATGGACTATCAAGTGACCCAGGTCGGCTCCTGGCCGCGCTCCGACGAGCTTCTCGCGGGCCTGCGCGAAAAACGCATGGGACGCATGAGCGGCCATGAATTCAATGACCTTGCCGAAAAAGAAATTCGCCGCTGCGTGGAAATTCAAGAGGAAGCAGGCGTCGATATCCTCGTCGATGGCGAGCTACGACGGGACAATTTTTACTCCTTTGTCACCGAAAAGATCGAAGGCACCCGCCTCATGTCCTTGGCCGAAATGCTCGACACCGTGGAGGACAAGGAAGCCTTCGAGGAAATGTTGCAAACCCTCGATGCTCCCGCCTTCGCCATTCGCAACCCCACCTGCGTGGGCAAATTAAAACGCCGGGAACCGCTCGCGGTCAACGAACTCCGCTTTCTCAAAACTCTCACCGACAAGCCGGTCAAGGTCACTTTGCCGGGACCTTATCTTCTCACCCGCGCGATGTGGGTCACGGCCCATTCGGATGAAGCCTACGGCGACAAGCCGGTGATGGCCGAGGACGTCATCGCCATTTTACGGGATGAATTGAGCGACCTCTGTGACGCCGGTGCCACCATCGTGCAGTTTGACGAACCGGTTCTCACCGAAATCGTCCACAGCGGCGACAGTAAACGTCGTACTTTCATGTGAGCGACCCTGGCAACCCGCCGTGATGCGGGTGCGGAGCTGGAATATGCGGTCGAACTTTACAATCGGGTGACCGAGGGCTTCGAAGACCGCCTCACCCTCGGGCTGCACGTCTGTCGCGGCAATTGGTCCAAGCGCGAGGATGTCATGATCACCGGCGACTACCAACCACTCATCGGCTCCTTCCAGGCCATGCAGGCCCGCCAGCTCGTTCTGGAATACTGCACTCCGAGAGCGGGCGAGCTTGCGGTGGTGGGGCGGGCCCTTGGCGATCGCGAAATCGGGCTGGGCTGCGTGAATCCCCGCACTGACGAAGCCGAGAGCCCGGAAAGCATCGTCGCGCGGGCCACTGAAGCACGGCAGTATTGGAATCCCTCGCAAATTTTCCTCAATCCCGATTGCGGGTTCGCCTGTTTTGCGAACCGGGGAGTCAATGTCGAAAAGATTGCCGCGGCCAAACTCCGCAGCATGGTCGAAGCTGCCCGACGTCTGCGGGGAGAATAAGCGAGACGAATTTCTGGGTCATCGCAAAAGCCCCACCCATCGCTCAAAACCACGGCCTCGTTCAAAATCCCCCGGCGATGACAAGGACACCACCACCCGCTATTTTTTCATGTGGGTTGCCAGACAATCTTCTTTGAAGATTTTTTGAGAGGGGCTGAAACCCCACCTTCAGAAAGGCATGGGATTGATCCGGCCCCAGCGACCCAATCAAGAAATCTCATCACCGCCAATGATCGAACGAACCAAGGGAACCAGCTCCGAAACTGTAGAACTCATCAGAATCAAGCAGCTGGAAGGGCCGACGACATGGACCGCCAAGTTCCCGAAGCTAAAAATTCAGGTTTCTTACCTCGTGAGCCTATACCACGATAATTTCGCAGTTCTCGTCGGCGAAGTCACGCGAACGGATCGAGCCAGCAAGGCAAGCATAACGGTCGAAACTGCGTATCCTGACATCTACGAACCCTCGAAGGCAGAACCCCAAAGATAGCTTTGGGCGGTAGCCCCGAAGCTATCGGTTGAATCGGGTCGTCGGGAGGTTCTAACTCCCGACCCCCACACCACCGGCCTTACGGATTTGCCTGCGGCCAAGCTAAGGTGACTTCGTTTTTTGGGGCGCTTTGTCGCACGGCGGTTCCAATTCGCCACCTGTTACCCTTTACTCCCTTTCCTCCCTTGCCACCCTCCTATGCCAAGGCTTCCTCCTTCGCCGAGGCTTCCTCCTTCGCCGAGGCTTCCTCCTTCGCCGAGGCTTCCTCCTTCGCCGAGGCTTCGGCGGACAAGCCGGCGGACAAGCCGGCGGACAAGCCGGCGGACAAGCCGGCGGACAAGCCGGCGGACAAGCCGGCGGACAAGCCGGCGGACAAGCCGGCGGACAAGTCGGGCCGTCGGGGTAACAACCGACCGGCGGGAGATGGAGACCCCGGAGGGTTGCTCGCGAGGGGTGACGCAGGAGCTCCAAATGGAACACCACTTTTTTTAGACTGTGTCTTTGTGTCTGACCCCTGCTCCCGACCGAGACCGTCAATGCCTGGGTCGCCGACCCTCCCGATCCCAAACCCGAACTCGTCCCCTCTTGGCCCGACCCCGTCTCGATCAGCCGGGTCATCCTCGAGTTTGACCCCGACTGGGATCACCGCTCCTCACGCTTCGACCACTCATTCCCCAAAGCTCTCACCATCAAA
>Ga0307933_1003368_pt1 | contig 10063 bp, 9 predicted proteins | sample OrgLakmetageno88_FD_201811 | JGI IMG/M metagenome (GOLD analysis project Ga0307933, IMG submission 201811) | Saline water microbial communities from Organic Lake, Antarctica - #88 | ecosystem: Environmental > Aquatic > Non-marine Saline and Alkaline > Saline | place: Antarctica: Organic Lake...
GCTCGGACTACGCTCTGTTTGGTGGCAACCGGGCCGACTACACGCTGACGCGGACGTCTGCGACCGAGGTCAGCATCACGGGCACGGATGGCAGCGATAACCTGATCAATGTGGAATACTTCCAGTTCGATGACAGCACTTCGAATATCTGGGAGCTGGCGATCGTCTAGGCAGCCTTCGCATTCTTAATACGATTTTGCTGATGCAGTAGAAATCTGGCATTTTCAAACACGCGTTCCCGCCGACAAGCGGCAGTTGAAGGTAAATCCCTAGCAGTTTTTGCTGTCTTCAAGACAGGCCTTAGATCATCCGCCTGACAGTGAGACCTGAAAGAGATTTTGCGCACTCAACATTCCAATGCTGCGATAATCACCATTCTAGGCGCAATGAGGCGCCAAGCGGACTTAGCAGGCGCAGAGCGCTGCAGACAGGCTACCGCCGCGATATTGAATCCGTGCTTTGCCATCGGCTAGCCGTGGCGTGCAGAGAGCACAGTTATAGCCGCCCGTGCGGGCGCCGTCACATAAGCGTTGAAATAGCCGTAGCGACTGGCCTGTTTCTGAGCGGGCAGGGCGCGGACGCGGTTGCGATAGAAGTAGTCGCAAAATCAATCACCAGTGCGGGACTTTTGCACTAGATTGCTTCGAGAGGGCAAGAAGCGTTTTGCTTTGCCAATGGCTCTGATGAGACGCAATGAAAGTTTTGCACAAATGAAAAGGCTCGGCCTCGATGCGACGGATATTCGCATTCTCAGCGCGGTTCAGCAGCACGGACAGCTCAGCAAAACCAAGTTGGCTGAAATCGCCAACATCTCCCCAACACCTTGCTGGGCCCGTCTGGATAGATTGAAGGCCGCAGGCTTCATTCGGGGCTATAATGCTGAAATAGCCTTGGATAAAATTTGCGCGTTTACTCAGGTTGTTGTGACCATTTCGCTGAAAAACCACCGCAAGCTGGACTTCGACCGTTTTGAGGCTTTTGTCAGAAAACAGGACGAGATCATCGAGTGCATCGCTACAGGTGGCGGTATGGACTACGTGATCAAGGTGGTGTGCCCGTGCTTGGTGTCGTTTCAGAGCCTGATGGACTCGTTGCTAGATGCCGAAATCGAGGTTGACCGATACATGACCTATATCGTGACCCGAAGCGTCAAGGCCAGCCGGCCCAACCTTGCAAAGTTGGCAGCCAAGGGAAGCAAGTAGAAATGGGTCCTCAATCGGGCTGAATGAGGCCCGAAAAACGGTCTGTTTAGCCCTGGAACAGCTCTTTTTCAGTCCGGCATCATTAGGCATTCAAGATTAACAATACAGTCATATTCAAACACTCCGCAGCCGGGTGGGCTGCCAGCAAACAAGGGCGAAAATCATGATGCACGCAGATGACTTCGGGTTCGGCACCCAGATCCGCAAATCCCCTTATTTCGATGCCACCGTCCGCTGGGGCGCGCAGGGTTTTTCCGTATACAATCACATGTACATCCCGCGCGATTTTGGCGATCCGCAGCAGAACTTCTGGAACTTGGTGCGGGGTGCGATCCTGTGTGACGTGGCGGTTGAGCGTCAGGTGGAAATCACAGGCCCAGATGCCGCGAAGTTCACCCAGATGCTAACCCCGCGCGACTTGTCCAAGATGGCTGTCGGCCAGTGTAAATACATCCTGATCACGAACGCTGCTGGCGGCATTTTGAATGATCCGATCCTGCTGCGGCTAGCGGAAAACCACTTCTGGATTTCGCTGGCGGACAGTGACGTCTTGCTTTGGGCGCAGGGCGTGGCTGTGAATTCTGGCCTTGATGTCACGATCTGCGAGCCGGATGTGTCGCCGCTGCAATTGCAGGGCCCCAAATCGGGCGAGATCATGCAGGCGCTGTTCGGCGACAGCATCATGGATCTGCGCTATTACTGGCTGCGTGAGGTGGAGCTTGACGGTATTCCGCTGATTGTGTCGCGCACTGGCTGGTCCAGCGAACTGGGATACGAGATCTACCTGCGGGACGGCGCACAAGGGGACGCGCTTTGGGAGCGGATCATGGCGGCCGGGATGCCTTTTGGCCTGAAACCCGGTCACACATCGTCCATTCGCCGCATTGAGGGGGGCATGCTGTCCTACCATGCCGATGCAGATATCAATACAAACCCCTATGAACTGGGTTTTGACCGGCTTGTGAACCTCGATATGGAGGCTGATTTCATTGGCAAGGCCGCGCTGCGCCGCATTCATAAGAAAGGGGTGAGCCGCAAGCAGATCGGCTTGGTCATCGACTGTGCGCCTTTGGATGGGCCCAACACGACCTTCTGGACCATAACCAAGGACGCGGCTGTGATCGGCAAAGTCACCTCTGCGGTGTATTCGCCGCGCCTTGAGCAAAACATCGCCCTGGCGATGGTGTCGGTGGAGTCCGCTGTGATCGGTACGGAGGTCGATGTTGTGACTAATTCTGGTCCAAGCCGCGCCATTGTCGTGGAGCGTCCTTTTTACGACCCTAAAAAAGCAATTGCCGCCGCTTGAGCGCCACGGCCAAAACAGAGACCTGACACATGACCGACCTTTCAATCAAACTGCACTGGCAGCGCGTAGAACCTGCGCTGACCACAGGCAAGTACTCAAACGCGCATACGGTGCAGTACAATGAAAGCTTTGATGTCCAAGTGGACGCCGCCCCGGACTGGGGCGGTGATGCCGCTAATACCAACCCTGAACAAGCTCTCGCATCGGCGCTGTCCAGCTGCCATATGATGACGTTTCTCGCGCTGGCTGCCAAAGCCAGCTGGCCGGTGGCGAGCTATCACGATCATGCCGTTGCCCATCTTGGCAAGAACGCCAAAGGGCAGATGTCAGTGACGCGCATTGACCTGCATCCGGTGGTGCGGTTTGATACAGGCTTTGCAATCGAAGCGAGCGAGTTGGAAAAGATGCAGGACCGTGCGCATCGATATTGCTTTATCGCCAACACGCTTGCTGACAGTGTGGAAATCAACGTTCTGTAGATTGAAAAGAAGGATGTAATCCGTGCAAAAAACCGATATTCTGCTGCATGATCTGGACAGCGACGGCATTTTGCGGTTGACCTTGAATGACATCGCGCGGCGTAATGCGCTGTCTGAGGCGATGCTATCAGAGCTGGACGCAGCCTTTGCCGAAGCCGGGTCCAACCCGTCGGTGCGGGTTGTCATTTTGGCAGCAAACGGACCGGCTTTTTGTGCCGGTCACAACCTGAAGGAAATGACCGCCGGCCGCGCGGATCCTGATCGCGGAGAGGCATATTTTGCGAAGGTCATGGCGCAGTGTTCCGGTATGATGCAGAGGATCGTGAATTGCCCCAAACCTGTCATCGCCGAGGTCACAGGGGTGGCGACTGCAGCGGGGTGCCAATTGGTGGCCAGCTGTGATCTGGCCGTTGCGGCGGATACGGCGCAATTCAGCACACCGGGCGTTCATATCGGTCTTTTCTGCTCGACGCCGATGGTGGCTCTGTCGCGTAACGTGGCGGGTAAACATGCAATGGAAATGCTGCTGACGGGCGATATGACATCGGCGGGCCGCGCGGCTGAAATTGGCCTGATCAACCGGGCCGTCACGCCTGAAATGCTGCAAGATGCCACCATGGAGATGGCCCGCAAGATCGCGTCCAAATCCAGCATGACCCTCGCAACCGGAAAGCGGGCATTTTATGCGCAACGCGAGATGAGCCTGCCTGAAGCCTATGACTTTGCCTCTGGCGTGATGGTCGACAACATGCTTGCGCGGGATGCCGAAGAGGGTATAGGCGCCTTCATCGAAAAACGCAGCCCTCAGTGGCAGGATGTCTGACCCGATGGAGCTGAGCCCCTACGATATCGGGCTGGACCGCAATCCTGCGAATTATCAGCCGCTGACGCCGCTGACTTTTCTGGAACGTGCCGCCAGTGTTTTTCCGGGCCACACCGCCATCGTTCACGGGGCGCTGCGGCGCAATTATGCCGATTTCTACAGGCGCTCGCGGCAACTGGCCTCGGCGCTGACCCAAAACGGCGCCCGGCGCGGCGATACGATATCGGCTCTTTTGGCGAACACGCCCGCGATGCTGGAATGCCATTATGGCGTGCCGATGTGTGGCGCCGTCCTGCATTCGGTCAATACCCGTCTGGACGCGTCCATAATCGCGTTTCAGCTTGACCACGCCATGTCCAAGATTGTGATTGTCGACCGGGAGTTAATGCCCGTGATGCAAGAGGCGCTTGCGCTTGCGTCCGTCAAACCAATTCTTATCCAATATGACGACCCGGAGTTTTCTGGTCAGAAAACACATGTCGAAGTAGTCGATTACGAAGAATTCCTGTCTGGTGGAGACCCGAATTTCGCGTGGCTGATGCCTGAAGATGAATGGGATGCGATCTCGATCAACTATACGTCCGGCACAACCGGCGATCCCAAGGGCGTGGTGTCGCATCACCGGGGGGCCTACCTTCTGGCGCAGGGAAACGCGCTGATGTCCTCGATGCCAAAACACGCGGTCTATCTGTGGACCTTGCCAATGTTTCATTGCAACGGCTGGTGTTTCCCCTGGACGATGTCTGCCGTCATTGGCACCCATGTGTGCCTGCGCCAGGTCCGGGCCGAGCATATCTGGGACGCGATTGTGAACGAGGCTGTGACTCATTTATGTGGCGCGCCAATCGTTATGTCGCTGATGATCTCGGCGCCAGAGAGCGTTAAACGCGACCTTGACCACAAAGTGCATTTCTTTACCGCCGCAGCGCCCCCACCAGAAAAGCTATTGGCGGATATGAAAGCTGCGGGCTTCGACGTGACACACCTTTATGGGTTGACCGAAACCTATGGTCCTGCCGTCGTAAATGACTGGCATGAGGCCTGGTCGGGGTTGGCCCCGACCCAGCAGGCAATCCTCAAATCCCGTCAGGGCGTTCGCTATCTGCCGCTGGAGCAATTGGACGTTGTGGACCCAGAAACGATGATACCTGTGCCACGAGACGGCAAAACAATGGGAGAGGTCATTTTTCGCGGAAACGTCGTGATGAAGGGCTATTTCCGCAACGCCAAGGCAACGCAGCAGGCTTTCGAGGGTGGTTGGTTCCATTCTGGCGATCTGGGCGTCATGCATTCTGACGGCTATATTCAGTTGAAAGACAGGTCAAAGGATATCATCATTTCGGGGGGAGAAAATATATCCTCCATAGAGGTTGAGGAAGCGCTTTATCGGCACCCGGCCGTTGGCATCGCAGCGGTTGTTGCAATGCCCCATAATAAATGGGGTGAAACGCCTTGTGCCTTTATCGAGCTTGCCACGGACCAGCTTGTGGATGCAGATGTGCTTCGCTTGTGGTGCCGCGACCATCTTGCCCCTTACAAGGTTCCGGGCCAGTTTATATTCATGCCTATCCCAAGAACGTCGACGGGAAAGATTCAAAAATTCCTACTGCGTGAACAAGCAAGGAATATTGCGATTGGTATTGCATCAGAATAACTGCCAGAAGCCTGTTTTTTGAACGTTGGCTCTGAAATTAACAGGCTGATCTTAGTGGTGTCAGAAAAATCTAGCGCGTCCCTTCGACCATCTATATTAACATGCGACCCCTGTTTTGCGCCTTCCAGCCCTTTCAACAGGCTCGGCAACGGCATGCATCTCACACTTATCGGCCTGCTCGGTCGTAACCAAGGTTTTTTGGCCGCAAAACTGGCAATCGTCACCTTGGAGTATTTCGTGGGCTTCCTTTGTCGCCATCACGCGATATGCCCGTTACCGCATGACACAGCCGCAATTGTCCCGGTAAGTGAGGCCGAAAGCTACCTGAATGTTCTGCTCACCACCTCAGCCGGGGCACAGTTCTGATCAAGCCCGCGCAGTTGCGCAGACATTGCTACGGCGGATACTTATCACACGCCGATTGGTGACCGTAGCGCGGTCACATGGAACAGGAAATTGACCATCTGTGATGCGGAGCGATCAGTTTGTGCGGCCGAATAGAGCAAGGTAGCATTACGGTCAGAAGTCATCTTTCCACTCTGGCGATGCCGTTTTGCCTCGATCAGAAGTTCAATCTAGCACTGACTCATAATTTGCTGTAACTACAGCCAAATGAGTTTCTCAAAATTACAAGCCACTGCGGTGATATGTCACAATTCGATCGCGTTTGTCGAGCAGGTGTTTGCGTTCTGCGAGGCACGTCGGCCTGTTGTCATGGTCACAAACGACGCGCAGGCCGAGAGTTTGCCTGGGATTGAGATTGACCGCTGCATCGCTCCGGCGGCGCAGTCGGGTTGGTTTACTGCTCGGCATGACCTGATCCACGACGACATGCCCGCGCAGGTCAGCTATACATCCGGGACCGAAGGCCTGCCAAAAGGCATCCTTCTGAGCTACGCAAATCTAGCCGACGCGGCTGAGCGGATCATTGAGCAGATGAAGATGACAGCTGACATACGCGAGTATGTGGGCGTTCCGGCGACTTTTAGCTTTGGTATGGCGCGCTACCGCGCAATCAGCGCGGTGGGCGGGCATGCCTACCTGCCGCCACGCGGTTTTGATCCGCTTGAACTTGCCCGTATGCTCTCGGCTGGGCAGGTCAATGCGCTGTCGGTGGTGCCGACCTTGCTGCGTATCGTGCTTGCCGATCCCACCATCATGGCGAAGGCGGGTAAACATCTGCGCTGGATGGAAATTGGGTCGCAGCACATGACCGCAGACGAAAAATGCCGCGTTCGAGAATTGTTTCCCAACGCTCTGATCGTGCAGCATTATGGCCTGACCGAGGCCTCGCGCAGCACCTTTCTGCAGATTTCTGGCGCACCGGCTGACCTTCTCGAATCCGTCGGCCAGCCCGCTGTGCATACCGATGTGGAAACCGGCACCGATGGCCGGATACGGATCCGTGGACCGCATGTCGCAAAGTCGCGCATCGACGCAGACGGCTTGCATGACTTGCGGGATGTCGATGGCTGGCTGCAAACCAACGACCTTGGACATATGCGGGACGGCTACCTGTTTTTTGATGGCCGGGCCGACGATCTGATCAATTGTGGCGGCCTGAAAATCGCTCCCGACCAGCTGGAAGAGCGTATTCGCGCCCGGCTAGAACCCGGCGCGCAGATTGCCGTTGCTAAAATTCCGGATGCGCAGCGCGGCGATGGCGTGCTGGTTGCGGTCGAAATTGATCCATCCGGAACTGGACGGGTGCGCGATGCGGCGGTCGCGGCGTTGCGGCAGATGGGGGTCGATGCCGGTAGTGCGCTACATGTCACGGCGGTGGACGCCATTCCCGTGACTGGCACAGGCAAGACGCAGCGACGTCTGCTGGCGGAGCAGTTTGCGTCCCAGCAGCTATCGCAGCCCGCCGAGGCGCTCTTGCCAGCAGGCCACATCAGCGACGTGCTCACTTTGTTTCAGCACGAATTTCCAGGCCGAGTTGTTCGGCTGGATGATACCTTCGAAACTCTTGGCGGGGATTCCCTGCACTATATTCAATTCTCCCTGAGCTTCGAGAAGCGTTTTGGGCAGATGCCGGCCGAGTGGGAACAGCTGAGTGCGGCAGAGTTGCAGCGCCATGTTGATGCCAGTTGCAAGTCCATTTGGCGCCGCCTCGAGTCCGTCACAATGGCGCGCGCATTTTTCATCATCTGTATCGTTGCCCTGCACACGGATGCGTTTGTCTACAGTCCGAATTGGGGAGCGGCGTACTTTCTGATCATGCTCGCGGGCTACTCTGTTGCCCGTTTTCAATTGCCCGAGATCATCCGCACCGGCAGCGTCAAAACGCTGCTTGGAACGGTCAAGTATGTGGCGGTCCCGACAGTACTCATGGTCGCCTTGTTGCAGGTGCTGACGCACAGGTTTGAAGTCACGCCCCTGCTTTTGATCTCAAACTTTCTCGATCCTCATACGCTCAAGGGATTTCTCTTCTACTTTATTGAGTTCTATATCCAACTGCTGCTGCTGCTTGCGGCCCTTTTGTTTTCTTTTGCGAAGGTACGCGAAGCGTTCCGCTTGCGGCCTATGCTCAGCGCACTGGCCTTGCTGTTGGCCGTGGTTATTTTTGATCGAACCATCGAGGCGCTCTGGAATGGCGACTACAATTATCATCGGACTCCGTGGCACTATGCGTGGGCCTTTGCCCTCGGCATGGTTCTTGCGAGCGCGAATGATATGCGCACCCGGTTGTTGGCTCTGGTCGTCTCGATCATTGCCGTTTGGATCGCTTGGAGGCTGACATCTGCTGCGTTCTACGTTGGAGGCGGCTGCGCAATCGTGATTTTTGTGCGGGCCTTTATCGTGCCTGCACCGGCGAAGGTGCTGGTGGCCGAAATCGCGGGCGCATCTATGTTTATATATCTCAGCCATTACCAGATGATCTCAATCGTGACCAAGGTATTTGGCGAGAACAAGCCGTGGGTATCGCTGATCGGGGCAATCATCGTGGGCGTCAGTCTGACCCATATCTACGCATTGTGTGAGCGTAGATTCCTGCTGTCCAGAAATTCATACAGTCCAGAAAGCTGAGCCGTCGATGGTAGGGCGTGCGGTTGGCTACGTGCCCGGCGCCGGCGGTAATAAGAACCAGAGATTTGCGCAGTCTCGCGCACTGGCGCAAACTATGTCGCGGCTATGACGCGGCGAAAAGGCTTGTAACGATCCGGTGTCGCGGTCATGCAGACTGTCGTGACTCATTCATCAGATCCAGTATCGCTCTCATTGTCTGACCTCGGCTGGTCGGAATTTTTTGATGACCAACTTGCCGCAGATGAGGCCGGGTTGGCACCGATGCGCGTTGCAACTGTCCATCGGTCCCGGCTGACAGCCGAGTCTCAGGGTGGCTCGGCGCGGTTGACCCTTGCAGCGAATGTCAAAACCACAGATTTCGCCGTCGGTGACTGGGTCTTGGTCGAACCTGATACGCATATGCTGGTGCGACGGTTGGACAGACAGGCCCTGCTACAGCGGCGGACTGAAGGGGGGCGGCCCCGGCAACTGATTGCGGCAAATGTGGATACACTCTTTGTCGTCACGTCATGCAACGATGATTTCAACCCTGCGCGGCTTGAGCGGTATCTGGCCCTTGCGAACGAGGCCGGAACAAACCCTGTGATCGTCCTGACGAAGGTCGATCAGGTGGCGGATGCCGCCCCCTTTGTGGAGCAGGCGGCGGCCCTTCAGGCTGGGCTGGACGTTGTCATGGTGAATGCTACGGCTTCCGAAGCTGCACGCGTTTTGGCACCGTGGTGTGGCGCCGGACAAACTGTTGCCCTTGTCGGGTCGTCTGGTGTGGGCAAGTCGACTTTGCTGAATACGCTATCGTCCAAGGGGCCTGAGGATGCGCAGCCGACAGGGGCCATCCGCGAAGGCGATGCCAAAGGGCGCCATACAACGACGGCACGATCGCTTCATACGATTGCTGGGGGCGGTCTGGTGATCGATACGCCCGGCATGCGGACGCTGCATGTTAGCAACGTCTCGGTCGGGATCGACATGGTGTTTGCTGAGATTGCCGACCTTGCGCCCGAATGCCGCTTTGGCAACTGCACCCATGACCACGAACCGGGTTGTGCTATCCACGCAGCAATCGCAGCCGGAACGCTGGATCCGGCGCGCGTTGCCCGGTGGCGCAAGCTGCTGGAGGAAAACGAAGCCAATACCCCAGTCCCGTCCGGCCCGCGTGGCAACAAGATCCTCAAGACTCGCGGAAAAAAACGCTAGGGGTGCAGGGCCCCGGCCTCTTCAGACCGGGCATTGCCGCCTGCTTTCGGTGCGCGGTGCTGCGATCTTGCTAGGCATGCTGGTCCATCGACAGCGCATCGGCATAATGTGTCAGTCTGCTAGCAATGCTTTCTGGACCGCCTCATTCCACCCCAGATAAAACATGTCTCCATCACGAATAACCGGCCGCGTCATGACCTTGGGCTTGGCCATAATCTGCGCCTCGGCCTCTGAGTTCTTCAACCAGCCGTTCAGTGCCCGATAGTCGTTTGACTTTTTATCCACCAGCCGGTCGCCGAACTCTGCGAACAACTCGTCCACCTCGGCCTCTGTCAGAGGGTCGGCGCGTATGTCGCGAAACGTCACGTCGGTGCG
>Ga0307933_1003369_pt1 | contig 10062 bp, 16 predicted proteins | sample OrgLakmetageno88_FD_201811 | JGI IMG/M metagenome (GOLD analysis project Ga0307933, IMG submission 201811) | Saline water microbial communities from Organic Lake, Antarctica - #88 | ecosystem: Environmental > Aquatic > Non-marine Saline and Alkaline > Saline | place: Antarctica: Organic Lake...
TTAATCCTTATAGTACTAGAACAGTGGGTTTTTGCAATATCAATCAGTATTAAACCCTCGTTGAATTTTGTAATACGGATTCTTTTAATGAAGGATTCTCTAACAAGAAGCCAACTTCAAATCCATATGTACCACAAAAATTTGCGATGTCTCTGTATGTAGATTGATACTCTTGTACAAAACGAGTGATGTCATAGACCTCACCATCAATAGTGGTCCAGCAATCATTTAGTGTGTTGTGCGTTTCAATATTTGTAATATCAATAGCTGCAGACGAACCTCCTGTACGAGAACTACCTCCACCACTCCCTCTATTTGAACTACGCGAAGAACTTGTTGCACTAGTTGATACATCAGACCCTTGGTCTGGTTCGGATTGAGAAATTATTTCTGGTACTGAGGCTTTTTTCGGCCCATAGATGTCATAAAGAATGATCCCTGAAACAAGAGCAACAACACCAAGTCCAATAAGAAGTCTTTTTTCACTTTTTTTTAACTTTGCCATATATATAAAATATTAACCAGAACATCGCTCTGGTGGAATAATAAAAATAATGTCGTCTCCACCACCCTCAACAATTAAGTTTGGTCCAGCAGATAGAAGAGTATTTATAATACAAGGAGGTTCCCCTGGCTGACCCTCATTTGCATCTAATACATACGGTTGACCCCAAGGATCTTCGTAAAATACTCCGGACGAAGAAGAATCATATATTTCCATAATAGCATCAATAGCATTTCGCCATGGTGTCTCACAAATATTTGAAGCCAAAGAAGATAAATCTCCTGTGCAACCATTGGCTGTATTGTATCCAACATTAAGCATTTCACCAAGACGTTGACCTGAATTTATTTGTGCGCCTGTCATAATAGTTCTCATTTGAGTTATATCAGATTGTGCTTTTGCTGTTCGTGCTCTGTCTCGAGCGCTCCCTAAAGAAGCTAAGACAACTGTTGCCAAAATACCTATAATGGCAACAACAACAAGTAATTCTATAAGAGTAAATCCTTTTTCTTTCATGAATTGATTATACATGATTAAGGTTATTTAAGAAATTAAAAATAAACTACAAATAGTTTATTTTTAATAATAGGAGAATTAATATTCTCGCATAGCAATTTGAGCATCAAGTTTCTTGATAAGATCAAGAACTACCGATACGACAATCAAAATTCCTGTACCCCCTACAGCAACAGCAGTATTTCCCGTTGTCGAAAGAAGGATAATAGGAAGAACCGCAATGATACCTAAAAATGAAGCACCAAAGAAAGTCAGTCGCGAAGCTACTTTTGCAAAGTATTCTTCAGTAGACGCTCCAGGACGTGTTCCTGGTACAAAAGCCCCTGATTTATGAAGATTCTCTGCCATTGCTTCTGGATCAAAGGTAATGGCCGTATAGAAATACGTAAATCCAAATACCAAGACAAAGTAAATAACTGGATACCAAATATTATGTTGTAACACAAAGTTCAGTGATCTTGCCGCTTCGGCAAGCCAGGTTATGTCTGATTCAATCAACCATCCAGCAATCAATTGCGGGAATAATAATATTGAAAGAGCAAAAATAATTGGCATAACTCCAGCCTGATTTACTTTCATGGGTACATACGTTTCAGCTCCACCATAGGTGGACATACCACGTACCTGTTTTGCATAGGTAATAGAAACACGACGTTCTGCTTCGTTTACTAATACCACAGCCACAATAACCAGCAATACAACAATTCCATAAATAACATAGTTAAATAATTCTGACGGAATATATGATTGCACTAATTGATTCAAGAGTGAGGGAACCGATGCAACAATACCAGCAAAGATAAGAAGTGATACTCCATTACCAACACCAAATTCTGTAATCAATTCACCAATCCATGTTACTAACATAGCTCCGGCAGTAACAACCAAAACATTAGCCACCATTCCTCCAATTCCTAATTCTGGAAGAGCTCCTTGTCGTGCCAATAATGTCAAAATTCCAATCCCTTGAACAAGAGCAATAGGAACGGTTAGTAATCGTGATAGATTATTAAACTTTTTTCGTCCTGCTGATCCATCTTCATGAAACATTGTTTTTAATTTAGGTGATACGGTTGTCATCAATTGCATAATAATTGATGCCGTAATATACGGACCAACCCCCAAAACAACGATTGATAGTTGTGACAAACCTCCTCCTGAAAAGAGATTAAGAAAACTAAAAAATTCGTTATTTTGTAAAAACTGTTGTAGTACCGCAGGGTTTACACCCGGTACAGGAATCGATGCCAAGAAACGAAAGGCAATCAACATCACCAAGGTGAAAATGATTGAATTTCGTAAATATCGATCAGAAAAAAGGATATTAAATTTTCGTGTAATAGTACTCATAAGACTATTATGACACCTTACCTCCAGCCTTGCTAATCTTTTCGTGAGCCGTTGTTGAAACAAGACATCCTTCGATAGTTACAGCCTTATTAATATCACCGTTACCCAAAATTTTAACAGATGCATGCCTGACTGCTTTTCCTGTAGTAAGACCTTTTTCTTTTAAGGTTAACGGAGAAACTGTTTCTCCAGCCTTAAAATGAGCTTCAATAGTTGCAAGATTAATTGCAATATTTTCAGCATGAATAGATTTATTTGAGTTTTTACCTCGCCCTCTTAATTTTGGAAGTTTTTTAATTTGATCCCTAATTTCTGCACGGATCCCATGTCCTCCGTGTTGTTTTTGACCTTTATGTCCACGTCCTGAGGTTTTTCCTCGATCACCACCTCGTCCTATTCGTTTTGACTTTTTGTTTGGAGTTGATCGTTTAAGTTCGTTCATTTGCATAGTTCCTTATCGGTTAGATGGAGTACGTCGTTGTCCTCCTTCTCGATTAAAAGATCGACCTCCTCGTCCACCTCGACGCTCTTCACGTTTAGGTGCTTCTGTTACCTTTGGTAAGGGAATTGAAAATGCTTTCAATGCTTCGATTGAAGCCTTGGCATTATTCAATTTATTTTTTGAACGAGAATGAATTTTTGCGGTTACATCAGTAATACCAGCAAGCTGAAGAATGGTTCGCATAGTTGAACCAGCAACCAATCCACGTCCCTTGTTTGGCATCATTTCAACGCGAGCCGCTGTAACTTTTGCATTAACAATATGTTCGATTGAACGTGATTTTGTAAGTTTTACCTTGATAAGGTTTTTACGCGCTTGCGCAAAAGCTTTTTGAATAGCAAGAGACGTATCTGTTGCTTTTCCTGAACCAAGACCTACGCGACCCTTTTGGTCTCCAATAGCCATATCAACACGAAACGAAAGACGACGTCCTCCTTTTACCACACGAGTAACGCGTGAAATATTGATAATTTTTTGTTCGAATTCTGGTTTCGGACGTTCAGATCGAAATCGTGAACCTTTCCGAAATGGTTTTTTACCACCAAAACTTCGGCGAGCTCCTCCGCGAGGTGCACTTGATCGAGCTGGTCGATCAGATGATGTTTTCGCAGTATCCGCTCCTGTCGGTTGAGCTGTAGCTGGGACCTCCGTTTTTGGAGTTTCAGTTTTTTCAGCAACCGCCTGTTCTGTTTTTTTATCTTCTGACATAAATAAATGTTTTTTTGTTAATTAAAAATTAAGACCTGCTTCGCGTGCTGATTCGGCCAATGCCTTTACACGTCCAGCAAATAAATATCCTGCTCGGTCAAATACGACCGATTGTACGCCTTTTGCTTGTGCGGCTTTGGCAACAGCCTTACCGACAGCAATAGCTCGCTCTTGTTTGGTACCTTTTGTTTCCTTAAGGTCATTTGCCTGAGCGATAGTAACAGCGTTTACATCATCAATAACTTGAGCGTAAATATTTTTGTTTGATCGAAACACGGCAAGTCGAGGTCGAGCTTCGGTCCCTGAGACTTTTGCTCGAACTTTTGCGTGCCGTCGTTTTCGTTTCATTGTTGTGTACTCTGAGTTGTTCATAGTTTTTTAATGAATCGCGCGATTACGCAGATTTCTTACCTTGTTTACGACGAATAATTTCATCTTCGTAACGAATACCTTTACCTTTGTACGGTTCTGGTTTCTTCTTCGCTCGAATCTGTGCTGCAAATTGCATAGTTTGTTCTTTGTCTGTTCCCGTAACAGTAATAAGATTTTTTTCTGCAGTTGCCGTAATTCCCTCTGGAATTTCCATAACTACAGGATGAGAAAATCCTAATGACATATGAAGTTCTTTTCCTTTTACTTCTGAACGGAATCCAACTCCTTCGACAATAAGTTTCTTTTTAAATCCTTGGGTAACACCATGAATCATATTTAATACATGTGATGCATAGGTACCAATAAGTGCTCGGCTGAACACCGTGTCAGTTACTTTGTCTAAAACAATAGTTCCATCTTGTAATTCAAGAGAAACAACATCTGTTTTAAAACTTCGTGACAATTCTCCTTTTGAACCTTTAATCGTTACAAGTGTATCGTTAATGGTTGCTTCTACTCCAGCTGGAATAGCGATTGGTTGTTTAGAAAGTCGTGACATATTTCTATAGTTTAATGGTCAGTCAAATGACTACCAAATTTCGAATAAGATTTCTCCACCTACGTGTTCTTTTCTCGCATGTGCACCTGTAAGGATTCCTTTTGGTGTTGAGAGAAATACAGCACCATAACCCTGCCGTACTGACGTAATGTGTTTTGAGTTTGTGTATAAACGTCGTGATGGTTTAGAAATTCGTTTTACCTGTGTAATTTTTGGTTCTCCCTCTTTTGAAAGAAGATCAATTTCTAGGACATCACCTTTTTTTGTGCTCTTTTTAGCGTACGATTTAATGTACCCTTCCTGGAACAGTGCTCGTGCAATGTTCATTTTATATCCAGAATAAGGAATTTCAACTGATTGTTTTCCAGCTGCTCCTCCATTCTTGATAGTAACGAGCATATCTCCGATTTTATCCATAATAGTTAAAATTTATATTGCTACTAAATACCCCTTTGAATTACCAAGATGACTTTCGTACTCCTGGAATCTTTCCTTCATTTGCAAGCTCTCGAAAACAAATACGACAAAGACCAAAGTCTCGCATAAATGCCTTACCACGCCCACATTTGAAACAACGATTTTTAATCCGCGAAGAAAACTTGGCTTTCTTTTGAGCTCGCGCAATAACTGATTGTTTTGCCATATCAAATAATAAATGCATTAAGAATCACATGACCGAAATCATTGTGTATTCTTTTCTTATAATATTTTGAATAACCTCTGTTATTCACCACAGCGATATCGCACGCAATTTCTTGAATATCTTTTGCAAAGAAACTCAAGGAGTGGCACGGATCATCTATGGATACTTCCTATAGTACTTATTATGAGGGTTTCGTAAAGCGATTGTATATTAATTACTGTCATTGCGAGGTACAAATCAATCTATGATTATCAACTTTGTCATTGCGAGGTACGAAGCAATCTATTTTTATCGTTACATTTTGTTATTCCAGAGAGTTTTAAATTTGTCATTGCCAGCGACAACCCATAGGCAGGCTCTGAAATTGCCAAAATTAAAACCATTGTTTCACAACAGTGGTTTATTAATTAAATTTTTAGATAAATGGATATAACCCATAATCTTTTGCAAATACTAAATAAACAAGAATTAAATTAATTGGAATAACTCTTCCAACATAAACAAAACCTAGCCAGTCTTTTTGCTCCTTATAACCCTTTATTACTTTTGGTATAGCAGTAATAGATGCTAATAATATAGCAATCCACATCACATTTGATTCAGTTTGAATATCCATAGTTAATACCCTTGAAAACATCGGCAAGTAAGCAATAATTGCTATCAATTGTATCAGAAGAAAACTTAAAACTGGGTTTTTAGTTACCTTCCAAATAAATAGAATGAAAGCGCTCAGCCCTAAACAGAAATAGTGAAAAGAATTAAAGTCAGTAACGAAATTACCTTTCCAAAGTGCAGTACCTATAACAGCAATAGTTACAATAGTTACATTAACAAATCCAGCATGCATTGCGATATTATTCCAGATACTTATTTTTTCACCTGTTTCAAGCATCTTTTTTTTTGCGTTTGCCAAATAGGTTGCTTCTGAAATTGCAAAATAAATAAAAGCTATAATAAACGTAGCAATAACTGGTAGAATTACTTCCAACACGGTTAATATAGAATAATAAATAGCACTACCAACCAGTAACATTATCGTCGCCCAAGGTAATATATTTTTGAATATCTTCATTATATTTAATTTTAAAATGTGTATTGCTCTACTCCGAGCAGGAACCGAAATAATCATTACAGCAAAAAACGATCAATATTTGATGGCTTGTTGCTGTAATTATTTTAGGGGTCAGTTTCAATATATATAATAAACTATAAAAGAATAATGTCAATACTTGCCCTACGATACATCAACCTATAAACTATCATCTATATGAATGTATACCTCTATCAATTTGTTATTGCGACACCGATTCTTGTTCTTCATATTATTATCGGATTAATTATTCTATTAGCTCTTTTTAAAAAAGATACTTTTTTAAAAAAACATTTTCGGCGTTATGGTATGATCTATGGTTTGATTATCGCAGCAGCGTCTATTGTTGGAAGTCTTGGGTTTTCAGAAGGATACGCCTTTTCACCCTGTAAATTATGTTGGGTTCAACGTATTTTCCATTATCCTCAGTTATTTATATTTGCTATTGGATTATATTATAACGATCTGCGGTCATGGACCTATTCAATTTGGCTATCGGTCGTTGGGTTTATTGTAGCTGGATACCAAGTATTAATTCAGTTTAATCCAGCATTAGCTAAAAATTCAGTATGCAGCATCGTCCCCGCTGCAGAAAGCTGTAGTGATATATTAACGCAGTCATATGGATACATCAGTATTCCCGTAATGTCGCTAACATTCTTTACCTGCCTTATTATTTTATTTTGGTATCAAAAAACGAAATAAAAACCTCAATGAGGTTTTTATTTTAAAAAGAGTAATTTAACTGATTAATAGACTCTATCACCACCAAAGTTGCTAGTATCTATTAGCTTATTTGTTGAAAATTTCGTAACACTCTTAAGTGTTTTTTAATTTACATGATTAGCACAGTTATCAAAATATGTATCTGATTGACCAGGTCCCGGGTCTCCTAGTGCAAAATCGTGAGAATAACGAACTATTGCACCATCAGACTCTCTTCTATAGCTGAGCATTACACCTCTGTCGGTATTACCCCAACACCGATAGGCATAAAAATAAGTATCATCATTTATAGGATCAACAACAGGAACAGGAAGATACCCGTCATCGACGAGGAAGGTCATGAAGCCACCTATATTTGACTGATCTTTGTTCCCAACATCATTTTCTCCATATGAATGTACGTGGGCAGCAAATCCATTATCTAAATCATATTGAACCAAGGCCGTGTAGATTGTTTTCATATCAGAGAGGCGACGGGCATCTCGTGCCCTTTCTCTAGCGCTCGAGAGACTTGATAATATTATGGTTGCTAGATTCCTATGATGGCTACGACTACGAGGAGTTCTATGAGGGTGAAGCCATTCTTTTTGTGGAGAGAGGATTCCTTTGGATTGTTATTTTTGAGAAATTTCATGGTTTTAGTATAGCAAGAATATTTTAAATCAAAAACTTCCGATAGGGAAGTTTTTGATTTAAATAAAAAGTAGTTACACTTATCGAAGCCAATGAGCTCATTATTCTATTTTGGTGTTCCTGATAGGTCTGGTGTAGTGAAGGAGCCGTCTGCGTTCATGCCAACTACGAAGGCATTCCCATAATTATAGCTGTCATCACAAAATGTCACTCCATCATTATCTGCATCACCATTTTTTCCTTCAAGATTGAAAATAAGTTGATATACTCTACCATTACAATAAATTGAGTGAGCCCTATAACTATAGACATAATCACCATCACGTGCAGAAGCATTATTTCCGTTACCTGAGTTTAATGGATCAACAGGGAGAGTTATTCCTAGTGCTGTTTCAAGACTTGACCAAGAGCTGTTGTGACTTCCTACCCAATTAGTAGTTGGATAAGATCCATTATCAAGATTATATAGCTCGAGAGCTGTTTGTATTGTTTTGACATCAGCTAGTCGTTTGGCATCTCGTGCACTACTTCGTGCAGAGCTTAGCGAGGTTAAGACGACGGTAGCGAGTATTCCTATGATGGCTACGACGACAAGGAGTTCTATGAGGGTGAATCCTTTTGATTTGATATTCATGCTTTTACTATAGCAATAGATAAAAATGTGTGCAACTATTTTTTTAAGGAGATGGCTTATGGTGAGATTATTTATATGTCCTCGTTTTCAAATATAATATTGCTATAAGAATAGATTCTCCTGGCCATATTTTATGTGTCTGTATTAGTTCAAAGATTTCCTTATAATCGAACCAATCATAATCAAGGACTTCCCCGTTATCAGGATTTTCTATTTTCTGTTCTAGCTCAGAGATATCTTTGCAGAGAAAATAATGCGTATTCAAATTTACCGTTGCGTTTGGAACCGATGCATTAAAAAATTCCTCCCAATGTTTTGCCACCATGCCAACCTCTTCGGCGAGTTCTTCTTGTGCGTGTTCCAGTAAAGATTTTCCTGGTTTTTCGGCCCAACCAGTAATCAGTTTCCAACGAGAACTTTTTTCATGAGTTCTAAATTCATGCATTAATAGAATTTTATTATCTCGTACCGGTAAAATATGAACATTTGGAATGAGTTCTGTACGTTCGTAAGTATGTCCATTTATTTCTTCTTCGCTTGTTGTTATATAATTTCCTCGATATTTTATTTGTTTCATAAATTGATTATACCAAAAAGAAAAAGCCTGATTAGGCTTTCTTTTTCTTTTTTGTTTTTGTTTCTTCGGTAACTTTTTTGAATGGTACTCCGAGGAAGCGCAGATACGCTTCTGCAGATTTTTTATCTTTTGCTGTTGTTACAACCGTAATTGATAATCCAAAAATATTACGTAATTCTTCGTCTCCTGTTTCTGGGAAAATAATATGTTCTTTGATTCCTAGAGTCATATTACCCATAGAATCAATAACACGTGTCTCAAGACCACGAAAGTCTTTTGTTCGAGGTAATGCAACATTAACCAGTTTGTCAAAAAATGACGCCATTCGTTCACCGCGTAATGTTACTGATTGACCAACAATATCTCCTTCTCGGATTTTAAATCCAGCAATTGAAGTTTTTGCTTTTCGTCCAGATGGTTTTTGACCAGTAATGATCATCAATTGTTCTGCAATGAATTCATTTGCTTTTCGGTCTTGTTTTTGACGTGATCCTGAACCAACATTAACAATGATTTTTTCAATCTTTGGTGTTTGCATAACATTTTTGAGGCCTAGATCTGTACCTAATATTTCAAAGACTTTTGCTTGTTTTTCTGCAAGTGATTTCATAATTATTTCAATTCAGTTCCTGAAGCTTTTGCAACACGAACTTTTTTACCATCTTTGATTACAGAACCTAAACGTGAACCTTTCTTTGATGTTTCATCATAGAAAGCAACGTTAGATACATGTAATGGAAATTCAACATCAACCAATGTTTTATTTCCTGATGCATCTCGAACGACCTTTTTCTTGAGGTTAATTCCTTCTACTACGACTTTTTGATCTTCAATAAATCGTTTCAGAACTTTTCCTTGTTTTCCTTTGTCTTGTCGTGAACCTGCGGTTACGATGACAGTATCTCCTATTTTGATCTTCATAAGCTTAGATTACTTCTGGGGCTAATGAGATGATCTTTTGGTATCCTCTCTCGGCTAATTCTCGTGGAATAGGTCCAAAGATACGAGCTCCTTTTGGTTCTTTCTTTGCATCTACAATTACCACAGCGTTATCGTCAAAACGGATATATGAACCATCGGCTCGACGAAACTCTTTTACTTGTCGTACTACGACTCCACGAACAACATCTTTTTTCTTGATTTGTTTTCGTGGCTCAGCAGTTTTTACTGATAACACAACAAGGTCACCAAGACGAGCATATCGCCGTTTTGAACCTCCAAGGATTTTGAACACGCGTCCAGTTTTT
>Ga0307933_1003374_pt1 | contig 10055 bp, 9 predicted proteins | sample OrgLakmetageno88_FD_201811 | JGI IMG/M metagenome (GOLD analysis project Ga0307933, IMG submission 201811) | Saline water microbial communities from Organic Lake, Antarctica - #88 | ecosystem: Environmental > Aquatic > Non-marine Saline and Alkaline > Saline | place: Antarctica: Organic Lake...
AGTGACGCTTGCAGCGTGTTTCAATCCGCGCCCCCGTGAGGGAGCGATCTTAAATCCGCCGTCGAAGTATTTGCTTATGTCTGTTTCAATCCGCGCCCCCGTGAGGGAGCGATCGAGCGTTCTCATGTCTTCGTCGCTCATAGTGCTGTTTCAATCCGCGCCCCCGTGAGGGAGCGATTCAAAGCGTTTCACTTTAACGTGACCAATGACAATGTTTCAATCCGCGCCCCCGTGAGGGAGCGATGCCGCTTGCATCAGTCAGCGTAAACGAGCCGCTTGTTTCAATCCGCGCCCCCGTGAGGGAGCGATACGCGCCAAGTGGATCGTCGAAGCGTTTTACTTTGTTTCAATCCGCGCCCCCGTGAGGGAGCGATTTGATCTACGACATGGAAACAAAAGCATCACAGAGTTTCAATCCGCGCCCCCGTGAGGGAGCGATGAGCCAGTTTGCGAAGTGTTGATCCATGTTATTAGTTTCAATCCGCGCCCCCGTGAGGGAGCGATGCGACAACGCCTCGGCAAGCTGCAAAGCATATCTCGTTTCAATCCGCGCCCCCGTGAGGGAGCGATCAGAAATCGCGATGATCGGAGATTGCACGATACTGGTTTCAATCCGCGCCCCCGTGAGGGAGCGATATACGGCGTCGCAGTCAAGCCGACGATTCTGAGTGTTTCAATCCGCGCCCCCGTGAGGGAGCGATGTCGTGCTTCGCGCAGTGCCAGTTGCCGTCTTTGTTTCAATCCGCGCCCCCGTGAGGGAGCGATCTTTAAATCCGCCGTCGAAGTATTTTGATATATCGTTTCAATCCGCGCCCCCGTGAGGGAGCGATAGCGTAGGACCTTAGTCTTTCGCTATCAATGCTTTATATGGGGGATTTTGCGTAGGTCACGTCAATTTCTTAAAACTCTCTAAACTAAGTCATAAATTGAACTGTCAAAGAGCTGATTGCTAAAGACTTAACGGCCTCTGCGAAAGTGTCGGAGTTTTTAGGCTCACACGGGGTTCGCGCACAGTTACACGATCAGCGGTGCATCTGGGTTCATTGACGGTTTTGCGCCTAGATGTTCCACCCTGCGATCCCATTCGGCTCCGAGATTATAGAAACGCAATGAGTCCGTGGAAAGATCTGCCACTTCCATCAGCTTTGCCTTCATCTCGAGGAATTGTGCAGGCTCAACCTTGCATTCGAATACTGAGTTTTGAACGCGCTGGCCGTAATCGAGGCAGATCTTTGCAGTTCGGCGCAATCGCCTGCGTCCTACACGAGTCGTGGTATTTACATCATAGGTAACCAGTAACTGCATCAAATAATAAATATTGGAATGTTATCGTGAAAGGAAGGCGGGATAGGCGTCTAAGTCACCTCTAAGAGTTCTTGCGAGGAGACGTGCTTGCAAATGGGGGAGCAAGCCGATTGTGACGCGTTCTTCTAGAAAAGGATGCACGATTTCAGTTTGTTTTCGCTCTTGCCAATGCTGAAGGACGGTCTTTCGAGCGGGTTCTTTTAGTGTAAAGGCTCCGCTTTCACTTACTTCAAAATCCCGCAATGTTATCTGTTGCCTATTAAAAAGGGTGAGGGCTGCTCGGTCTGCCAAGAAAGGGCGAAATTCTTCCATAAGGTCGAGCGCCAGAGAGGGGCGACCAGGCCTGTCTCGATGCAGGAATCCGCACTGGGCATCGAGACCACAGGATTCAAGAGCCGACCTGCAATCGTGTGTCAACAAAACGTAGAGATACGAGATCAGAGCGTTGACTGGATCAAGTGGTGGGCGGCGGCTACGCCCGTTCATTTGAATCGACGCATCTTTTACTGTCAGAAGATCCGGGAAAGTTGAGAAATGAAAAGCAGCGCAATCACCTTCAATTCCTCGTATCGAATCAAGTGAAGTCGCGGTAGGAATCGCCTTTAATCGACGCGATAGAGCGTCAGATGCTTGTAAAATTCGGCTAGCTCTTTCTGGGTTTGCGGAACCGTGATCGCGGGCAGCACGTCGGAGAACTTGTCGGCAGTTCGCGACTTTTGCGGCGATCATGTTGCTAGAGATAGCAATGCACGACGCTTCATTGTCAGCCGTGCGATATTGTTCACGACGAAGGAGAATATTGCCCGAAGTGAATCCGGTTATTGCCGCGAGAAACTTTCCGTAGGGGGAGTGGAAGGACAGTGCCACACCCGCTTCCGTGCAAGCTGCCATCAGCGCTGCGGACGCTGTTGTATTCCAGCCAAAGGTTACAATCCCGTCCAAGTTGTGTAGTGGAACCCGGAGCTTTGTTTGGCCTTCGTGCCTGACTTCGATTGCCGCGCCGTCTTTGCGAAGGTAAGCATCTTCAAGAGTGATGAACAATGTATTAAGGTGACGACGCATTTCGAGGATTCAGGTTTGGAGCTGAGCATCCAATTGTCTGGCAAACCAAGTTCCAGTGCCGCGTTTGAGCCGCATGGCGTCTGGTAGGCAGATATTAATTAAGGAGCATTGTGAACAGGCTTTCTTGCGTTCTGCTGTCGGGGTTATTCGTGACTCAAACATCTCGTGCAGTGAAGCAGCTGTCCGTTCAACCTGTTCTCTAAGCTCCGGGGTAAAAGGCACTTCACGGCGATGCTTACTGGAAGCGAAGAAAATAGATCCTCCTGCAATTCCGATCCCCAGCGATTCTTCCAGGCAGATGCCTTGGGCGCAGACTTGAACATCATCATTGATGTAGGACTTTTTCTTACTCTTTTTGAATTCAACCGGAACGAGGCGACCATCCGGATGTTTTTCGACGACATCGCATTTGCCCGACAGTCCGAGGCGGTCACTCCATACAGGCATTGCTCGGAGGACTTTCACTCCTCTCAGAATATGGTAGCCGGGCGTATCGACTCGATCATGAACGATGTTTCCCTCAACCGTATGGACGTTTTGCTCAAAGCTTTGCTCTAAATGGATGAGTGCCGCCCTCCGCTGACAAAAGAGGAAGTGATTAAGGGCGGAGAGCGGCAACTTGTCCATGGAGTGGATGTTAGATCTTTTCGATTACTTCGACAGTCTTCGGTATGCTGCTTCCGTCAAACTTGACTTCGTAGTCACTGAAGTCGCGGGGCACTCCGCCTCGCTGAGATTCGCATTCATCTGTGAGCGAGACAGTCAGCGCTTCAAATAGTTTGTGGGCAGGTGCATTCCCCAGTTTGCTTTCATGTTTGAAAATGATGAGTTTTCGGGGGGCCATCATGCCACGGGAAGCGGAACGATCATGATCGAGCATTCCTGCGAGCGCATCCCATAAGAGTTCAAGATCATCTTCGCCGAAACCAGTCGAGCGAGCCTCATGCGCCGACACAAAGCCATGGGCGCAATAAAGACCATAGGGAACAATGGATTTACGTCCCATGGTTCCGGTTATGTCCGCATGTTTTTCGATCTGTTCCTTTGCTTTTTCAGGTGTGTTTACAGATTTCCTTGTGATTGAGATTTCTTGCTGAAAAATAGGATTATTAGATCGGGCAAACGTTAGTTGAACGGGGCCTCGAACTTGTCCACAATTCACCCCAGTCGACATAACCGCTCCAAAGGTTCGGACATCCCAGAAATGCTCACACATCCATTGGCGAGCTTCGATTTGATCCTTGTATTTCTTTTCCTTATGATCAGTTCCCAGTGCGGCATATGCCTGTTCATTAATAGTATTTAAAACTCGTTTTTCCGGGCCACCCTTTGTCTGAAAATAGATTTCAAAGCCGGGCTCGGCGGAGTTTTCATCCTGTTCTTTAGCAATCAGGACATAGTCTCTGATTTTCCGTTTGAGGGCACCGTCGGTGACGAGGCCGTGATAGGTTTCCGGATCGACCCGTGGAAGGTTTCCCGCGTCTGGATCGCCGTTGGGATTTCCGTCTTTGACATCGAAGAGATAGATGAAGTCGTAGCGATTTTTGATGATATTTTTCATAGTTTGTGAATATTGAGTTGTGATTAGTTTTCTGAATTTTCGTCGTGCTCCGATATGTCGTCCGCTTCGGGTTTCTCTTTTTTGATTCTCACGCGTTGAAAATAGAAGCCTAGCGCAAATTGGCCTTGTTCGATTGGGCTATGTGTTCCCTTGAATCCGCCGGCATCCACTATGCCGCCGATTATTTCGGTGAGTTGTTCCTCGAAGTAAAAAGCCATTCCTGGATTAGAAGACTTTATTTTAGCGAGGTGGGGGTTTGATTTAGCTACAAGCCCACCTAAAACCATTGAAGGTGTAGAGGATGCAGCCGTATAGAATTTATTAACGAGCGTCGAATTTAGTGAGGATTTTTTTCCAGTGTTCTTATCTACTTTATTCGATGCGAATTCTTGTATTGAGTTTAAGGCACGCAGCAAGCGTCCGCTTAGAAATGCGGGGCTGGACTGGAGTTCATTGTTTTCAGTATTCATATGCATTGTGGGTGGATTTTCTTTGGAGCGTATTCGGGATACGAGAAATTGGATTAAAGCGGCACGAGCGGGCGGGCAGTTCCCTGTTGTCGCAATCCGCCGACAGGCGGTAATGAGCACCTCTGTAGGAACCGGATGTGAGCGACCCAGTAGAGCGCATTGCCACAGTAGGGTGCGCTGGCGTGCGACTTCAGCTTCACTGGAATCTCCTTTGCCTTCCAAGGATTTGATCAACTGCCACAGGGGCCAGCGGTTGTAGATTTCACCCGGATCGGCCAGTCGGCGTTTTTTCTTAATGTCTTTAGTTTTATCTCTTGGGTCATAAATAGGGCGATCCAAGAGAATAGATAAATCTTCGAACCATTCTGATACGTGCTGTAACGCATGGGGCAGTGGTTGGTCGATCCAGTCCCGAATAATCCCGCGGGCCGAGTTGCCACTAAGTGCCAAGCAGTAATATCGTTCTCCTATTTCCGGGTTATCCGTCGCGTTCGCGTTCCCGGCAGTGATGCTGGTAAACAGTTTTCTAACCACATTTGCAGCAGACGAATCCGTCTCAAAATCGGGGGCGTTATCTGCATCAAAGTCGAGGTTCAAGGTGCCCGTTTCAATTAGCTTTGCCGGACTGACTGTAGATTCTTTTTGGCTCGACCAGAAAAGATAGTTGGTGTCGTCAGTGTAGTAATGGTGGTGGTCGACGCTGCCAAGATGATTGATCGCGCGAACGTAACCTTCGACCGCCTCCTCCGACATGGGGCTGACTAGTGCTTTATCGAAACCGTATGAGCTGAAGGCGGATTTGTCACATGAGACCAATGCGACACCACCTTTACGCCCGCCGGAAGCAACTTTGATATCCGCCCCATGAGTTCGCAACGGAATGCATGGCTTGCCAGTTACGATGCAGATGCTTGTTTCCTTGGATTTCTGAGCTATTTGGTCGCGTCTATTAGCCGCTTGTTGACGCCACCAGTCTTTTACTTCGGGCCATTCAATCAAAAAGCCTTCTTCGCCTTCTACTTTGAACGTAATCCAGTCGCCTGATTTCAATTTTGCTTGGGTGCATGCTGCGATGACTTCTTCTTGAAGTTCAGGTTGTTCATGCAGCTTATCCAGAAATTTAATCACAGCTGGTAGGGTAAGGTGATTCAACGCAGTCTGCATTGTCTTCAGCTGGTCATTGAAGAGTCCCTGTGTTTTGACGGCGAAGGCATTCGCTTTTGGATCAAAACTGGGAACTATTCTTTCTATCGTGTCAGCGCCCAAGGCAGGGATAGCCGCCGAATTCCTGCGGGGAATTTTTGAAACTTCTAGAACTCTAGGTGATTTCTTATCCCCTAGGGCAAAGACTCCTAGGAAGCTACCTTCCGCATTGAGCGCAATGTAGGCGCTGACCTTATGAGAGGTGAAGTCCACGTCAGAAAGCAGGTCGTGCTCTTTGGCGAATTTGTGAAGTGCTTGGAAAATCATGCTTCAGCCCTCCGGAATAGGTTAGCTTGCATTGCTTCGACATCGAGAATACCGTTTTCAATTCGAGCTGGGGCGAATAAGGCCGAGCTTGGGGGGCGTGCTCCAGGGGGACCTTCTGAAGGGAAATCAAGGTCATAGAGCATGATGCCGATCTCCCTTGATTCGTCCGTAGGCACTTCATTACCATCCGGAAGGCAAAAAAACGCGGCAAACTCCCGTATTCCAAAACAAGGTTGGCGGACGCATTGTCCATTTTTGGCACGACGCTCGAACATTTCCCGATATTTAGCCGGATTGTCCTGGGTGGTCGGCTTCTTGACGGTGAGATCGGCTTCGATGACATAGGCGACATCGCGAAGCAGGGCGGTATTTCTCTGGGTTCTATTACTGCCTTGCACGTCATCTCGCCCGGCAGAATCAACTAGATAGGGCTCGTATTTCGTGGAGTCTTTGCGCCACGCGTTGACGCCCTGTGTTCCTTTGACCGGAACCGTGCCCTGGATTTCATTTCGACGAACTGAAGTAAATCGAATCGGCTTAAGCACTAGGATTTTGTTAATTCGATAGGAAATTTCAGGTTTCCAAAAAACCGATTCGATCAAGCCTCGCGCAGCCGAGGGCGTCATGACGGGGTAGGAGAGACGCTCCACCCGGCTTTCTGGAGCGGTGAAGCAGGCGTAGGGGCCCCAGGCTTTGAGGCTGACTGGTATGGTAGCAGACATAGTTTTTTAGTTCTCCAAGTAATTGGTTATTTCTAGGCGGAAAGATTGGCAGCCTTCCCATTCTAAGCTACCCTCTGGCGATGGTGATAAATCATCCAACCCCCAAAAGAATCGTTGTAGAAGGTCGCTTGATGCTGCTTCTGGGCATGAACCGTGTCCGAGAAGGCCTGGGAATGGTCGAAATACAGCAACATAGCCTTCATCGTTGTTTCGGTAAATGCTTGCTGTAATTCCAATTGTCATGTTACTTATAAAACATTTCATGCCTCTATCGGAAAGAACTCTTGCGCGGCTTGTCAAGGTTGCATAAATGAAATTCGCTATGACTCTTATGGGCATTTTATTCGCAGGCGCTGCCTGCGCGGATTGAAACATGTTGCTTATCATTAGGTTGAGTGTTTTTAGCCGCTCGGTTATGCCGGGCGGCTTTTTTATAAAACGCCGTTGATTTCTGTGCTTTTGGTGTGGTCGGACAGGCCAAAGCGTGAGTCATAGGAGTTTGCTGTTACGAACTGGCCGCACGGTAGTTCGTTTATTGTGCCCATTTCGCGACCTTTTCGAATCTCGGACTCGCGCATGTTCACGCAGTAGTGGGCGATGGCTCGGTGTTGGTGGCGACTCAAGGGAATCGGGCCCCGGCTTCTCAGTATCGCAAGCCATGCCGTCCCTGTTTCTCCGTAGTCACATAGGACGCTCTCGGACGGTTCATTCTCATCGATCCAACGGTATTGTTCGCCTAGTGTCCGGAAAAGTCTCTCCTTTCGAAGCGTTCGCAAGTTTTTGCCGTCACGGTTGGAGTCATGGTAGAGTTCTTTGAAGTAGTCGGTGACGAATTCATCCGGAATCGTACCATTTGTCATATTCTTCAAATATTTGGCGGCCAATTCAGTGCCTTGGCGATAGGCCGCATCTGGAGGCAGGCGGCTGTCTTTGAGATGGAAAATCTCAACTTGACCGGGCTGTGGATGGCCTTCTGTGTCTGTCATCTTGCCTTCCCGGTTGCACCGTCCCGCAGCTTGAAGGATCGAATCCAATGGTCCGATTTCGCGGTAAACATTAGGGAAATCGATATCCACCCCCGCTTCGACAAGTTGAGTGGCAATTAGAATGCATCCGCATGTTGAAGTGTTGAGTCGGAGTCGAACTGCGGCCAATATTTCCTGGCGATGCGCCGGGCACATCCGAGCGGAAAGGTGGTATATTTCTAGATCGGGGCTTTCCTTTGTAACGGTGGCTGCCACTTCACGTGCGCTGCGCGTTGTGTTAACAATTGCCAGCACTTTTGACTGGCGTGCGATCTTGCTCGCTAAAGCTTCTTTTTCGACGGGAACTTCGTTGTAAGTGAATCGCGTACGGCTGAATTCGGGAAGTGTCGATATGTTCCACTCGGGTGGGGTTATAGGAGTTGTTTTCTCAAAACCGAAAGGGAAGTGAGGCCGTTGCTGCAATGCAGGTTGTGTGGCGGTGCAGAACACAAGCGAAGTTCTTCCGAAATCAAGGAGTGTCTTTAGCGTCTCAAGTGTCACATCGAGAATCTTTGGCGGGAAGGTTTGGCATTCGTCGAAAATGACGACCGAGTCCATCAAGCGATGCAATTTTCGAACTGCCGAAGGACGATGGCTGTGGAGGCTTTCAAAAAACTGAACGTTGGTCGTGACGATAAAGGGGGCATCCCAGTTTTCTGAGGCGAGGCGGAATCGCGTTTGTAGTTCGCCTTGGCCTTCATCTTCATCGGCGGCTCTCCAGTGGGCCAGGCTGTGATGCTCAAGGACATTTTCTTTACCAAAAAGATCTGCAAAAACGCTCGCGTTTTGCTCGATGATCGAAGTGTAGGGGATCACGTAAATTATGCGCTTAAAGTCGTTCTTTATCGCATGGTTTAGGGCGAAGGCTGCGGAATTGAGGGTTTTCCCGCTTCCTGTGGGCGCGGCGAGTGTGAAGACGCCCGGTTCCGCGGACGAGCCTTTTCGAGAAGCTTCGGCTGCCAGCTTCGAGCGAAGTTCGTTTAGCGAACTCTTGTTCTTTTGATTGTCGAAATGTGCGAACTGCTGGTTGAGTGCACCCAGGAAATCTTGAATCGATGAAAACTTCGCATCGTGGCGCTCTAGTCCTTTTGATGAAAGAAAGTGTTTTTCTGTGTCCAGATAATCGGCATCGACCAGACACGAGAGTAACATACGACGTCTCAACTCAGCTTGCTCGGGTGCCCCATCCGGTTCATCGATAGTTGGTGTTTCGTCTCCCGTTGGAATGGTTAAGCCATCACTAACCATAGCACTGTGTAAGTTTTTTAAAACCCCGGTCGCAGATTGTCCGCTCGTATGCTTCTTGATTTTATCGGTAAAGATATCATCTTCATTGTTGATACCACTGTGGTGGCTTGCGATCACATTGGTAATCGCTCTAAACGCGCCTGATCGAATGTAGTGGTTGAAGGCAGCGCCGTAGATGGCGTGTTGAGTGTCGGAGCTTTTGTTTCTGGAGCCATTCAGGTATTCCTGGAACTCTTTGCGGTATTTGCCCAGGTCGTGGAGTATTCCGGCAAGGAATGCCTCTTTTTGGAGATCTAATGGCTTCGCAAATTCATGTGCGCAGGCTGCGACATTCTGAAGGTGCTCGGACAGCGCTTGCCAATGGTGCTTAGATAAAATCTCACCTTTTTGGTTTTCGGCAGTATGGGCGTAGAATTGCATGTGTGGGGTGGGGGTAGTCGAATGGTGTAATGGACGTTTGCCTTTTTGGCGAGAGGTTTTTGGCTGAATGACGAACGACGTTTGAGGAGAGCTTTATGGATGGGGATGCTGATGCTTTAAATCAAGCATAAAAAATAAAATAGTCATAAAAAGTAATTGTATAAATAAAAGCTTGAATAAATAGTGTGCATAAATTTACTGGTCGTATTTATTATGACTATAGATCGATCAATTGCGGGGTGGAGCGAGCAGCAGCGTTTGTTATTTGTCGAGCGTTTGCTCTTTTGGCGGGGGACGATCAACCGCCGGGATCTGTGTGATCATTTTGGGATCTCGCTGCCGCAGGCGACGAAGGACCTGGTGGCTTATACGACATTGAATGCGGGCGCTTGTCAGTATGATGTGCGTCGCAAGTGCTATGTGGCTTCGAGCAAGATGCAGACTGTTTTGCGTGCACCCAATTTTAGTGAGGATATGGAGATGATCGCCGCAGCCATGTCGGAGGTGCCGGAGTCGGGCGAATTTGTGCTGGGCTTTAGTCGTCCGTCGCGGATGGCGGATCAGGGCTTGCACCGGAAGCTGTCTTTAGCGGCGTGTCAGCAGGCCTGCGTGGAGGTGGCGTATTGGTCGGTGCGGTCGGGTGAGTCGGAAAAGCGCTGGATCAGCCCGCGGGCTTTTGGCTTTGATGGGCTGCGCTGGCATGTGCGGGCGCTGTGTCACCGGGACGAGGTATTCAAGGATTTCGTAATCGGACGTTTTCAGTCAGTGGGGC
>Ga0307933_1003382_pt1 | contig 10025 bp, 7 predicted proteins | sample OrgLakmetageno88_FD_201811 | JGI IMG/M metagenome (GOLD analysis project Ga0307933, IMG submission 201811) | Saline water microbial communities from Organic Lake, Antarctica - #88 | ecosystem: Environmental > Aquatic > Non-marine Saline and Alkaline > Saline | place: Antarctica: Organic Lake...
AAAGCCGATATTTTACTATAATTATGGTTTTACGCCGAAAATGAAAATTGAGGTGCCTCTGGAGGTTCTATGGAACGTGGGCTGTAGCGATAAGTGTTACATTAGGAGGGAATGTCCCCAGAACCCCATTTTGTTGTAGTGCTCGCTTGTGCATTAGTGTACATCGTTGGCAAACTTGTCTTATGGAAGTTGAACTGTGGACTTTCACAAGAGCCCTAACGGGCGAAGACCTTAGCCAAGCTTGCGTTTATTAGCAGGTGTTAAAACTCAAACACATTCCGAACATCCACATTTCGTGCTAGGCTTTTAAACTATGTTTTACCTTTGCAAGTGCATCTATGTTACCCAGTTCTATTGCTGATTTACCTACCCCATGCCTGCTGATTGAGCAAGCTAAGCTTCGCGCTAATATTGAACGCTTGTCGTCGCATATTGGTGTGCTCGGATGCAAAATTAGACCTCATGTAAAAACGCATAAGTCGATTGAAATTACCCAAGAGATTGTGAACGGCGGCAATACACAAGGCATTACTGTGTCGACCTTAAAAGAGGCGCAACATTTTTTAAGCGCTGGCTACACTGATATCTTGTATGCCGTTGGCATTGTGCCAAATAAATTTATGCAAGCTAAAGAGCTGATGATGGAAGCTTGCGACCTCAAAGTTATTTTAGACAGTCCAGAAGCCGCGCACTTGCTTTGTGAGTTTGCACAGACGCAACAATGCCATTTTAAAGTATTAATAGAGCTCGATGTTGATCAACATCGCGCTGGAGCAGACCCGCTTGGAGACACCCTGCTAGACATTGCCAAATTGCTAACCGCAGCACCATATTGCGAATTGATGGGCGTAATGACCCATGCTGGTGGCTCTTATGACTGTTTTGACCATGCATCACAACTCGCCCTTGCCCAACAAGAGCGAGACTTGTCAGTCAAAGCCGCGCGGCGCATTCGTGCTATAGGCATTGATTGCCCAATGGTGTCAATTGGCTCCACACCTACCGCCTTTGCCATTGACCACTTAAGCGGTATTACAGAAGTTCGTGCAGGCGTTTACGTATTATTTGATTTAGTCATGGCAGGTTTAGGCGTGTGCCGTATTGACGATATCGCCATCAGTGTTTTGGGCAGTATTATTGGCTTTCAACAGCAAAAACATATTGCCCTTACCGATGCTGGATGGATGGCAATGTCTCGCGACCGAGGTACTTCTGGTCAGCCTATAGATCAAGGCTACGGCGTAGTTTGTGATGCTAGGGGAGTTATCCTAGATGAACTTATTATGTCGAGTGCTAACCAAGAGCATGGCATTATTAGCAAACGCATAGCATTTGAGGTACAAGATATATCGAGCCACTTTCCATTTGAGCAATTCAAAATCGGCGGCTTGGTTCGTATTTTGCCAAATCACGCATGCTCGACAGCGGCGCAGTTCAGTCATTTTTATTTGGTAGATGGCGATGCCGTTATTGCGTCACTGCCGTCCATATCCGGTTGGTAGAATCCGATGGCTCTGCATTACCCAATAAACTAGAAGTTTGCTTAAAGAAAAAAATATTCGTTAAGCAAACTATGTAGATTATTTTTATTTATGCGGCAAAGGATTCGTCTACTCCATCTTTAGAAATAATAAACCCTTGCTCGCGGGCTCGCTCTACAAAAGCTTCAATGTTTGTCTCATCCCAAACTGTTGAAACCGCAACTTTTCCATCCTGTAAGTCTAAAAGATATTGCTCTTTTACAAAGTGACGTTTATTAACCTCACCTTCATGTTTAGAAATTACATCATCGTACTTATTTGCAATGCCGATTGAACCTTGTAGATCATTCGGGAATGCCTGTCCGAGCTCATAAAGGTTAATATCTTCTTCCTGCTGATTAACATAGTCTGTGATAACGCTTAATACTAGGGCGCTAGGTGCAAGTTTTTCTTCATTATATATATACTTTATACGCGCCTTCGACTTCCCACCTGATACGCCTATAGAATGCAAACTTCCATCACTTTCTATGTTATAACCTAGCTCTCTAGCATGCTGTATAAAGGATATGACATTGCTCTCATCCCATTGTTTTGCAATAGCAACCTTTCCGTCTTGCAGGTCTAATAGTTCATCTTCACTAACAAAATGATGTTTCTCGTCTTGTCCATCGTACTCTGCCAATACCTCATCGTATTTTTTTGCAATTCCTACTGAGCCTTGTAAATCATTAGGAAAGGCCTGTGTGAGTTGGTACAAGTTGATATCTTCTTCTTGTTTATTAACATAATCAAAGATAACGGCCTTAACAAGATGACTAGCGTCAAATTTTTGGCCATCTAAGACATAAATAGCATCATCACTTATGGCACCATCGTCAGTTTCACCTTCCTCGATTATTGACCGTTCGCCAACAATATGTGAATTGATGTTATATCCTAACTCGCGAGCTCGCTCGATAAACCCATCAATATTTCCAGAATGCCATTGTGTTGAGATGGCTACTTTGCCGTCTTGCAAATCCAACATTTCCAGTTCGCCAATAAAATGCCGTTTGTCTTTATGGCCATCATATTCGCTGAGCACATCATAGAGCTTATGTGCAATACCCGCTTCACCCTGTATTTCGCTTGGGAAAGCTTGTGACAGTTGGTATAAATTAATGTCCTCTTCTTGTGCATTTACGTAGTCGGAAATGACTCTTAGCACAAGATGACTTTCATCTAACGCTTCATTTTTGAACACATAAGGTTTGGTGTTTTGCGAAGCGACATGACTTTCTCCTAGCGATATGTCTTTATCAACAATTTCAATACAATAATCTAATTCGCGAGCGCGTTTGATAAATGCCTGGATATTAGAAACCCCCCATTCGGATGAAATCGCAACCTGTCCATCCTGAAGGTCTAGTAGATCTTGTTCGCTAACAAAATGATGTTTGTTTGACAGTCCATCATATTTTTTTGCCACATCGTAAAACTTATTAGCCAAGCCAATTTCGCCTTGCAACTCGTTGGGGAAGGATTGAGACAACTGATATAAATTGATTGGTTCTTCCTGTTTATTTACGTAGTCAGTCACTACTTTTAAGACTAAACGGCTCTTGTCTAATATTTCATTATTAAATAAATATTTTGTTGGACTGACGAATTCTTTGCGTTCAGCCTCTATGTCAGCTTTATACTTCTCTAGGGAATTAAGCGCATTCTCAATAACGCTTAACGGCGTTTGATTAAAGCCAAAGGCATGTTGTTCGAGACGCTGGTGCAGCTGTGCCGATAATTCAATTGTTGTATTCATTGTTTACTCCTCGATAAAACTCATATCTGTTTGCGCACATTACGTCAGTAATATGCAGACTAAAAAGTTGTTTAACATCTCAGGTGCTTGTTACATTGCTTGCACTTTGTAAGCATATTTAATGCCAGCGATATAAGCTTATCGACACTTGCGACAACAACAAACGTCATGCCATTTAATTTATAAAGTACAAAAAATCAAACGCAGATATTGTTGCAACCGTATTTTATATATTGATATTCTATTGATTAGCTCGCAATCTTACATTGCACCGTAATAGGTTATCGACCAACAAGCGGAAGAATTGAGTTTAAATTCTTACAACTACTTAGTAGTCATAGGTTGACAATGAGCTAAAAAAGGATGGATTAATACTTTGGCGCACCTGCGCGTATTATAGCGTTAATTGTTTAGGCACTTAATTATCTTTATATTGACAGAAGAAGGCTTACCGATTGTATTGTGGTTTTTAATTTATACTCCCAAAAACAAGCTTGCCTAGAGAGTTACGAATTGAACCATCTACAATGCGTATATTATTTGTATGAATAATATTACCATATTGCCGCATAATTTCTTCGACCACGGCGTTTGCCTTTGAGATGTGGGTAGCTTGTACCAGCACCTCTAAGTATTTTTGCTCTTCCTCACCACTAATCCTTAGGCCAACATCATTTACAAATGCTTGTTGCAATATAAACGCTTCTAAGGCATCCATATTCACGTTGTAACCACGTATTTGGATTGCTTTGTCAAACCTAGAGATAACAGAAAATGTTGAGTCTTCAAAAAATTCTAGTTTATCCTGAACTGGTAACTCATTAGCATTACGGTAAAGTACTCCGAGCTTTTCAGAGATATTTGCGCATAGCGAAAACCTCAGCGAATCTTGCGTACGATATCCTATGCCACCTGTTTCAGTTGACCCGTATACATGGTAAGCGTTTTTATACCCTTCCATCTTTAAGTCAGTTAATAGCTTGTGATCGCAAGGACTGGTAGACAGCACCACGCTAGCACCTGTGTTACCAAGCTCGGGATTACTTGTTAACAATGCCGACGCGTGAGGCGTACTAACAATTAATGCGTTTTTTGATAATTTGTTTGTATTTATCAGACACGCTCTATAGTCAATAACCTCACATTTTGCAAGCGAAGGTATAATAAGCCCCCAGATAAAACCATAAATGTGATGTCTCGGCACATTGATAAAAATATGCTCGATATCACCCATCAAACTTATCCAATCTTGTGCTTCGTCTATTAAAGACTCTAAGGAATGTGCAATGGCTTTGCGCTTGCCAGTTGTGCCTGATGTAAAAAATACGATATCCGGAGATTCATTTTTAACATGTTCACAAACTATATTTGCCCAACTATCTAATGAGGTTTTCTCAAATAAAATAAAAGGTTCAACGTCTTTTGGAATACTAAACATGGTAGCAAGTATACTAGCTGCCTGATAGGTTACCAGCGAATCGAGCAACCACTTACCATTATGGTCTTCCTTTCTTGCTGCGTCAGCTAATTTAACCGAGCCGGTATGCAAATGTGCACAAAAATCATTTAAGAGATCAAGGATGAGTACCTTCATCACGTCTTTATTGATATCAAGGTTTCGTTGCATACGAATACTCAAATGGGTTCATCAATCTTGGTTGTCGTAAGTGTAGCCTAGTTTGAAAAAAGGTACATCTCCGACTTTTTATACTTTGTGTAAAAACTTACGATATACACACATGGCAATCACGCTTTGATTTACAAAAATAGAAAGCCACACTTATATATATTCATATTTGTTATGGAACGATATTACTAAAGACTATTGATTGAGGGTCGATAAATCTTTACATCTACTTATTTGGATTCAGTTATGAATGAAGAACAGCTCTTAGAATTTTTGTATCTAGCGCCAATTGCGCTCATCCAGTTCGACGAAGACGGTAATGTTAAAATGGCCAATCCACGAATCGCGCAGCTGTTTAACCGCTATGCGCCAGGCGGTTATTTTGCCAATTTCTTTGATTTCTTAGAGGATGTATTACCTGAACTCAGAGAAAAAATAAAAGCGTATGATAGTCCGTCAGGCCAATTGATGGAAAACAGTCGGTTTTGCATCAACGCACCAACCGAATCTGGTCCTAGCGCAGACAGTGAGGAGCTCTGGCTGGATGTGACAATTACGCGCCCAGAGCAAAGTACTTTCATTGCTTCATTAAATAATGTAACAAATCAAGTAAGAGCAGAAGCTGAAAGATATGTTGCTGAACAGAAAATGACGCAAGTGCTCGAATCGGTATCAAAAAACATCATTTTTACTATGAGTAAAGACGGTGTAATTGATAGTTGGAATAAAACGGGCGATACCTATTTAATGGACAGCCACGCGGCTGTTGGCAAGTTACTATCTCAAGTTTTAGATATCTCCGTTCCGAAAAATGCAGAATTATTAAAAACTGCTAAAGCACAAGGTGCAATAAAGGAACAGATTATGCTTAGTGCAAAAAATGGTCAAAAATACCATTCAAATATTTATATATCGTCTATTCACGATCAACGCGAGCGGCACTGTGGATATTCGGTAGTTATAACCCTGACTGATACAAGTCATCAATTGTAAAACTAACGGAGAATTCATATGAATTTTAAAAGCATTTCCACCAACGAGTTAAACAAAGCATCAAGCTCTGACTTTAACGCTGCTAATTTTGGGGTCGTAAAAATGGACCACAAAGGAACGGTAATTGACTACAACGATAACCAAGCAAAGCATACTGGTATGTCTAAAGGCGCAGTAATGGGCAAGCACTTTTTCACCCAAGTTGCCCCTTGCACCAATAACTTTTTAGTCGCACAAAAGTTTGAAAAAGAATCTACCTTAGACAGTGCGCTTGCATATACATTCACAATTAAAATGGCACCTACTCCTGTCAGTTTAAGACTACTTAAAGACCCTTCAGCACAATATTTATTGTGCGATTGGTAGATACTAGATAAAGGCCAGTGCAACTGCTGGCCTTTCCCCTTCTCGGAGAGTTAAATGATGTATAAGATCCAATCGTTGCTGATCATTTTTATAGTTAGTCAGCTGAGCACATTATTAGCCATAGGCTCATCTGCCCATGTATCTCCAATATTCACTCTTGTGCTAGGTGCAAGTGCGATATCACTCAATATCTTTTTACTTAATTTTGCTTGGCGCAAGCTTGTAAAGCCAATATACAACTTAGACCAAACGCAAGATAACAAACTGCTCGCAAGTATTCTAAACACTAACTTAGCCAGTTTTGGTGAATATATTAATCATAGAATTATGTCATCTGAGAAGAAGTGTGAGGTGACGCAACTTTCCTTTGAGCAAAACGAACAAATCATAAGTGGAATCCATAGCGACCTGATGTGTTTGGATTCTTATACAGAGCATATTACAGCTGTTAATGACGAGCTTGCTTTTGAGCCTAAGCTAATAGAGCAAGCCTTTGAGCAATCCATATCCGCTGCAGACTATGCGACGTCTACGTTCGAACAAATATATATGTCCATAAGTAATCTTGGTGACGGTTATAATACTGTCAGAAGTGAATCGACTGCATTACAAGAGAGTGCAGCCTTATCTCAAGTCCAAGTGCAAACAACAAAAAAGAATGTCACTAAGCTCTCTATTGCTGCCAATGAAATTAATGAAGTCACTAGAAGTATTAGCGATATCGCCAGTATGACGCAGCTTTTAGCTCTAAATGCATCAATTGAAGCTGCTAGGGCTGGCGAATCTGGCAGAGGTTTTGCAGTAGTAGCAGAGGAAGTCAAAAAGTTGGCAGGCCAGACAGATCAAGCAACCAAACGAATTTCAGAGATATCTAATGGTATCTTAAATTCTAGCGAGGAGTCTGCAACGTCAATTGAGCAGATAGAAGAAATCACCCAAGAGATAAATAACATTATTACATCCGTTTTTGCAAATGTAGAAAGTCAATGGAGTGATGTACAAGAGTTACTTGGCAAGATGGGTCAAGCGGCTGGCACTGTAAGCGGTTTGAAAGGTATTTTAATGTCCTCTGAAAATGAGTTAAAAGGACATTTTATTATGCTTGAGGGTGTTTATCAATTTGCGAAAGAAAGTTCAAAAACAGTTCAACAACTCAGTTCAAGACTAGGTATAGATATAGGTGAGATTCAAAGCGGCAACGCAGAGAAACTGAGCGATAAGGCAAATGATACCGATTCAGCAGAGATATCAATGGAGGCAAGCGAACAGCATTAAGTGCTAATAAGCGGCCAAATTATTATTGATATTAGGTATCAATACGTCGTTGTTTGGTAAATCAGTTGTCCAAATTAATGCATCTATATTTTTTGTTCAAATTGTCACTTAAAGAAGATATTCAATCATGCAACAGCAACATATAGACTTAGATGGAAAATCCTTAACTTTGGATCAAATTAGGATTTCTCAGCATAACAACGCAGAATTTGCACTTTCACACCCTATAAATACCCATGAATTTTTTAACAAAAGCATAGCTTCTTTAAAGGTAAATTTGGCGCATGGCGCAAAAATCTACGGTGTAAACACCCTATTTGGTGGCTTAGCTAATGAATCAGCAATAGATACAAAACACCTTCAAAAAGAGCTTCTACTCAGTCATTTAGCAGGCTCGGGCGATCTTCTAGCAGATGAAGACGTAACATTGGCTATGATAATCAGAGCAAATTCATTGTGTCATGGCGTTTCAGGGATCCGGCATGAACTAGTACAGCGTCTCATTTCATTCGCAAACGCAAACATCGTACCCATGGTCCACAAAAACGGCTCTATTGGTGCAAGTGGCGATTTAATTCCATTGGCTTCGATTGCCGGTGCCATTACTGGAATATCCGAGCACTTTAAGCTTAAGCATAACGGAGAGTTTTTACCCGCCACTTCAGTATTAGAGAAGTTAGGTCTCAATAAAATTGCTCTGGAAGAAAAAGAAGGCTTAGCATTAATTAATGGTACCGCATGCTTGTCGGCCATTGCCGCAAATAATTGCATAAAATTCACCTCTTTATTTAATCTGTATTTTCGATTACAAGTGGCAATGTGTGAAATATTGGAAGCGGATATGAGACCGTTTCAGTCGTTTGTGCATCAACATAGACCGCACCCAGGGCAAATTTGGGTAGCAGAGCAATTAAGATATCTACTGGAGGATGCCCACTTAACTCGCGGCGTAGCAAAAGTCGATCAAGACTTTGATAATGATGAGCTTATCCAGGACCGATATTCAATTCGATGCATGCCTCAATTCACCGGCGCAATCTTTGAAGATATAATTTCTATTTTTAAAACAATAGAAATAGAAATCAATAGCGCAACAGACAACCCACTGATCGACCATGAAAATCAAAGCTACTTTCACGGTGGTAACTTTTTAGGGCAGCATGTATCCATGGCAATGGATAAAATGCGTGTCAACATTGCATTATTGGCGAAACATAACGAAGCTCAGATTGCTACACTAGTGGAACCGGCTTTTAGCAAAGGTTTGCCGCCTTGTCTTGTGGATATCGAGAGCAAAGGAATGTCGGTTGGCATTAAACCTTTGCAGATTGTTAGCAACTCTCTGACCCCCCTATTAGAAAGAAACGCCGCGCCATTGAGTGTGCATTTTCCAATACACGCAGAACAATTTAATCAGAATCTAAACTCCCAAGGCTTTGGCGCCAGTAATTTGACACGAGATAGTTTACATTTATTCAGTCAACAACTATCTTGTATGTGGTTAAGCACTGTTCAAGCATTAATGGTAAAAGCGTCTCAAAACAACGAAGATATGAGCGCCCTATACTCTAAAAGCACTCAATCAGTCATCCAAGAGTGTTTCAGAATTATTAACTGGAAAGAGCAGCATAATACCTTGTTTAATATCCATACATCAGGAAATGCGTCAGTTTGGTTAAATACACTTGCGGCCGAAATGACTAAAGGCGGCGCTTTTTTTGAAAACGGACCTTTAAAGTTAAGCACATCTTTTTAATCTGCAATAATGGTAGTTTAAGGGCTTATTGAAACCGAAATCTATACAAATGGAGCAAGGAAATTCTTTTTACAATCTTCACAACTTATCCTTGCACGACAATAGCGATATTTGTCAGTAACAGTAGCGTAATTAACTATCTAAAACTTATATGAAGTTCATTACTCAAACGTTTGATGCCAATCCGAATTGCAAAAATTCCGGCGTAAAATAAACAAAGTTAGTTTTTATAGATTGGCAACACATCATTTTTGTACTAAAAGCCCTCATTTTGCCGTATTAATAAGCTAATTATCTTTTACAAACACAGGCACGAAATAATGCTTAAAGCCTTTATCGTCACATTAATTTGCTTAGTGCTTGTTATTGGTATTTTGCTCAGTACGGCGCCAAATAGCCAAGTAGTTTTTGGTATGCCGGTCATTGCTCTATGCGCAGCACTTTGTTTTGTTGTTCAGTGGCTGATTTACATCCCGTCTTATCGCAAACAAACTGAACGATTTTATGACTTAACCGGCAGTTTAACCTTTATAAGCGTCATTCTCTTGGCTTTACTTTCTGCTCAATCTATTTCGCTGTATTCAATATTAATGGCTTCGATGGTGATCATTTGGGCTATTCGGTTAGGCACATTTTTATTTATTCGAATAGGCCAAGATGGCAAAGATGATCGTTTTATTCATATTAAAGCCGATAAATACCGTTTTTATATCGCTTGGACCATTC
>Ga0307933_1003385_pt1 | contig 10015 bp, 8 predicted proteins | sample OrgLakmetageno88_FD_201811 | JGI IMG/M metagenome (GOLD analysis project Ga0307933, IMG submission 201811) | Saline water microbial communities from Organic Lake, Antarctica - #88 | ecosystem: Environmental > Aquatic > Non-marine Saline and Alkaline > Saline | place: Antarctica: Organic Lake...
CCGCGAGAGCAGAGATGACGTTGTTGCTCCACTTCGGTAGAAGCCTGAATTGAAGAGTGTAAAGCGAGATCCAAGCACTTCAGTTTCTCGTTGTCATTATCGACGTAATGATCTGCGCACCATTCCGCCAGTACCACCTTTTCACGCGAAAGACAAATTCGATTGAATACAGGAGTCACGTCATTCTCGAAAGACGGAAAGGCCATGGACCGAACAGCCGAGTTCTTGAACCGTTCCATCAGTACACGTGCATGGATATATCCTTGTGGTAGACCTAGGGGAAGACATAATGGGGCGAGCGCGGTTGCTGTACCCAAATCGAGGGAAGATGACAGCTCCTCTTGCAGTGGCCGCAAAGGATCGAAGTATGCTCGACCATTCGAAGGCCCAGTTCCCAGAATCCCACATGAAGGAGGAGGAGGTTGGTCAGCTTCGTTATCGTGATTAAATGATTTTGAGAGGAGAGGAAAGAAACGTGTGAAGCTTGGCCGGACCGAAACCTTCTCAAGCTGAAAGAAGGACGATAGGATCGCAAGGGCGTCACGGCGTCTATCAATCAATTCGAGCTCCGCTTGAAAAGGTGCAGCATTGAGATTCGATGCCGTGATATCTCCATCGACAACGTGAATGAGAGCCTCGTGGTAGAGCGAAAGGACAAGTGAAAAGCGCTCATAGTCTCTATCGAAGCTGGGAGAGTGTTCAAGTGTCACAAGGCATCGACGTAGGACAGCCGACCGCTTCATGGCAGGCTGCAGCCGTCGAAGCAAAGCCTTCGCAGTTCGCTCACACTGGTCGAGGTCAAATCGTACGTCAAGCGAGCGAGCGTTCCCATCATCCCTGATTCCTGTCGGAGTTGATAGTAAGAATTCAATGTAGCATTGAATCACATAATCTCCCTGGAGTTTAAACGTCTCCGCAAACGAAGACGCCAAGCGAACAACTTCGAATGTGCTAAGCACCCGGGAAAGACCAGCAACCAATGCCGGTATGATCGATGCGGCATACTTTGTCTCACCCCCCACAGCCTCATCAAAACCAGTTAGCTTGATGGCTTCACCACCACTAAACTGTTGAGGATCAAAGTCGACTCCGTTCTCACGAAGAATTATCCACCACTTGGCTCTTTCCGCAAGACGGTGACATTGTTCGGAAAACTTGTTCTGGTTATACCAACCGACAGCACAGAAGCCAAGCGCCTCCTGATTCGAATGGCTTTGCGAGCTGACGATCTTTCCGACGCTGGCAAGTGTGGACACTCTTGTGAAATCGTGAGTTTTGATCGCCGTGGGTAGAGACGACTTGAAGACGTGGAACGCCACCTTAACTGGTAACGAGAGGAGAAACGACGCTGCAAGCTGGGAATCGACAAGACCGCTTGTTATTCCCGTACCCGTTCCTCCAATACTCCGCTCCGCCAGAGCTCTAACGGTATCACCCATACCATCGACGACATCGTCGCAACTTGAATCCCATTGACTTTGCAATTGAGAGTCGGGTCGATTTGTGTGCATGATGACGGAAGCGCACAAGAGTCGGAGCGCCAAAGAACGTGCTCCTCTGTCAGCCACGAAACGATAGAGTTCCATGGCTGGATCCTCCACTTTAGAATGCCCCCCAAGCGTCTTTCGACAATAATCGATGCTCTGTACAAGCACCTCCGTCGGCGGAAGGAGCAGCCCATCTCCGATATACCAGGTGGGATGCAGAGCCGGTCTGTGCACCGGTGACACGCACAATAGGTTCTTGCTAAGAACCTCATCACTGGAGAGTCTCTGTTTCCAGACACTTGTCTGTAACTCTTGGCGAAATGCGTCCATGATTTCGCCCTTTCCTTCGTCTGCTCGGGTGAAGACCTCTCCAACTGTCTCCAAGAGCGACCCGAAAGAGACAAGGCTTGGGAGCACCCTGTTCGGAGAAATCGCCAATGATTGATCGCGGAGGAGCGATGCCGCTCTCAAGACTCGCTTCATTCCTTCTTCCGAGGCATCCATATCTATGTTGTTGGATGCTTGAGAGCAAAGTGTGAGTGCGACTGACAGATGCGCTCGCACTGCGACGTCGTCATGTGACTTGGTCTGCAGGCCAACTTGAGCCATAAAGTCAATGACTCTCTCGTCGTGCCCTTCACGGATAAGACCATTGGCAGCAGTGGCACAAGCTGCGACCCAGATACCATCGTGGCTGCCTCCAGAATGTCCCACCATGAGAGAGTACGCTCTCTTTGCAACCGTGACCTTTGTGTTTAGAAGGTGAGAGTCGTTGGTAACATGGGCCTTCAGAACCGGATTCAGAAGTCTCAGCGTAACTTGAAGAAGGGTCTTTGACGAAGAGAGATCAGACAGCGATAGAAAAACATTGTGGTGGTTTTGGAGCTCTTCAAGGCGCGAGAACGTTTCCTTCATTCTTTCCAGGGAAAATTCTTCGAAGAGGAACTCGATCTCGGCTGCAACATAACGAGGAACAGAACGCGAATGTTCCAGGGCCACGGCAAGGAACGCAGTGATATTGCGGATCGTGTTTGCTGCTTGTTGCTCGCAGCTAATTACGCGCCCAGAAACATTCGATGTTTCTATTTCCCGTGAGCATTCCCCGAGAACTTGGTCCGAGTAGGCGACGGCTTTCACAAGTGCGCCTAACGCAAGGGAGTTATCCCTTTCATAAAGCTTCCGAATCAACTCTGTGCAGAGCTCTGGGTCATTGCCAAGTAGAGCTTGCTGCAAGAGCCAAGCAGATGCTGTGCACTTCAACAAGTTGGTGAACGCATCGCAAAGTGAAAGGGCATCCGAAATGACAGACTCTTTCTTCACGTGTTTTGTGACAAACTCAAGCAAGCGAATCGCGTGGCGAGGATTGTCCACCCGAAATAGGTCCCGAGCACCAGATCCGCAGTACTTGGAAACAATACCACTTACGAGAAGCAACCTCGAGGCTTCCTCCAGCTCTGACTGAAGCCCAGAGTCGCACGAAGCCCACGAGATCGCATTACGAGACAGCTTGGACAGCCATGACGGAGAATACCCACAAAGCAAAGCTGATCGGAGGACTGCGAGCGTGGCTTGGCATTTGATAATGACTGAAGAGCAGCATCGCGCAATAGACGACGACTCTTGGATGGCGCGTTCCGAAACGTTCTTGCCACGACACAATTCAAGCGTGCACTCCAACAAGGCTTCGTCGTAGCTCACCCCAAATGTTACACAAAAGGGAGCGACCATGTGCAAAAAGTATTCGAATCGGGTGTCGTGATCCATGGCCGAGGACGAAAAGCACTGGACGAGCTCCTTGGCAACGAACTGAGCACCCCCAATGGAGTTGAACGTGCAAAGAGTCGATTTGCTTCGACCCGATCCAAGCTTACGAGCCTGGTCCAGGCACTTGGCCTCTCGGAGCTTCTCCTCCACACAATCTTCGTTTTCTTCGTACACGTTATCCTCTTCTCGTCCAGTCGCAACGAGGACGCGTCGTTTTGACTTGGTTGCTCCACCTTTCAGGCGACTTAGCTCCAAAAGAGTCGGGTTGGAGCGACTGTTACCCGTCGGTGGACTGTTCGATGTCGTGGCTCGTTTGCCTTTAAAAGGAGAAGAGTTGCTGGAGATATTCAAGTCACCGGAAGACGAGTCCAGAGACCCGTTGGTGTTGTTTCGGGGGGTTCTCTTGGCCTTGTTTCGTGTTTCTACCGTGCGCTCGACAAAGGGGGTGTACGATGCAAACGAAGAATGCGTCTTGACTTGTAGGTCTCGCGTGCCACGATCGACAGCCTAGGGAACACAATAAAACCGAATAGAGATTGTGAGACACAAAATACCTGCAGGAATCTTTCATCTCAGAGTGCATCCACACGTGGACTGACTCACCTCCAATAGCTGAATCGCCGCCAAGAGATTGCACTGACTCGTGTCGGCATCGTCAAAGGCGTCCGCCATCCGACAGGACCAGGCCCGCAACGACGGCAGCAGTTCATGGTTAATGGTCAAAGTCGGCAAGATAACTTCTGTCAAGAGACCGAGGTATTCGGATGGATTGACCTGTGCATCAATTTGGATCAAGGACGAGACCAAGACTTCTGCTGGTAACAGCGCTCGAAGGTGACTTTTCCACAGTCCTTCTGCAGCGGCAAATTGACGCTCTTGACACAAGACGGCAAACAAATGCGCTGGAGACAAAATGGCCCGCAGAGGAGTTGCAAGCGACAGTTTCGTAGCGGCCGTGTCGATTACTTTCATGGCGTGCAAACGATCCTGTAGCATTTGGCGTTTGGATTCTAGCTTGCGAGTCACGACCGTCACGGAGAGCGCCTCCAGTACACCTTGAATCGTGGTCGTCACTGCCACCAACATGGTAATCATGGCCGACAAGGTTGGATCCACAGGAATGGAGCGAACTCGATCGACCGTCTCCAAGAGAGCCAACAAGCCCCGTTCACCACCAGACACGGCACCGGATGCCAAACGTCGAAGACACTGTTGGGATTGCTCCATCACTTGGGCATTGTTCCACTTGTCTGGCTGAGCCAAGAGCTGTTCCATGCGCTTCAAGGCGACTTCGGATGGGTGAAAGAGCGCTTCTGTAGGACTTGCAAACGCCTCGACTCCGGTCGCAGCAACGAGCTCGTCGGCAGCGTCAAACTGGCCTTGCGCCAACAAGAGCCGAATACGCCCAATGACTGAATCGGCAGGAGGTAAAAATGCGTGACGACTGTTCTGCAACGCAAAGGAATACGCGGCACCACAATCGACTGGAATTAACGTGACGGCATGCTCCGAAAGGACGGGAACGGAATAGACGGTGTGGGGATTCGAAAGCACGAGTAATCCCATGGTTTCTTCCAAGACGACCTGAACGACGTGCACGACGACTTTCGGCGACGCAGCAGACTTGACGGCCACGGCGGCTGCCACGATAGTCTCCTCACTGCAACTGCGGAGCGGCAGAATGGACGAGACTTTGGTCGTCTTGCTGGCCGCAATAATGGGACAATGACAAACCACAGTGAGTGTTTCTGGATCAAACCAAGCCAGAGCCGTTGCAGTTTCGGATCTGGCACAGCACATTACCAAGGTTCGCTTGGGGTGTTGGTGCAGCACCAAGCCCGCTGGCAAGTCCAATCTCCACTCGTTCGTCTTGGCATTGTCGAGAATGGCAATATTCGATTGCACCACCGTTGACGCTTGTTGGGCGACGGAATAATCCAGAACCGTCAATCCTTGCTGGTGCAACGATCCCACCACCAGCCGTAGGACCGAGTCCGTCTTGGCGTAGCCCGCCACTACTAGCATGGATGCTGTAGTAATGGTGGTATTCGTAGTAGTAGTCGTCGTCGTTGGCAGCAGGGAAACACCCACGTGAATCTGCATGGCTTGGGCCGCTTGCGCCATGACGTTCCTGTCGGTATTGTTTAGGCCGGCGCCGTGCATGTTGGTTACCAAAATATCTTGTGGTGACTGCTGCTGTCGTTGATGCTGCTGTTGCGTCTCATCATCGTCTGGAACGACCGTGGGCGCATCTTGCGGCACGACGCGAATCCACAAAGCGTCGTTGGTGGTAGTAGCAGCAGCGGTACTACTAGTTCCAGGCAACCACGTGACTTGAACGACTGCCGCAGTAGCTTCTTGTTGAAGTTGTTGTTGTGGTAGAATAGTGCGCGTCGCCAAGACTTGTCCATCGACGGAACGAAGCAACGATACGGTCCCCGAGTCGGTCACGGCCACCAGGACAGTGTGGCTTGGATTCGCTTGCAACTGTTGGACGGTACCGTTGGCACCGGGCAAGCACGTTTTCCACTTCCAGTCCGTTCCAACAGTATCAGCATCAGTATGATTACCAGTATCAGTATCAGCATCAGCATCAGTATCCGCTTTGGGTGCATCGGGCAATCCGTAGATCCATCGGCCGCGAGCCACGGCCGTGGCCGATTGCAAGTAGGGTACATTATTTCTCGTCGTGGCATTGTCGTCGTCGTCGTCGTTCTCCCAGCCGGGCCAGTTGACCTTTTGCATCACTGCCGACGGTACTGACAAGGACAAGGACATGCACAGAACGAACCCCTCGAAGTGCAGTAGTCGACTCTTGTTGTAACTACAGGTTTATCAATGCACCGTATAGACTACTAACTGGTAAACTTGAGAGACTACAAGTACCGGTACGGTACGGTATGCTGGTCTCGAGCGGGTTCATTTGGCTGGGTGTTGCCTTTTTTTCCCCCACGAAAAAATTCAAATCGCCTTCTCTTGCACTTTCCATAGTGAAATAGTAACCACGTAGACTCCGTACCAGTACCACCCAACGACAAATAATTCAATGACACGTCAACCAACGGACCAACGGACCGGAACCAAGCCAAGGAAAATTACAGTAGAATTTAAATTTGGCCAGACTCGCACTCTGGAGTGTTGAATGCCAACTATTTTGAAATTTCAAAAGCCCGCGAAATCTCCAAAAAGACCGCTCCAGATCGCGTCGCGTAGAACGACTACCAGCAGCATCCATACGATTCGCTTACAGTACGGTACCAGACTACGCAAGGTGGTGAATGTAGACAAGTTTGAAAGTAACAAGCGGTACACTACCGTAAACAACTGTTCCATCTTGCCTTGCCCTCTTACCCTTACTTCACCAAAAGACCTCCAACTATCAAGACAAGAAATATGGTCCGAGAGCACTCCAATAGCTTACTTCCTAGCGGCTATCCACCGGCCGCCGCTGGAGGACCTACTCCGCCGCATGCGCAGCATCCCTACTACGCATACGGCGGATCTTCTGCTCCACCACCAGGTCTGTATCCAGAAGGCGCCTACTCGGGACCTCCTCCAACTGCTTCTGCAGCTACTCCTGTAGCTCCTTTGGACAGAGACAAGAATGCTACTACTACTCCAACAGGTCCTCCGCCACACCATCCAGAAGGATCGCTACCGCCAATATCTCCGTACCATCACCATCATCACCATCATGGACCACCACCACCGTCGCCGTACGGCCAAGGACCACTTCCATCCTCTGCTGCTTCTCCGTATCGCAGCACGCTTCCTCCGACTCCACCAGCGATTCGAAACGGAACTACCGCCGCTACCAACGGAACCATCGGACCTTCCCCTCCACCGTCCCTGCGTTCCTATCCCGTCCCGGACGGCGTAGGATCGACTCCAAGCAAGAACTACAATAACAATGGTTCGACTGGTACCGCCAGTCCAGGTGGCGGTCTACCTCCACTACCATCGCAATGGCAGTCGATGCACTTGCCATCCCACGGCGAACCCGGTCGACTCCCGCCACCCTACCCAGCGTGGGGCAGCGAACAGGCCCACCACCATCACCACCACCATCACGCGGCAGCTGCTGCTGCTGCCGCACAAGCAGCTTATTACCATTCCCCCCAACGCGGACCACCTCCACCACCACATTACTGGCGCGTGGCACCACCACCATCACTATCCCACGCGGGAAGTAGTAGTAGTGGCGGTCTTGGTGGTGTTGGTGTTGGCGGACCGCAGCAGCGCCACAAGCATTCTCCCGCGGCCAAGAAACAGCTCAAGGCCTTGCAACACGCGGCAGCGAGTCAAGCCGCAGCCAGTCACGCGGCCGCAGTCGCCATGGATCCAGCCGCGGCCGCTCTGGAGAACCGACCGGGCGCCACGAGTCCCAGCGAAATTGAAACCACGCACAAGACCGAAGTGCAAATTATGGGATGCACGTGCAAAAAGACGCGCTGCTTGAAACTGTACTGCCAGTGCTTTGGCGTGAAGCTGTACTGCGGAGCCGCGTGCCGCTGTTTGTCGTGCTACAATACCGTCGGCCACGAAAAGCAGCGGCAAGAAGCCATGCGGCAAATTCTGCAACGCAATCCGGCCGCGTTTGATACGAAATTCCAAAAGACGGCGCAAGCGCAGGCGGCTCTGCCGCTGGCGCACAAGTTGGGATGCAAGTGCCGCAAGTCGGCGTGCATGAAAAAGGTGAGGTCGCGCGAGAGAGGGAGAGAACAAAAATGTGCTGCTGGAATGCGAAAGCATCTTTTTTTCTCGTTCTTGGGAAAGTGAATGTGTCGAATGAATGTCAACTGGGCCTTGCACTCACTCTTAATCTCTTTCTCAACAACCAGTACTGTGAATGCTACGCGGGAAGCGTCAAATGCAGTGCCACTTGTCGCTGCATTGGATGCAAGAATGTGGGACCCTTTGGTGGACCCGGAGACACTGCTGGAAGTGCAACCGGAGCAACGCTTCGCCCCAAGGCGGTTCGACGGAAAAAGTCGGAACCCTTTCAGGCGGCGCAGAATCTCACCTTTTTAAAACACGGCTCGCCGGAACACCAAAAGGTAGTCCAAAAGGTGGTCCGACGAACTTCGAAAGTGGCTCACGACGTTGGTTCGATGCCTTCCTTGGCGTCTTCGTCGGAAGGGACAATGTCTGGAAGTCCCGAGCAGCAGCAAGTTGCTCGCATACAGTCCAAGGATACTGATGACGAGGGCGAGGGCGAACGTGCCGCCGATAAGAGCAACAAGGAGAAGCGTAAGGGTGTTAAACCTGTCGTTCCAGAGCAAGATGACGATGTCAAGACGCTGCTCATGGCTGCGTACGCCATGGCGGAGATTGGTGGTGGATCGTCTCCTGCCAAGCGGGGAAACAGTCCACCGCAGAATGGTACTGCTGGCCCTGCCGCCGTCTCGGAAACGTCGACACCTACTTTTAAGCGACCACGCACGGAAGCAACAACAGAAACCGCCTTGCTGTAAGAACAGCAACACGCGCGCGGCAATGACTAGACTCTTGGGGAGCTTAACCACTACACGCTGCATGAACGACAACAACAATTTGACGAATGACGCCATTGACGCATGCATGCAACACCCGCATTCACATTAGCACAACAACATTCGATACGCACTACTACCACTACAGGACAATATGTCTATAAATAGAAGCTTTGTTTATCTTGCAGAACGCCTGACTTTTGTTGGAGAACCGTCGTCGCTGGTCAACGGTACTACAGTACGTAGTACCATAGAGCTTCTCGTGCTTCCCGACAGTCGCTTGAGCTTGTACTACTGTAGCTAGAGCTATTGTACTACGTTTTAGCTCTAGCGTCTCTCATTAATTATACAAAATCGAATGTTCATTCTCTCACTTAGCACAATCAATACCCCTCATCACTTATAGTCACGTCAAAGTCTGCATACCGTGGATCCTCCAAGACCACTTGACGGCTCACAGCATGATTGGCAGGGCCGAATCCATACGAAAAGCCAAAGATGGAAATTTTGCGGGCCTCCTCGTCCAGAAGGATTCTTCCACCACCTTTCACTTCAATATCGGTATAGCCAGCCTGTTCCAGCATGGCAATCATGGGTTCAGCCGCGTTTCGGTGGTAGTGCGCTCCCTGTTTGGACGTGACAATATACTGCTCATCACCAGTCGGAGTCTGGGCATGGAGCAGGCAATACTTGTGAGCACCTTGAGCTATCACGACACTCGGTACCGCTGTAAAGTTTTCTGCTAGACCTTGACGTGGTTTTTTTCGCAAGCGTGCTTGGAGCTGAGCGACTTCTCTTTGGTCTTGCGCGTTGGTGGTGTACGACGCGGGCGATGGATCCGTCATGGTGGAAAGGTGGAAGATGCGATGAAACCGGCAAGGGAAAATGGAAGAATGAGACAGAATTATCCGGGTTCGATTCCAGTTCGCGCCAAAATAATCTTAAAGTACTGACAAAGCCCTTTACCGGCTTACTAAAACCCCCTCGCCCCCGGAGACGAGCGTTTTCGTGTTGATCTTTTTGATGAGCTCTCACCGTCTTGTATTGTCTTTTTTGCTTCAAACAAACCCAACAATAACCATGCCGGAAGCTCAATCTGTACAAGTCTTCGGAAAGTGAGTGTTAGCGTAGTGAAAGGAGGCGTAGATAGTGTAGGCGGTAGCAGTGATTCTTTCTTAGCTTGGAAGGAACGAGAGCTATCCAATGGTGGCCGAGGAATACCCGTGGTGCTTTCCTGCCGCTACAAATCTGTGTCGGTGGCTCTCGTATGTA
>Ga0307933_1003390_pt1 | contig 10006 bp, 10 predicted proteins | sample OrgLakmetageno88_FD_201811 | JGI IMG/M metagenome (GOLD analysis project Ga0307933, IMG submission 201811) | Saline water microbial communities from Organic Lake, Antarctica - #88 | ecosystem: Environmental > Aquatic > Non-marine Saline and Alkaline > Saline | place: Antarctica: Organic Lake...
TTAGAGAAGCACTTCCAATACTTCTCCTTGGCTTAAAAATCCCTGGGGGCTTGCCGATGCGCCGTAAGCCCCTGATAACATCACAGCCACGTAACCTCCTATTTCAGCAATCGGAAGGGATATATTGGATGCAATAATATCGAGTGGAGTACATAAAGGACCAACAATATCGACATCGTGGGTTACTTTCGATTCTATGCAGTTGGCCAGCAGAACTGGATAATTTTTTCTAAACACCTGTCCCAAGTTGCCAGAGTTAGCCAAATGATGATGCATTCCACCGTCACATACCCAGAAGGTCTTGCCTCTTGACTCTTTAATATCAACTATTTTACATAAATACATACCCGCATTTGCGACTAAAAACCGACCTAACTCTAAATGGACCTCTATATCCATTAACTCTTCATCCAATTCCTCTACTATTTTATGTAAACCCATGCACAAACTTTCAATATCCACTGGTACTTGGCCAGTATGATAATTAATACCAATTCCACCGCCTATATTAATTTGTTTAGGAATAACATTGATTCGCTTAGATAACTCGAAAGCTAATGCCAATGATTTTCGGTAAGACTCCAATAGTGAATCAACTGATAAATTTTGCGATCCACTAAAAATATGAAAGCCGACGAAATTTATTGATTGCTCATTCATCGTCGAAAAAACGTCAGCAAATGCTTCAGCATCGATACCAAATTGTTTAGCGCCTCCAGACATCTTCATGGCGGCTCCCTTAAGTTCAAAATCAGGATTAATCCGGAATGCAACGTTTGCTTTTTTGTTGTGTAAGGTACATATTTGTTGGATCCGAACCAATTCAGTTTTTGATTCAACGTTTATAACGGCCCCAGAAATAATTGCTGCCAGTAGGCTTTTTTGCGCTTTCCCTGGCCCTGCAATGCTTATCTTACGAGGATCTATGCCTGTACTTAGTGCAGTTAGCAACTCTTGATGAGAGGCTACATCTAAGCCATCAAGATAATTAGCGGCATGTGCAACTAAGTTAGGCATCGGGTTTGCTTTAATTGCATAATGTAGCTTTATCTTTTTCGGTAGTAAGTCTGTTAGGGCTATAATATTACTTTTAATTTTATTGCGATCATATACATAGCAGGGAGTACCACCCGCTATATGCTCTAGTTCACTGGGCGTTTTACCGGCAAAAATAAGTTGATTGTGTTTTTTATCGATTGCTAACATTTACTGTAATTCCAATTTAGAAGCTATATCCTGAAAAATATTTTGATACTTTTCTTTCAGTGCTGTCTTGTTATGTTTGCCATTAGGATTTCTGGGGATTTCTATGCAAAAATCTATGTAATGTGGGCTCATATAAGTAGGTAAGTGTAAGCAGCAAAAACGCCTAATAGAGAGCAACAGATCGTTAACCTGCAAACCAGGTTTAACTGCTATTAGTGCAACAATACCCTGGCCTAAGTTTGTGTGTGGTACGCCAAATGCAACGATATCTACTACCGAATCATGTTTATCGATAACGCTTTCAATTTCTTGCGGGCTCACCCTATACCCGGTGGTCTTGATCATGTCGTCATTACGTCCAACAAAATACATGAAGCCTTCTTTGTCTTTGGTAACAATATCACCTGACCACACGGCTAACTGCTCGCTAGGTACTTCAGTGATTCTATTTGGGCTTGGTTTAAATCTGTAGTCAGTCATTTCTTGGTTCGCCCAATATCCTTGAGCTACGAGAGGTCCAGCATGAACTAACTCTCCTTGCTCATAGGGCTCACATTCTTCACCATCGGCATTTATAATAAAAATTTTCGCATTTGGTATTGCTTTACCGATTGACTTAGGACGCTTCAATGCTTGTTCTGGCGGAAGAAAACAAGAACGGAAAGATTCGGTTAACCCGTACATCAAGAAGGGCTTAACGTTTGGCATTTCCCTTACAAGCTTTTTTAAAGTTTCTTCTGATAAGGAGCCGCCAGAGTTCGTTATATATCGCAGATTTTGCGATGCTTCTTTAGGCCATTCCAGATTGGCAAGTTGATTCCACGCTGTAGGCACTAAAGCAAGCCCTGTAATCAATTCTTGTTGCACGACTCTAATCAACTCTGCTGCAAACAAATAGTCAAATAAATAACAGCTACCGCCAGATAAAAACGAAATAGTCAGTTGACTAAAGCCATAGTCAAAACTAATTGGTAGCGCAAGTAACAAGCGATCAGATGAAGAACTATCTAGGTATTGAGCAACACTTTGCGCACCAAGAATTAAATTACGCTGAGTTAAGGTAACGCCTTTAGCTGGACCTGAACTTCCTGATGTATAGAATATTGCAGCGGTATCACTTTCTAGAATGTCTGGAAGAGAACTATCACGCAATGCGAGTGTAGGTAATTGGGACCATGATAAAACGGTTGAGGAACTGGGGTATTCATCAGTATCATCGGTTAACACAATATATATTATTGCTGCTGGTAAAACCGACTTTAGGGTTTCATATCGGGCCTTACTGGTTATAAGAATTGTTGCTGAACAATCAGACAGAATATGTCCTACTTGCGGTGATTTAAGCACGGGGTTGATAGGAACAAATATTCCTCCAGCAGCGCTTGTGGCAAAGATACTGATCACGCTTTCAAAGCATTTGGGTAAGAAAACAGCCACTCTTTCTGATTGATTCAGACCTAGCGACAGGAAAGCACGCGCGAGAGTTTCTATTTCTTCATTTAAGTGCGCATATGTTAACCATCGTTTCTTCTCGCCTATTGCAGGGCAATAAGGTCGTATCTCGGCTTGAACTTTTACCAGCTGATGAATTGTTTTTATCATTTAGAACCTAATATACTAATGCTGTTGTAAGTGTGTAATTGAATAAATTTGAGTTGCTGCCACCTTCAAAGGTATGCAGCTCTATCGCCATCTTTTGTAAAACCAGCACCATTGTTCTGGGTATTGGAGGATGATAGTTTCGAACTGTCGATATATTGCTTGCATTGCGAACTGAAACGCTTTTGGTGATTGTCCTATGGGAAATTCAGAAACCGTTTCAATATGTATTATGTAAGTGTTGTCTTTTTGCAGCACCGCGTATGCAATAAGCAATGGCGTTTTTGCATAGGCTGATAACATAGCTGGGCCAGCGGGAGCACCCGTTTGTAGCTGAAAGAAGTCAAGCTCGGTATCACTTCCGAAGTGGTCCGAATGCAAACAAACAACGCCATTTGAGCCGATTTTACCCAGCAGAGATAAGAACGCACCCGCTTGAGATTTATCCACACAACAGACACCGTTCTTGGCATAAACACTGTGCAGGCCAGCAGCGAATTTAGGGACCCTGGAAAGGGTAGTAACTCTTCCTGTTAGCTTTTGCAATGCAAATGGAACCGCTTCGTAGCAACTAAGATGCATAGTCGCGATGCTAAGAGGACCACCTGATGTAATTAAGGCTTTTGTTGCTGCATCCATCTCAAACGTGTATTCAATATCTTCAAACCAAAAATTTTCTAAAACGCCAAAAACGATATACTGATAAGCAGTGACTGCTAAATATCGTATTCTGTCATCACTTTTTTGATCCGGCATCGCAATTCGTAAATTATTGATCGAACGTTTTCTGGTTTTTGGTGAGAAAGCAAAGATTAGTCGGGCAATGCCAAACGCTATTTTCTTTCTTGCTGCTCTATTTCTTAACTTAAATAAGAAAATTATCACTAATATCGTCTTAGCTGCGATTCGTTGAGATAGGGTTAAGCCTTTCATACCGTTAATGGGTTTTTAATGAATGATGCTAAGTTACCAAACGTTTCAAAGTGTTTAGCTTCGAGGTCTGCGATATCAATCTCCAATGAAAATCGTTTTTCTATTTCTATTAAGACTAAGACAATGGACATTGAGTCCAGCTCGCTTAATTCTCCCAATAACTTCGTACTATGTATAAAATTTGAGGTGTCTATGTTTAAAATTTCTGATAACACATCTTTTAACTGTTGATTATATTTCACTGAGGACTCCTTATTTGATTAACTGCATTCTATAAACGAGTTAGTTAATAACTGGTTAATACAACAATAAAAATTAAATATAGTTGTTTTAATCGAAATAATTGAGAGCCCGATTAATTTTAAATATAAGTAAATGAAAACATTAACCCCTCATTAACCTAGTTCAAAGTAAGCTTTTGCATACTGATTGTTATGACACTTTACTTTTAGAATAAAGCCGTCTCGTTAAACCAATGACATTAAACCGCTTAAGCCGCGCGTTAGGATCGTAATATGCAAAAGAAATTTTTTGTCCCTGTTTTTCTGTTTTTTTTAGTGTGCGTTTCGTTTCCGGTATTATCAGAAGATAGTCCTCTAATGAAACGTTGTGAAAGCATACATTTAAGGTCATCTGAGGGATGGTGGGTCAGCATCTATGATGATGGATCAGGAGCATATGGATTTGGCGCAGGCCTAGCTAGAATTAAGGTGGTTAAGAACACTTTTAGTTATGCCAAAGTGTATTCTGTATTTGCAAACGCTTTCTACAATGCAATGGGAAATACGAAAGAACCTTATATGGCCCTGTCATGCTTCACAGGGACCGCCAGCTTGCCAGTTGAGCATGCTCTCGCGCAGGATCAAAACCTATTGACCAAGCTATTTCAGTTAGCTAGAAAAAACGCTCATCCACCCATGAATAAATTTGAAACACGTTCGCATTACCATGTTGAGTCTTTTTTGGTAGACAGTCCTTGGAATGTAAACCCTCACATCCCACTCAACAAGGCTAACTTAGCCGACGCAAAAACGCGCAACTAACTTACCCGTCCTCATCAATACAGTTGTAAACACCTTACTTGATGATACCTCTGCTAAAGATCCATTGGTTGTAGGTAACCCCATATACGGTTTTATAGCGTTGTAGTCCGAGTCTAGGGTGTTTTTGTTAATACAGATGCACGTTTAACATTTAAGCGCTTGCTGGATAAATTATTAGAATTGACCAAAAGTGGTTTTGGATACAGCGCTGAAATCAGAGGTAGCGACTGTGATGAGGGAATATAGTCTAGCTTCAATGTGAAATGTGTTTGTAATATTTCATGGGAAAGTGACGCAAGCACTCGTTGTAAAATATAGGTATTTATCAAGGTATTCTAAGAATAATGAATATGCCTTTTCATTTAGACTTCGAAAAACTAAAATAAAGCCACGTTCAAGTTGCTTTTTAAGTGTTTGGGTAGTTAAGTTAGGCTGATTTTTTGCACAAGATCTAGCTTGTGCATATAACTTAACGCATAAACTCAGTGTGCTAGATGCATCCTGTCTGCTAGATCCACTCTAAAGCTGCTTTAACCCTCATTCTGTGGGCTCTCATTAAAGTTTCAAACCTTGAGTTTACTGCAGTAATAATGTTGAACACAGCCTACTTTGTTTATTATCTTTTACTAATAAGTTGACGGTATACTGATGAAAATTTAGAAATGAAGACCTGTCGACTAACAAGCCTTCATTTTTTCCTCGACTACGTTTGAATTGATACGCTAGTTTACCAGCTATACCTTACACTAAGTTCAGCGCTGCGGGGTGCTCCAAAAAATCCTTGATTATAAAAGTCTATGCTAGAGTAATGTTTTTTATCGAACAGGTTATTGGCGTTTGCAGTCACTTTTAATTGCTCTGAAATATTGTAGCTAGCAAACACATTGACTAAAGTGTAGCCGTCTTGCTTAAATGTTTCATCGTTGGGGCCACTGTTAGGATTTGATATTTCGCTTTGCCAGTTAGCGTTTAAGCCCGTGCGAACGTCCTCATTTATGTCATAAAACACGCTTGCTCTTAACATATTGTCCGGCAAGTAAGGGGTGTATGCCGTGCCGTCGGCATCTTCTGCGTCGTTATGCGTGTAGCTTAGATACAAGGTGATATCGTCGGTTGGCTTGCCGTTCAGCTCCATTTCGTAACCTGTGGTTTGAGCACCTTCGATACCTATCGACGCGAATGAACCGTCAGGTAGTGGCTGATCATTTATGGGATCACGCGCGGCTACGTTGTCTTCTTCTACTTTATAAACGGCAAAACTTGCGGTCAATTTCTCGTTTAAAAAGTCGCCTTTTATGCCTGCTTCAATATTTGACCCTTCGACCGGCTCTAAACGCTGACCGTTTATATCTTTGGCGTTTTGCGCTTGAAATATTTCAGTGTAGCTGGTGTATATTGAAATATTCTCGTGAACATCAAACACAAGTCCGGCGTAAGGCGTATTAACTGAACTGTGGTCAAAATTGCCGCTGTCACCTTCAAGTTCATAGCTGCTAATGCGATTACCCGCAATAAGTGTCCAGCGGTCGTGCAAATTCAACTGCGCGGCTGCATATATTCCTTTTTGTGTTTCGGTGCCGTTTCTAGTTGTCGGTGTAGTACTAAATATTGGTCTCTCAATACTGCCATCCCAATCAAACAAACTGTCAAGTTCAATGGTGTTAGTTGGACGAAAAGCGTCAGAGCTTATATCTTGTTTTGAATAGAGTACGCCTGTGGTTAAACGGTGTTCACGTCCTAATAATTCGAATGGTCCGCTGGCCATTGCCCTGAAAGCGGTTTGCTTACGGTCGGCTAAATAACGCAATGGAGAATAGCCTAAGCCTAAACCAGTGTTACTGTCTGGCGAGTTAAACAGATACAGTAGTTCTCCGTCCATTTCATTTTCTCGGCGCTCAACTTCTAACTGAATGTCCCACTCATTTTGAAAGGCATGTTCAAGTTGTAAAAATGCATTTGTGCCTTCACGCGCCCACTTTGTCCAATCGGTACCGATGGTTTGACTCACAGGCAAGTTGTCGGCTTGAGTACCGTCTGAATAGAACAATGGCAATGCGCCCCACGTACTTGCTTTAGGATTGCGCTCGCTGTGATCTAAACCCACCGTCACTCTGGTGCTATCCGTTAAATCAGCGCTCACTACACCATAAAGTAAAAAGTTTTCTTTTTCGTACAAATCAATATAGCTATCACCCTGCTCATAAGAAGCTGCAAATCTTCCCTTTATTGTTCCTGTTTCGTTTAGCGCTAATGACTGGTCAAGCTCAAAGCGTAAATTATTCCATGAGCCAAGTTGCGCGCTTACATAGCCTGCATCTTCTATCATAGGGCGCTTTCGAATAAGGTTAATGGCCGCTGAAGGCTCACCGGCTCCTGTCAGTAAACCGGTAGCTCCACGCACTATTTCAACGCGGTCAAATAATATAGTGTCGGTAATAGCGTCACTGAAGAAGCTGTTGTACACCACCGGGACACCGTCAAATTGAAAGTTAGTGATTTCGCGTCCGCGCGCTCTGAAAAAGAAACGGTCGGTTTCTGCTTGCTGTGTCTGGATACCAGGAGCAAAAGCCATTACGTCAGCAAGCGTTTCTAGCGAGAAGGCATCAATAAACTCGCTATCAACCACTGATATAGACTGCGGAGTTTGTCGTAAGGTCAATGCTAAACCAGTGGCTGAGCTTGCTTTGTCTAAACGGCTGCCAGATACGGTAATATGCTCTAACATTTTATCTTCAATTTGCTGATTGTTTGGCTTTGTGTTGTCAGAACTTGCTGTACTGTTGGCAAAACTTTGGGTAGCAGCAAGCGAAGAGATAACTGCAATTGTGATCACACTGATGCGTGAGGGTTTCATTAAATAGCTCCTAGGAAATAATTGATTCGGTGCAGTATAAATATCTTTTTGATTAATGCAAATGATAATTGTTAGCATTCAATAAGACTTTCAGTGTATGATAAGGTTGTATTAAATTATGTGAATGGAATTAAAATATGACGCAGCGCCAGTGGTTCACGCTACACGGTTGGATTTCTCTACCTATTTGGATTGTATTTTGTTTTGTATGCGTGACCGGCACCAATGCGGTTGTGAGTCATGAGCTTACGTGGCTTACTAACGAAAACGCGCGTGCGCACAACCCTAATGACTTACCCGCAAAACCTGTGGCTGAATTGGTTGCGTCACTCAAAGCATACGACAACACTGCGCAACCTAGCACCATAGTCTCGTTTGAATCGTATTTGACCACCGGCATTATGTTTTCAAGCGAAAAAGTGCCGTTTGGGGTCGCTTACGTGAACCAGTTCACAGGCCGGGTACAAGAGATTAATCAAGGCCCTACTTTTATTAGTTTTATGCGTTCGCTGCACAGCTGGCTACTTTTTCCATGGCAGAATAGCTATAGCGTGGGGTATTATTTAGTTTCAGCAATGTCGTTTGTAATGTTAGGCGCGTTAATTACTGGCCTGGTGATTTACAAACGTTTTTGGAAAGCGTTAATTTCGCCCAAAATCCGTACTCAACAAAATAAGAAAACCCTGCTAGCCGATTTGCATAAGCACGCAGGCGTTTGGTCTATGTGGTTTTTATTAGTCATGAGCATTACTGGTCTTTGGTATTTTACGCAGCAAATTTTATGGCATGCAGATTACGATATTGAGCCCCACACCGAACTTATTGCGCAAAGCGATTTGCCCATGAGCCAAAATGCGCAGGCAAGTACAAGTTTATCTGGTGCAATGTTAATCGCTAACGCTACCTTTGAAAATTTCAAACCAACTTATATTATGCTGCCTGAACATAACCGAGACACCTACAAAGTTATGGGCAGTGGTAATTCCATTTTTTTTGATAATACGTCATATCAGGTGGTGGTTAACCCTTGGAATGGCGACATTGAGCAGCTTACCCAACCCGCCACTATGGGTGCATTGCAAACTATTAAACACGTGATGGACCCATTACATTTTGGGTACATTGGTGGGCTGTGGACTAAGTTTATTTGGTTCGCTTTTGGAATATTGCTAAGCGGTATGTCTATTACCGGTTTTATGATTTGGGGAAGCCGTATTCGTCAGCAGGTGAAGGAGAAGGTTAAGCCTCGAGCTACTGTGAACCCCATAGAAGGAGTCTAATATGGCGGTGCGTAAAAACACGATTTTTAATCGTCACAAATTTAAACTAAGTGGGTTGACCCTATTATTCCCTATTTATTTTTTTTACCAACAGCTGCAAATACGAGTGTCTCCCGTTCCATGGGCTGCAAAGCAAATGGGCGAATTTAATATAACTATTCAGCCTGTCAATAAAGAGGCCCCCTATGCACATGATGCTGACTGGTTTAAGGATTTTACGGTTTTTATAAACAAAGGTAGTGTTGTCCAAATTCGCCAAGCTTATGCAAACATTGGTATAGCGCCTATCCCTATTGAACAATTGCAACTGAATGATATTGGTTTACTGCACGGCAGTAACTTGCTTCAGCATGTGCACGCTATATCTCCTGTGCATATAGCTGGCAGTGACAAGGTGTGGATCACTATCCAAACCTGGGATGGGACTCTTTTCACGCAAAGTTGGCAGGTGAACGATTAGCTTAAAATCGATTAATCCGAATTTTACCAATGGTTAAACCTTATAAATTATTAATTCGCACTAATAGCACCCAATAAAAGAAATGCGAATGGCTTAGTAGATTGCTTTTGCAATTACGCTCAAGTATCTATTATGTACAGACCACATGTTACGTCTGCGCATATCAAGCTATTAGATTGCTGCGCTTAACATATGTTGTTAATGAGTATGGCCAATTTGTCGTGACCACTTAAGCAACTCTTTGGTAGCATAAAAATATTGGTGGGAGCTGTCCGTTGTGGTTTTTACTAGGTTATTCGCAGTTTTTACACGGGCTGTCGGATCAACTGCCATTAGAATGACAACTTAATTTATTGAGAGACTCAGTTTTGTCGTTGTCTTGCTGCAAAGGGTGTCTTAAAAGTAAATTCTCGGCATTACAACATTGGACTATCTCGGCATTGGCAAATGGCATCTTCATTGATGCCAAAACAAGTGTCAGTACCAAGCGCTTTATTCGTCTATTTATCGACGGTTTGTTGTGGGCACCTGCGCGGCTGCCAACCCGTTCGCCCAAATGCATAACTGGCTTTATGCGATGCACTTTCAGCGTGAATTACGTCCGTATATATTGTTCGGAATTCTCTAAAAT
>Ga0307933_1003399_pt1 | contig 9990 bp, 10 predicted proteins | sample OrgLakmetageno88_FD_201811 | JGI IMG/M metagenome (GOLD analysis project Ga0307933, IMG submission 201811) | Saline water microbial communities from Organic Lake, Antarctica - #88 | ecosystem: Environmental > Aquatic > Non-marine Saline and Alkaline > Saline | place: Antarctica: Organic Lake...
GAAGTATACTGCAAAATTATGGTATAGCCTAGTACAAATATGCACCAGAGACAGATAAAAATGATTTGCACCCTAATTTTTGCTACTTTGATGTGTGATAGCCACGCTCGCCGCTTTAATATTCGACTATTCTGGCTCCACTAAACGCCTAAACAATTCGTCATAACGCAGCGTTTGATTGCTTAAGGTGAGAGTTTGGCTGTTTACAATACTAATCAAATCTCTAGTTGCTAATGCAAAATCATCATTCACAATCACATAGTCAAATTCATGATAATGCGACATTTCAGATACCGCTTGACGCATTCTTGATGCAATTACCTCTTCACTATCTTTACCGCGACCAATTAAACGCTCACGCAAGCTTTCGACTGAAGGCGGTAAAACAAAAATACTCACAACTTGTGGATTCATTGCCTTGATTTGACGAGCACCTTGCCAGTCAATATCCAGAAAAACATCAATACCTTGCTGTAATTTATCGCTAATAGCCGCCTTCGAGGTACCGTAATAATTATCAAAGACCTGAGCATATTCATAAAACGCATGTTCTGTAATAAGACGCTCAAAGTCTGCGATTTGAGTAAAGTGATAATGCGTTCCATCAACTTCACCCTCGCGAGGAGCGCGGGTAGTATGTGACACTGAGAGCTGAGCTGGATTGTTGAGCTGATTAGCATCAGAGTTCTCAAGCAATGCTGAAATTAAACTCGACTTTCCAGCACCAGATGGAGCAGCAATGATAAAAAGATTTCCTAGAGGTTGAACCATAAGCCTAAATTCACGCTATTTGTCAGGGGGCTGTTGATATTTAACACATCGCCTAGTCTTAAAAACAATGCGTATGGTAGCATACAACTCGACTTGGTTAACCCAACAAATTTAACCAAGCGAATAACATAAAAGATGCCAGAACGCGCTAAGCAGGCACATCCATTAATCTTAACTTACCGTAAGTTATTTCAACGTATGAATAGAGGGGAAACATGAGTCAACCGCAATTAGAAGGCGTCATTCAAGAGGCATCTGGTCAGCATAAAGCAACGATCATTTGGCTACATGGTTTGGGTGATTCTGGTCATGGTTTTGCCCCAATTGCGCCGGAGCTTAAGTTGCCCGCTGAGCTAGGGGTTAAATTTATCTTCCCGCATGCGCCTATTCGCCCAGTCACCATAAATAATGGTATGGAAATGCGCGCTTGGTATGATATCAAATCCATGGATATGGAAAGTCGAGCGGATATCGATGGTGTCAAAGCGTCATCAGAAGCAGTTGCGGACTTAATTGAACAAGAGATTGCTGCAGGCACGCCAGCCAACAAAATTATGCTCATTGGATTTTCCCAAGGCGGCGTGATTGCTTTGCACTTAGGCGCGCGGTTTGACAGATCCCTCGCAGGCATCGTCGCACTCTCTACCTATATGAGCGCCCCACATAGCCTAGAGGAAGAAAAACACAGCGCTAATCAAAATACCCCTATTTTATTTTGTCACGGTCAACAAGACGAAGTAGTACCATTGTTTTTAGGGCGCAGCGCATACCAAACCCTAATTGAAAATGATTATAAGGTTCAGTGGAAAGAATATGTCATGCAGCACAACGTATGCCTTCCTGAAATAAAAGACATTTCAAAATTTATTCAGCAACAGCTCGCATAATTATCTTTGAACTCGTACTGAGCACAAATTGTGTAAATTAATCGCAAACAACGTGAAAAAGACCTCAGAGCCCAAATAAGAGTTAAACTCTTAGGTCCTTTTCGTTATTATCTTTGTAAAGCTTATAACAACAAAAATGGATACATCATGGCCGACAGTGCACGTGTGATAAAAATTGCCACGCGCAAAAGCGCCCTAGCAATGTGGCAAGCCCACTATGTCAAAGATCAACTTGAGCATTATCATCCCAAGCTAAAAGTAGAGTTGCTGCCTATGTCGACTCAGGGTGACCGCATATTAGATACACCCTTAGCCAAAATTGGCGGAAAGGGTCTATTTATTAAAGAGTTGGAGATAGCTATGCAAGATGGCCGTGCTGACCTTGCTGTACACTCGATGAAAGACGTTCCCGTGCACTTTCCCCAAGAGTTTGGTTTACATGCTATTTGTCCGCGCGAAAATCCTTATGATGCATTTGTATCAAATACTTATTCGACGCTAATGGAATTACCACATGGTGCTGTAGTGGGTACCTCGAGCCTTCGCAGGCAGTCGCAAATTCGCGCTGCTCGTCCCGATTTGGTCATCAAAGACTTACGCGGTAATGTGAATACTCGATTAGCTAAACTTGATGCAGGTGATTATGACGCTATTATTTTAGCGGCTGCAGGATTGATTCGTTTAAAAATGCAGCATCGTATTGCCGAGCAACTTTCAGCTGAACTATCACTGCCGGCAGTTGGACAGGGCGCGGTAGGCATTGAGTGTCGTAATGACGATATTGAACTTATCGCTTTACTTGCGCCCCTAAACGACCAAGAAACCGCTCTTAGAGTGCGCGCAGAAAGAGCGATGAATGCGCGGCTTGAAGGTGGTTGTCAGGTGCCTATTGGTAGTTTTGCAGAGTTGATAGGCGAACACATTCAATTACGCGGTTTAGTAGCAAGCCCCGATGGTAAAACCATTTTGCGCGCACAAAGTAATGGTGATATCGACAACCCGGAAAAAACAGGTATAGCTGTAGCCGAACAGTTAATTTCACAAGGTGCTGCCGATATTCTTTCAGCCCTTCACGAGTAAGCTGAGCACATATGTTTTTGGTCACGCGGCCACTACTAAAAGCCAAGGAAACTGCCGAAGCATTGCGCAAAGCTGGCTTTAAAGCAGTTTCCCTTCCTCTTATTACCATTGAGCGCATCCGCAACATCCCAATGCGTGAAAGCCATTATGACGCAGTGATCATTACCAGCACCTATACTAAACACTTCTTACAAACACGCTTAAATGAGCTCACACATGCAAAATGCGAATTAATTTGTGTGGGTAAAAGCAGTGCTAAAATGTTGACTGAATGCGCCAAGCAGAGCACTTCGGTGAGTGTCAGTCCTCAGCATATTCACATCGCAGAGCCCGAAAACTCGGAGGGCATACTAAAAATTACAACTCCAATGCTTTCAATGGGTCAAAGAGTTGCCTTAATCAAAGGTGAGAAAGGTAGAGGTTTGATTGAACAAGAGTTGGCGTCTCAGGGCATAAGGGTAGATACTTACGATGTGTATAAGCGCGTTGCACAAACTACACCTAAAGAAGTTAAGGATATTGAGCATCAGCCAATTAGGTGTATTATTGTTACCAGTGTTGATATTTCAGAACAAGTGCTATCGTCATTTGACGCTCAGTGGTTACAGCAACGTGACTGGATAGCAACAAGTAAAAGAATCCGTGACTTTTTAATCACCAAAGGTATACAAAACATTAGGGTGTCAGAAGGAGCCTCGACCCAAGCGATTGTGTCATGTGTGCAACAATTTTATTAATCAGGAGTCTGGGATGACAGACGAGAATACCTCTAAATCAATGTCGAATAATAAAGATACAAATCAGGTTGAAGACGCGGTTGTGATTAACTCTACTCATACACAGACGTCCAAACCAGTCAAAACTGGTGCTTTATGGTTTTTTACCGTACTCAATTTTTTGCTAATTTTAGGTGTTGCAGGACCAGGCTACTGGTACTGGATGCAAACACAAGCAACGCAGGATACTGAACAGCAAGGAATTGTGCAGCTTGAATCAACAGTAGCGCAATTAACAAGAGCACAGGAGCAATCTGAAAGCACCCTGACGAGCGCAATAACAGAAAGTAAAAATACTACCTCGCAGGCAATCGATAACTTATTATCACAAGTACTTGAAAACAGCGCTACTGACCAAGCCTTACAAAGGCAAATTGCCGAAATTTCCGGGCGTCGCCCTTCAGATTGGCTACTCGCCGAAGCTGCTTATTTAGTTACCATGGCCGGTCGTAAACTTTATTTAGAACAAGATATCCGAACCAGTATGACCTTACTGCAAGAAGCCGACGCGCGCTTAGCGGACCTTAATGACCCTTCATTGCTTCCTATTCGCGCTTTAATTGCGAATGATGTGCAAAGCTTACAGCGGATAAATCCGGTATCAACAACCTCTATCGCATTGGCCATCTCAGGCATGTTGCCACAAGTATCATCGCTGCCCTTAGATACGCTAAAATTACCTGAGCCACAAAGTGACGAAAACGTGAACCTTACTGATAATGTTTCAGACTGGCGCACAAATTTAAGTGCTGTATGGAACTCAATTGTGGAAGACTTCATTACCGTCACACCTATTGACAAGCCTCTTGAGCCTTATTTAGCAGAGCGCCAACAGTGGTTAATTGAGCAGCAACTCAAACATGCCTTAACCCAAGCAAAAAGCGCAGCCCTAGACGAACAATTCACCTTGTATCAAAGCTCATTGCAAGAGGCCATTGCTTTAGTGATTGAGCATTATAAACTCGAAGAAATTGCCGTAGAACAGTTTATTAACGCTTTGCAGCAGCTACAAAGTACTAACTTTGAAAGAAGCTTTCCCCGCCAGTTGAGTGCTCAAGCAGCTCTGCGGGATGCAATCGAGCGGCGACTGGAGCGTCAGTTCAACAATCGAGATGACGCTTTATGATTAAACTTATCCTGCTGATTGTTATTATATTTATTGCTCTTTTCTTTGGGCATATTCTGATTGATTTACCGGGCATGGTAGTGATTGCTTTTCCTGAAACGGTGTATCAAATGAAAATGAGCAGTGCGCTTATAATCGCACTGGTATTTGTATTTTTATTATGGCTAAGTATTTGGCTGTTTCGCAGGTCAATCAACTTACTCTCCGGCTCTAAAAACTGGTTTGGTAGCTTTTCTCAGCGCCAACAGCAGCGGGCATTTCATCGTGCTTTAAATGCTTACTTTACTGGCGACTACGAGCTTGCCTTGAAGCAAGTTGAAAAAAGTTTTGGTGGGGACTTTGCCGGCACTAACTATATGTTGGCGGCAGATATAGAAGAGCGTATTCATCAAGGTAAAGGCGTTGATGCACTACTAACCCATGCGCAACTAGAAGAACCTACTCGCGTAAGCGCTATCATTAAGCAAGCCCAGTTAGCCTTAGTTCACGCAGAGCCAGAAAAATGCTTAGACGCACTAGACCAACTTTCAATAAAAGAACAAAAGCAAACCGAAGTTGTTCAGCTTCGACTTCAGGCTTTAGCCAAGCTCAACCGCTGGACTGAAGTCAAAGATGTGATCGGTGATAATAAAAAACTTATTGGAGAACAATATCTAAATTGGGCGCAGCAGGCGACGCATGGTGAATTTGCAGATATTGCCAGTAAACAAGGCGCCAACGCACTCAAAGAAAAGTGGAGCAATTTGTCACGTGCGGCAAAAAAAGATGTCTCGAATCAAATATGTTACATACAACTTTTATTGGACCAAGGTTTGAGCGCCGAAGCAGAGACGGTGCTTGTTGAGTTTGCAAAAAAACATATGCATGAAGCATATTGGGGTTTATTTAAGCAACTGAATCACGCCTCACCCAGCGCGGCTATCAAGTTTGTGGAGCACAATATTAAAGGTCAGCCTGACGACGCTAGACTCTACTCAGTGCTTGCGCATTTGGCTTATAATAGTAGCGACTATAGCCTAGCCGAGCGCGCAATTACTAAGGCATTAGAGTTAGAAAAAAATGAACAAGACTTATTGTTGTTGGCTACTATTTTAGAGCACGATCAGTCTTTTGAAAAAGCGAATAAACTGTATCGTTCTTTAGCATATCGCACTTAAACTATGGCTGGGATTAATCCTCAACTTCAATCGCTGTATGATATTGCGTTAAAGACCGAAAAATGGATTTTAGGTACTATGAGTGGCACTTCACTCGACGGACTCGATATTGCTCTTTGTAAAATTAGCGGACATGGAACAAACACTCAACTAACGCTTGAGGGTTTTGTTACCCAAGCCTATGATGATGATTATAGTGCTGTTGTGCGTCCGCTTTTTGCTAATCCTCAAGGGCCATTACAATCTCTTTGTATAGCCAATACTTGGATTGCACATAAACATGCTTCTTTGATAAACCAAGCATTGGAATCATGGAATATAAAGGCGAGTGATATAGATTTAATTGCTAGTCATGGGCAAACTTTGTATCACGCACCGAAACATTCTCACGACTTAACCGACATGCCAAATGCTACCTTTCAAGCTGGCGACGGCGACCATATTGCGCAACTTACTGGCATTATTACTCTTAGCGACTTTAGACAAAAGCATGTAGCGGCTGGTGGTGAAGGCGCGCCCATGGTGAAATATGGGGATTACTTACTATATGTTGACCCTTTAGAGTACCGCGTACTGTTAAATTTAGGCGGCATTGCCAACGCCAGTATTATCGCACCGAATGCGAGTTTCTCTGAGATTTTAAGTACTGATATAGGTCCGGCAAATACTTTTATGGACGGGGTCGTTCAGCAATATTTGGCTCCACAACGTTATGACGAAAATGGCGAGCTTGCTACTGCTGGCAGGATTAATAAGCTACTATTGAATAAGCTTTTAGCGCATCCATTTTTCACCTTACCGGTCCCAAAAACTACGGGCCAAGAAGTATTTAGCATGACATGGCTAGATAGCCAATTAGAGCAACTTGATCTAAGCGATATTTCGCTTATAGACCTTCTAGCAACCTTAAGTGCCTTCAGTGCCAAAGCGATTATTGATACTTTGCAGAAAAACATTCTACCGACGCAAAGGTTTGCACTTTATATCAGCGGAGGTGGGGCTAAAAACACCCACTTGCTTACACAAATTCAAGCCGGCCTGCCAAATGCGAGCGTGCATAATATGGACGATCTTGGCATTCACGGCGATGCAAAAGAGGCAGCACTGTTTGCTCTATTAGCCAATGAATGCGTAAGCGGAAATGCTGCAAACACCTTTGCAAATACCGCGGGCTCACCAGCGGTCAGCATGGGTAAAATTAGCCTACCGGGATAAAGGGGAGTTTGTTTGAATAGTGCCAATCAGCTTATTGTGTCATGCAGTACCACTCGATTAACACCACAGGAGAAAACGCTTTTTGCGCAGCTCAAGCCTTGGGGGCTGATTTTATTTGCCCGTAACATTGAATCTCCCGAACAAGTAAAAGCGCTGATTGATGATGTCAAAAACATCCTGCAGCGCGAAGACTTACCGGTGTTGATTGACCAAGAAGGCGGCCGAGTATCTCGCCTACCCACCAGTCATTGGCGTATTCCACCGAGCCCGCAAGTATTCGCCGCGCTGTATCAGAAAAACCCTAAAGCGGCTTTGCGTGCTTGTTATATCAACAACGTGCTTATTGGCCACGAGCTAAAATCCCTTGGCATAAACGTAAACTGTGCTCCCATGCTCGATATCCCACAACAAGATGCCGCCGGTATTATTCACGAGCGTGCATACGGTAGTGATAAAGAACAAGTGATTGCCCTGTGCGAGCAAGTAATTAGGGGGCTTCAGGCTGCTGGGGTAGAGCCCGTTATCAAACACATGCCTGGGCATGGCCGTGGACGCTGCGACTCACACTTTGAACTCCCTAGAGTAGAAGCCAGTTTGGCCGAGTTAGATGACATCGATTTTGCTCCCTTTAAAGCCTTTAATCATTGCGCTATGGCTATGTCGGCGCACATTATATTTGAGCAAATTGATTCCAAACTACCCGCGAGCATTAGCGCCACGGTAATGCAAAAAATTATGCGCGAGAAACTCGGCTTTGATGGCCTGATCATGACCGACGATATCAACATGCAAGCGCTCAACGGAACCGTGGCACAGCGCGCTCAGGCAGCACTCGATGCGGGCGCAGATATCGTATTACATTGCAGCGGTAAATTAAGCGAAATGCAGACCCTGCTCCCGATAGCTAGTCCCTTGAGTGGTGAATCACTTCAGCGCGCACAGTTAGCCCAGCAAGGAGCTTGTGCACCTATGCCTGACTTAGAACTAGATCCTTTGTATGCTGAGCTTACTCAATTGCTGTCATAACATGCCCTAAGCAAGCTAATGCTCGATTAAAGCTAGAATCTACAGGCCGTTTTAGATATGCTCAAAACAAGCCATCGTGATAATAAGAAGCATAATCCAATGACAAACACGCCTGTAAAAAATACCCCTTCTGTAAGCCTCATATCCGACTTTCTATTTTTGGTGTGTTTACTTGCCGTTATGTCCCTTGGAGTCTTGCTGATAACACCAGCGGCAAAGGCAACTGATTTGCCAGCTGAAGATAAACATATGAGTGTGTCACTGCAAAATTTGAGTCAGCAAATAGATGCGCGCATTGCCAATATGAAGCTCATTGCCAAAACCGTCGCTAACGATACCCATATACATGACTGGGTAGACAAGGGCTTTGCTAAAGAGCAAGAGTCGCTACTGGTAGATAAGCTTGGCTTTTTAGTCAGTGAGTATGGACTTACTAGCGCTTCATTTGCAGATAAAAAAACCAATAAATATTGGAATCATGAAGGCTTCTTGAGAGTACTACAACCAGAAATAGACACTTGGTACTTTGCCTACTTGGCCAGTAAAGAGCAGGACTTGATCAGTGTTTATCACGACCTAAATAATAATCGGGTTGATATTTATGTGAATTATCAGCAAACCGGTGCGAATGGTTTGTCGGGGATTGCCACCTCATTTGATGGCGTATTAGCGATGATGGTTAACTCTGAGTTCGCCAAAAATGGTGAGGTCTATTTAGTCGACAGCAACGGCCAAATTCAAGTTCACGCAAACGCAGAAGTCGCTGGGAATAAAAAGCTACAAGATATGTACTCTGAGGCTGCTGTAACAGCCTTATTCAAAGAAAGTACGAGTGAAACATTCATGACAAATGCCGAAACAAATACCTTATTAGCCGCTAGCTACATCCCTAGTATGAATTGGTATTTAGTGGTGGCATTGGATTAGTCTGATAGCTTTATATTGAATTAATGATTTAATTACATGCACAGCCTTTGCGTCCGTCCTTTTGCACCCACTCTTCGTAGTTGCCGTTTGCACATTCTTTTTTTATTTCATAGCACTGAGACGCGTCTCTGCTCATTTTCACGCCAGTTATTTCTTCAAAAATATTGTCAGCTATGTCTTTTTTGATATCAGTTGACGAGCAACCAGACAGCACCAAGAGTAGCGAAAACAGTATTAACAACTTTTGCACATTTATTTCCTTACACATAAATATTCCAAGGCTTTGAATTGTACATAAACACAACACTATGAGCCAATTGAGCGCATTAACTTAGCTGCAAACCGGCACACGCACAAAGCCTTCCATTAACACCCTTGCGCTGCGGCTCATGGCGACTTTTTCAACCTGCCACTGACCGTCAACTTGTTTAGCGCTTGCCCCTACTCTTAAAGTGCCCGATGGATGACCGAAGGTAACTTCGCTGCGCTCACCGCCGCCTGCGGCTAAATTCACCAATGTACCGGGAATAGCCGCTGCGGTGCCAATGGCAACTGCGGCAGTGCCCATCATCGCATGGTGTAATTTGCCCATGGAAAGCGCGCGTATCGACAAATCGGTCTCCTTAGCCAATACATGCTTATTACTTGAGGTGACATAGTCAGCAGCTGGCGCGACAAAGGCAATTTTAGGGGTGTGCTGACGATGCACCGCTTCAGATAAATCCTTGATGAGGCCCATTTGCAACGCACCATAGCTGCGCATGGTTTCAAAACGTTTTAAAGCTTCTGGGTCTCCATTAATCGCATCTTGCAGCTCAATACCGGTATACCCAATATCGCTAGCGTTAACAAAAATAGTCGGTATGCCGGCATTAATAAACGTCGCTTTAAACTCACCTATGCCCGGAACAATTAAGGTATCGACTAAGTTTCCAGTGGGGAATAAAGCCCCTTCGCCATCGGCAGGGTCAACAAACTCAACTTTGACTTCTGCCGCAGGGAAGGTCACACCATCGAGTTCAAAA
>Ga0307933_1003401_pt1 | contig 9987 bp, 8 predicted proteins | sample OrgLakmetageno88_FD_201811 | JGI IMG/M metagenome (GOLD analysis project Ga0307933, IMG submission 201811) | Saline water microbial communities from Organic Lake, Antarctica - #88 | ecosystem: Environmental > Aquatic > Non-marine Saline and Alkaline > Saline | place: Antarctica: Organic Lake...
TTTAAATGATCGATGGTCGATGGTCGCAGTTCTCGCCCGGCTCAAGACCTGTGTTGATGAGTCGATTCAGTCGTCCCGGTGGCAATTTGGATTTCATGCATTTGCAATCGAAAAATTATTGAAGATGAGGGACATGTGCGAACATTCGAAGCTGCACCTTTGTCTCTCCTCTGTCAGCCCCAAGACCGCTTACCTAACTATCCAAACTCACAAAGACGGATAGCTGCAGTAATTCACACGTTATCGGTCTGAGGAAATCGTTTCTGATATATAGTTAAAGCCGGTCCTGCTTCGCACAAACGAACCATGCCGAACTGCTGCTGCCAAGACGAGGCCGATGACGGGCGCACTGGTGCCTCCAGGGCGGCTTCCTCGCCCGCGACGCAAAGGATGCGGAGAGGAGACGACCATGCCTCGGATGTTAGAGCTGTGGAATCTTGGAGGAATCGGTCGGCTGATCCGAAGACTGCCCCAGGGACTATTCCACCTCAACGATCACAGTCGACTTCTTCGCAGCAGCAGCAGCAGCAGCAACAACAACGGGTCAATTTGTCAGGTGAAGCGTTCAAGCAGAGGCAAGAGAGAGAAGAAGGACACGGAACGACAAGCGGTCCTACCCGCAAGAGTAAGATCGCTACAATTGAATCCATCGAAGTAGACGAGCTAAGTACTGTGATTGCAGAGAGGGGGGCCGAAAACCAGCGCAACACAAGTAGTGGCTCGCCTTTGAATTTGGCACCAATCGATCTTGATGTCAGTGGAGAGGAGCTGGAACTGGATGCTATCGTCATGGCCCTGAGCCAAAAGGAAAAGAGCCGATCGGGAGATGACGACTACGACATTCCCTCGACTACTATACCAGTCCTATCATCCTCGGGTAAAAAGAAACAAAAAAAGCCCCGGGCTTCACCTTCGCCACCCCGTCTGACTCCTAGCGGTCGAGATCTTGCTCGGCGAAGGAGTCCTCGATCTAGCCCTATACCCCACGGAAGGACCCCAGATAGTGGCGATGTGCAGCCCCCGTTGCCCCGGAAAAGTTCCAAGCAGCCAAGTTACAGCCTCAAGGAGTCAAATTCCAAGAACCCTAACGATTCTCTGTCGGACATCCCTAGCAATATAGACAATGAGACTAAAGAACGCTACCTCATGGCGTGCCGCTTGCTCAAGTCAGCCCTGATTGAAAAGGAAACGAGACTCATGCCGACAGAAAAGGATTTCCTAAGGGGACTGTTGGAAGAATCAGAGCGTGCCTATTCGGAAGCGCAAGTCAGTGCCATAGAAACGGCGTCTTATACGCTCTTCTCCGATCCGCTCTTTCAGATGGACGACATTACAGAGCCGAATTCATCGTTTGATGCTGCCAAAGCCGCTTGGCAACAAAAGGTTGAAAAGACGAGAGCAAACAAACTACAATTGAATCGATCCTCCTCGCCAATAAGCCGCCTTTCCACAGCGACGCCCACAATTGAGAACCGAACTCCCGAGAGAAAGAAGCTGCGTAGTTCTCCAAACAGAGACAAAGAAACAGACATGTCACCCAAGCGCATGCCACCATCTCGTGATGGGGACGATTACCTCTTCAAGATCTTGGGCATTAAAGGTGTGCGTCCGGGCGTGTTGACTCCGCCATTAATGGAAGCTATTCGCGGTTTCTTTCCCTATGGTGTGGCAGAGGAAAATTTTTTGCTCAAGTTTTCACTCGAACGAGATGGTGCCTCCCTCCCTTCGCTTTTGGATAAAGTTCGAACGTCGAGATACACAATCATGAGTGTTGAGACCAAAGACGGGACGGTGTTTGGAGCCTTTTGCTCTTCACCGTGGCGTGTACGACCGTCATGGTTTGGTTCTGGGGAATCATTTCTGTGGCGACTCAAGAACTCGCGGATAGCTCCTGGAACCAACGTACGCAACTACGATTTTGATAACGAAATGGAAGTGTATCCTTACACGGGAAATGATGAGCTGATCCAGTATTGTACAAAGAGAACTATTGCTGTTGGAGGTGGAGACTGGAGCGACGGCTTGGCGAGCCCTTACGATGACGAGCCTGCTGGAATTGGATTCATGGTCGACGGAGATCTAATGGGTGGGGAAACGAATTGCTGCGCCACCTTTGCGAATCCAAGACTGTGCGGTCGATCGTCCAAGAGTAACGAGTTTGAAATTACCAATTTGGAAGTGTGGACGGTGACGCCTTGTCTCAACGAGGCGGAAGCCGAAATGCTCGAGATGAGACGACTGTTTGTTGAAGAAAACATTGGTTAAGCGATAAGAGGGGACATTTTTAGTTTAGTTCGTCGATGGGGAATGTTGGTGCCTTCTTGTTGAAGAGGCGTTCGTACACGAGTCTTTGGGGAGTATCTTTAAAAGGATCTTGCTCACGTGCTCTTAAAAGGTCGTCAATACCCCGACGTACTTCGTCTTTTGTTTGTCTGTACACTTTTGAACAAGCTTCCTTGTCCTTTGGATCAACGTCGTTGGTACTGACTGGCGTTCCAAAAACGAAATAGTTTCGGGCAGGAATAGTAGGAATTGCAATCGGGGGGAGAAGAACCTCGTCCTCATTCCGTTTATCATAGCGCGCAGCTGTAGCGTTCTGCGTCAGTTTACGGGCTCTTTCGCCGATAAAAGGTAACTTTAAGACATAGTCCGTCTCTGCCAGAACATTCACGCTGTCGAGCATACCAATAGCGCTAACCGGAATGATGGTGGCATTGAATTTTGCCGCTGTTCTCACGAAGTCCACCTTGGTGGGCCAGAACAGCGGATAGTCTTTCCTTCCTGACAACGCCTCTTTGGCTCCACCAGGAAAGAGAAGTCCAGTCTGCCCCGACTGCATAAGTCGATAGTAATTACGAGGCGTAACTGGGAGAGCTCCAAACTCTTGGAGATCGCCCGCTCGATTAAGGTTGTCAACTAATCCTGGAATACGTCCACCCAGCTCGTTTAGCATTGACATAGTAAAGACAACCGGATGGGCAAGTCCTCTAGCTACGATTCCTCTTTCTTCATACAGTTCCGCAAAGAGTATTTGCAGATCCGCGCCAGCTGTGACGGAGGCAAGTGGTAATATTGGGTTAGTTTCGTAGCTCCGCTGTGGCCCTTTACGTCATGCCGATCGTTTACTTACCAAACTGGTGATTACCGACAAAGAGAACTGGCCCATCCACTTTTGGCACTTTCGAGAGACCCATCCATCGCTTTCCATTTTTATCAGTACTGACAAATACTGGACTGAGTGCCGTTCGAAACGTTTTGGCAACACTCTCACTGGCTGCTTTAATCTTGTCCGACGACGGTAGTTTCCAATCCGTAACGACATCGTATGCCTTTTTGGTAGCTTTCCAGTTCAACGGGTCAATCTTGGAAAACAAAATAGCCTCTGTCAGGTTAACATTATTATCCAGGACAAAGTGGCCACGTTGCCGCACCTCAAGCTTTTCACTGTTGGGCATAATCCGGACCAATCGGTCTCCTTCGTTAGCCGACGGCAATAGTTTGTCTTGCAGGCCTACAACGACTAGCGTTTGGACTTTGAGTTCCGGGAGTCGAGCATTGACAACGGGCGCCCCCAAAGTAAGCCACTTGACGCGATGCTCGAGAATGGTACCTGGCAGTTTGTCTCCTGTCCCTTTGAATCCTTCCACCGTTGCTGTCATGATTTCCTGCAACTGCTCAGTGCTTCGAGGAGGAATTTGAACGCCGGGAAGATTCACAATGGCTTCAAAGATGCGTTGTATCTGATTGCTGTCCGGAATCAATGCGGACAGTATCAAGCTACCAATAACGTCGTAGGCAGTGAGTTCGTCGACACCGCTTTCGCTAGAGTTGCTGGGAAGATCGAGAGATGCCAAGAGAGGCACTAGTGCATCCCAATTGGTTCGGTCAAACGAGGTGGCTGGATTGATCAAGACGAGCCCATCTAATGGACTCTTGTCGTGGTTTCGTTGTAGTCGCAAGGCTGCCGCTGCCGCAATAAGACCACCACAGCTCTCACCAATCAAGACGATTGGACGATCGCCTGCCTTGTCTTCGATGTTTGCAACATAGGCAGCCACGGCATCCACAATTTCGGCAAAGGATGATCGATCCTCGGGCTGTATAGTCAGTCTCCAAAACTCAAAATTGTCCGCGAGATCATCATACTGGTTGGAAGATGCCGAAATGCCGTATCCATCCAGCCCTGGTAGCATAATGGCGATTGGTTTGTTGTTCTGACCTGGTTTCGACTCGGCAGGTACGTCGTCGTCGACCATCATGGTTCTCCATGTACTTGCTCCATGAACGGTCGGAGTCACGTACGAGAAGCGTAGCGTAGGAGTGACTTGATCAGATATTGGACCTGGCCGTTCCAGATCTTTATAAACCTCGAAAAATCCCTTGCTCAAGTCACCAATGGATGAAGGAGGACTATTCTTTGTCGTCGTCCTCTTCGTTGGCGTGGACTTCGACACGGTATCGAGCGACGCGGCCAACAAAAAGGGCACGGCTTTTACCATGCTAGACCACCACATCGTTGAATATTCTCCTGATTACTCTAATGTATAGGCTTTGGGAATACAATCGACGCGCAATCGTATGAACGTTGCAACGACTGATAATAATGTATCGTAGATGGTGGAATGGTGATTCAATCTAAATAAAGAATTCAAATCGTCATCGTCGAAGGTCGTCGAAGGTCCAATTTTTCTGAGTCACAAAATTTGAATTTGGCGCCATATTTTTTTATCAAAAGTCATCTGTTTGGCCGGGCATAAGTCGCCGCCGATTTTGCTATTTTCTGTCGTGCGATTCTACTACTCTACTGTAGCCATTGTCATCGTCGTAATCTACGCCCGGCGGGAAGCCTCAAAGTCGGTGCAGGGAGCGACCATAGAACCCAAGAAGGAACCCAAGAAGAAAGTCCAAGAGCATTCGAAACCATGGGATGCACATCATCAACCGAGGTGAGTGCTGTTGATAGAATTCATGGTTACTGATGAGACGAGCTGTCTCTTGCTCGTCGAGGTACTACTGGTGCTGCATCGCTTCTCCTTTCGAGTGTTTAGTTCTTCGTTCGCGAATTCATCACAGCTGCTCCGCGAAAACGCACAGAACAGTCGTCTTACCCATATGGTAATGTCGCTTCTCCGTTTCATTACAGCACGTCATTGATCCTGCCACGGGGCTAGAAAAAAAGAAGAAAAAGCTGGGTGGTGCTTATCCTGGTCACCGACGGCCACAACACCAACCATATGCGCCGACAGCCTCTCAGTTTGGAAACGACGGACAAGCTGTCGCTCATTTCGTTGCCCATGGTGGAGGAAATGCATTAACTTTGGTCAAGCAAGATGGGACGCATCAACCAGAAACTGGCAAACCACAGTCCGAGTTTATTCAAGGTACGTTGAAAAGGAAACTGGTTTTTATCCTCTACATGGTGCTCGTACTCGACGCTCGACGCAACACTGCTACTCACTCTCATTTCGTTTGCATTCTACTGCGTGCACATAGTTACACTCCCGGATGGCGTTCAGGCTGGACAGACGATTCATGTGCAAGCACCGGACGGCCGTTTGAATGCCATTGTGATTCCGCCGGGCTTTGGACCAGGCTCCACCTTTACCGTTGAATTTGCGCCCGAGGAGAAAGCAGTCACGGCGGCTCCCGCGGTAGCTGCTGCACCCGCATTCACGACGGCGCCGATCGCGCACGGAGACGATGGGTTTGCCACTGGGTTCAACAATCCCAACTATACTCCTCCACCACAAGCAGCAGCAGCCAGTGCGACCGTGGTCAGTGTCAGTGAGCCCGAGGCCAATGCTGCGTATGAAGCCAACATTGATTTGACTTCCTATCCAACAACGACGGCAACTCCCATTTATTCCAACCCGCCCCAATACCCGAACAAGTAAGAAAGAGAAAGAAAGTAGCAGTAGGTGGCAGCGTGTGGCATCGGCTGGGAAAGTCAAAAGCAAGCGCTAATATACTCCAGTAGACTATCAAGTTATTATCATTATTATACATGTGTAACAGAGAGGCCTCTGCAGTATTACAGCTCTCAAGAGGAACTTTTGGACGTCTCGGTTTGCTCTTCATCGTGGTCGGTTGTTGTTGGTGCTGGTGGTATTGTAGGCTCGTCTTTTTCGTGCTCGGCTCTTCTTTCTGCCGCCATTTCTTTGGATCGCTCCCATTCTTCAGCCGTCATATGATCCGTCACATAATCAAATCGAGAGTCCGTCAAGCCCAGTCCCTGCGCTACAGGGCGTGCGATGCGACGGTCGGTCCACTGGTGCACTCCCCAAAGCGCGGCAATGGTCTTGTGCCAGACTTTTACCTTGAGAGGAACGTCCTTGTGCTGTTCGACCGACACAGATTTCCAATAGTATGCGGCAGGAATGGGAACCACCTTGCGCACGGTCCATTCAATTGGATCCATGTCTTCGTTGAAAGACACCGTGTGGCGTTGTGACACGATTCGTTGCAATTCTCCGGGAGTGTATTGTGGGATTTTGTCATGATCATCTTGCTCATTCGTCGCTTCTTCTATATGGGGCACTTGTACTGCTTCTGTGCCGTGTGCGAGAGAGTCGCAGTCGTTGATAGCAAGAGGATCGTCTTGGAGGATCTTCATGGCGATACTCTTTTCTTTCTTGTTGTGTCGATATTCTCGGACTCGCCTTTTTTTGCTTCGCGCGCAATTTATTTATTTTCCGTTTCATGGCGTTCGCGCCACTATACTACCGCTAGTCTAACTATATAGCGCCCTCGCGCCTTCACCATGGGAACTGCTAACAGTAATAATAACCGGAGCTTCTTTTGGTCAACACCCCCGTAGCGTGTAGTGCCAAGTCCATCTGACAGGTGTGAGCCTAACTTACACACACAACGCGCAACACTTATCGGGCGCAAGATCATGAGTCTCTCATTCGTTTCCAAGACGGTCCAAACGTCCACGAGCGACGGTGCATTTGAAGAAAAGGCCATTGAATCCGCGGAAGCCGCCGACGACGACAAGCGGGGCGGGGTTGGTGTACAGAAGCCTCTATTTGAGCAGCTCCGTCACAACAAGGAACAAGATGATGAACAGCGGGAAGAATTCCAACGATCGCTCATGCGAGGGACGCTGGCCTTGGACGAAGAAGATGCGGCGCACTTGACTGCCGTGGAACAATCAAAGCAGCAAAAGCAGTCCAAGGTTCACAAGGAGACTCTGGATGAGCTAACGGCCTTTCGGGCGGCTCAGGCTGATCGTATGGAACAGCAGGCGGTTGTAGTTGCTGAAGAACCAGCAGTAGTTGAAGCAGCGATAGAAGTAGCAAAAGGCGTAGCCGTGGTCGCCATGAAACCATCGTTGCCCACTCGCCAGGGTCCCAGCATTATCGTCAAAAATAGGCGGCGAAAGGTTGAAGGAGGGGTTGATGGAGGCAAGGGCGAGCCGGATAAAAAGGCCAAGGTAGCCGACTCGTCCGAGAGTGAACCAAAAGAGATGGGCCAAAAAAAGTCCTCTGACGGTCTTGGTGGATTGCTCACTGGCTACGGATCTTCGTCCGACGACGATTGAATCTTGAGTATAATAGGGTACACAGCGTATTTATAAATTATCCAAATTCGTATGCTAGTCTATTTGAAGGGAAATCTTCTTGCCTTGTACAACAAACGTTTGTTTCTTGGAGCCCTCCAGGTTCTCCTTGACGAGTTTCTTGAGAGTGTCGCTGTCACTCTTTGCCATGTCCAGATGAACACGAACGGCCTTACGCAGGTCCTTGACAGATAAGTAGCTCCCCTTGGTCTTTTTCAGAACCTTCTTCATGGCTTTTTTTACAGACTTGGCGTCAGCTTTTGTCCCGTCGCTAACGTGTTGCTTAGTTACTTGTGCCTTGGGGGGTTCCTCTTTCTTTTCGTCATCGCTACTAGAGATTACCGAACTATCGTCATTTGCCGTGTCGGTAGCCTTACTGGTATCAACACTGCCTGCGGCCTCTTCTGTCTTTGGTGTCGGTTGCGGTGACGATTCGGCTCTAGCCTTCATCTGAGCTTCTTTCAGATACTTCCATATCTCTGCAACAATGCTATCGGCGTTGCTCTTTCCCCTCAGACCCAATGAGTTCGCGGTAAAGTTTCGAAACTGTTTCTCTTTGCGAGGTACATTGTCCAAGTTGACCATAATTGTCATATAGTGTCTCAAGGTGGGTGGTGCCGACTCGACGGAATCAGTAATCAAGTCCATCCAAGCTTGCTGAGGCGAAACCTTTCCTTTCTTTTTGTTGGGCTCCCGCTTTTCGTACCTTTCCACTTCCGTGACACACGACGTATGTTGGCGATAGTCGTCTGTGGAAAACCATGGGACGCTGGGTGAGCGAATCGTCGCTTGGGAAAGGAAACGATTTTTCGCAAGCATTATGGTGCCTTCAGAGTTTAATTAAAACATTTGATTACTCCCAGGGCGAGAATCGCCATTCGAGGATCGTAAGGAATTTAATCATGTGGCCTACGCGAAAAGATACTCCAGCGCTATCTATGATGTGTCTTACCTCCAGGGAACGACGTGTTGCAGTCGACACAGCTAACGGCATAGCAGTTTCGGCATCGATGAACGTGACCATCGACTTGGTTCTTCTTCATCATTTCGCCGCATCCATCACATGAAAAGAACACCATGATTTAAACAAGTGTAGACTAGACGTAGTTATGGAAACGTCAATCGATCGGAGGTACTTCACAGACTTTTTAGCAGGCTTCATTGTGAATAAGTGGATGGTGAAGGCTTTCCATTTGCTATTCGTTAGCAAACGCGAACAAATGAGTCGTGAACTCTGGTTGGCTAAGCGTTGGCCTGAGGAAAAGGTTCTGAGGCCTAGCATAGCTAGTAGTCGTCGTAAATTCTCTACTAGCCTAGACTAGTCTACCGTACCGGTACATCATAGTCATAGACATTGGTGTCCTTCCTTTAAGCACGCAGCCGTTTGCGGGTTGGTCCAATACCGACCACTGCACTCAGTAGAATACAGTATAGCACGCACGATAGACTTGTACCACTCTATTGTTACTGATATCTAGTAGAGGGTCTAGCTACGTTGATCCCCCGGCCCTCTACTAACAGGTCAAAAATACTTGATGTTTTCGTAGGCGACCGGGTTTGGGTAGCCTTCTGCGCGGACCTGGACGGGACAGCTCGCATGGAGCTCATCATGAGACAATTGTAGTTGTACTGAGTCAAGATTGACAGCCTTCCGTAGCACCATTTTGTACACTTGAATCTCACTGCAAAGCGCCTCGCACAACAGAGACCGCAACTCGTCGGAAAGATACTTGTCAGCATCACTCTTTGGCTTCGAGTTCTGCTTTTGAAACTCATCTATCACGTCGGATCTTCCTCCCAGGACAGCTTCAATTGAGTTCCAGTCCTCCACCAAGTGCTCGGTCCGAGCTACGATAATCGTGGCATTCCTTGGCGTTGGAAGATAATAGTAGCCGTAGTTGAAAAATGCGTGGTATCCAAAGCGCTCCGTTCCTTGAATAGCGGCATGCGCTCTATCCCTGCACACTTTTGTCGCATTGCCACCCTCTCTCAGTCCGAGCTCAGCCAAGTCATTGAGAGTCTTGAATGGACAATCCAGATACAGGAGTATCTGGCCCACTTCCTTGACCAAGGGATTGGGACAATTGTAGACAAACCAGGATTTTGTTCTCTCGAGAGGATTGCGGAGTGCAAACAGAAAGTAGGCTGCATCATCGGGACAGTAATTGACGCCATTGTGAAACACGTTGGTTGTGTATTTCGGCAAGAGGCCCTTTGCAATCTTGACCTTCGACGAGCAATGAATTTGAAATCCCAAGTAGCAACCCAGGGAACTCCCTGCCGTCTTTCTGACGTGTACAAAGCAGACTTTCTTGTTTGCTGGTACATCAGCCCGTAAGAAAAAAGGTTTAGTGGCCCACTTCGGTAGTTTATACCGCGGCCAACGCTTCTCATAGGGAGATGGAGGTGGCGGAGGGAAGTCGCTC
>Ga0307933_1003402_pt1 | contig 9986 bp, 5 predicted proteins | sample OrgLakmetageno88_FD_201811 | JGI IMG/M metagenome (GOLD analysis project Ga0307933, IMG submission 201811) | Saline water microbial communities from Organic Lake, Antarctica - #88 | ecosystem: Environmental > Aquatic > Non-marine Saline and Alkaline > Saline | place: Antarctica: Organic Lake...
CGCAACGCTGGTCTGGGAAAATCCGAAACCTCAGCTTGCCGGAATCAGTCACATTGAATCCGGAAAAGGCGGCTAATTGTTAAAGAGCTGAGGACTTAAACGCGCCAACTATGTTGACAGGCTCCGGTATTAATAGACTGAGATTGCAAATCTTCCTTCCATATTGCTTCGTCAGAATAATTTTTATTATTCAATTTAAAATTGTGAAACTGATGAAGTCGGTGTAAAGACACGCCACTCAAGTCAATTACAGAATCAACGAACGTCCGGAGTGGCCAATCATTGGGCTCGCCGTTGACGCTAACCCTACCAAGATTTTGTTTATTTATTGATAATTCATCGCTCAAAGATCTTATCAGTTCTATCAGAACATTTTTCACAAAGAAAGTGTATGAATCCAGATGAGTTCCTGATTTTGCAGCATGCTCCCTGACGAATTCCCTATAATACATTATCGATGACTCATAAATCTTATAAGCGAAATCGGAAATCGCTTGCAATTTATAAACATCCTCAATAACAATTTTTATATACTCTTTAAAATCGAGGAACTCATCATACGAAGCAAAATCTTCTTTAGAAAAATAATTAATCTGACTTTGGATGGTCTTGTTTTTTCTAACCATCTCCTTTTGACCGGGAGACGTTTCTGATGTTACTGCTATTAATTCGTTCAGCGTTCCATATGACCCATCACCTTTTCTAATTACACTAAAGGCTTCTTGTAACGCTTTTTTCCTTTCTTCCTCATTTGCGGGAACATTGAAAGAAACGTCTTTTGGATCACTAGACCATAGCCCTAAGCTATCGCAAATCATTTTGTTGAAGTAGCCTAATGTTGGCATTTTCTGGATTTCTAACGGCATAATTGGTTTTCTCTAAGTGAATTTGATTTTTATATTAGAAGAAAGTCCACGCTCGCACTAAGTATCAAAACAGCTATTCCTTGGTATTGGCGCCATTACAAACACTGCCAGTGAGCTTTGCCGATATCCCCTAAGAATTTTGAAGTTCAGAACTTCGCAACTAATGCACCGTGGGTGATTGATTCCAATCGGTTGTATAGCTCGGTGACAAATGCTCTATGCGCATCGCGTAAGCCGCCGGGTCCGCTTGCCGATCACTGCGCATTTTTGTCCGTGATTTTCGGTTGATTTCGTCCATCACGGACATTAATATCGTTGATGGCATTGAGTCTGATCGCCGTGAGTGAGATAAAGTGAGCGAAAGGATTTGCAGAACCGTTGAAATGACCTTGCCCCGTTTCGCCGCGACATCCAAAACAGATGTTGGCAAAGTATCGTGAAGAACAGCGTTAGACGTGGTTATATCGACCGGTTTCTATTCTGCAGATGCCCAGTCTTTCCGACGATTTTTCAGAACCCGCTTCAACACCACCTGTTCGGCACTATATGTGTTCTCGATGGCTTTTTTGGTCAGGGTCCAAGCTGACTCCGCAATGAGCTCATATTGCTGAGGCAGTGAGTTCACCGGAAAGGGCAGTAGATCCAGCAGTCGGCTGTTGCCGAAGGTGGCCAGACGGGGAGGTGATGTTGACTGCTTCCAGGCAACCTGCATGTCCTCACGCAGACTTTCTAGTACCCCTTCAAGAAGACTGAAGGAAGTGGTCACAAGAACGTCAGGCAGCCCGCCGAGTTGCTCGATCATCTGCTGCAGAGCCTGCCGTCCGGATCCGACATCGAAACGTTCGCCATACACGCAATGACCCTTCGCCCCAGGTGCCTGCGCCAGTCCATCCAGGAATCCTTGTTCACGCAGGCGGCTGATACGCATGCCCTGTTTGGCGCCGAGTAATACGGCTGTCGGTTGTTTCGACGGGTGACCGGCCAGCCCCATCGACTGAACAAGCTCAAAAGCACCCTGTCTGTCGTCACTGAGTACACTGCAGAAGGCGTTACTGAGCGGCCGGTCTAGCGCGATGATCGGCGTGCCTTTGTCCATAAGAGCTTGATAAATTCCGTTCTCGTCCTGAGTACACGACGCCACGATAAGGGCGTCCACACCTCTGGACACCAACATGTTGACTGCCTGCATCTCGGCATCGACATCGTCGTCGGAACTGGCGATCACAAGCTGATACCCCGCATGTCGAGCGAGTGCTTCCATGCGTTTGGCTATGCGTAGATAACTTCGATTCTCAAAATCCGGCATGACAAAGCCAATTGAACGTGTAGTTCCCCGTCGCAGCGCTGCTGCCGAATAATTTGGTTGATAATTGTGCTCCAGAGCAATTCCCCTGATGCGCGCTTGCGTGACTACGCTAATGCGGTATTTCTCGCCCCTTCCGTTGAGTACGCTACTGACGGTCGCCTTCGAGACGCCAGCCAGTCGGGCAATATCTTCAAGTTTCATTGGTGGCTCCGGCACAACCGATTCAGAATCACAAGAACACCATCACATGAGCAGCGCTTGCATTGATAGCTGAATCGATACAGCATAATCGTTTCAGCAAGCTAGCCGTCGGCTGCAGAATATACAGTAATCACAGCAAGAGGTAGGGCAATGCTAAAACTCACACTTGAAGATATCAGCCTTTACGCATCAGCCACAGACAAGGGTGATGCCATCAACCAGATAGCCGCGCTGATGACAGAAGCCGGATTGGTAGACGAAGCTTATTTGGGCGGCATGCTCGCCAGAGAGCAGCAGACCTCGACATACCTCGGCAATGGTATTGCCATTCCACATGGCACCACGGACACCCGCCATCTGGTTCACAAAACTGGCATCAGGGTCATGCGCTTTCCGGACGGTATCGCGTGGGGCAACGAGGCTGAAGCCGATCAGCCGGAGCAGTTCGTTTACACCGCCATTGGTATCGCAGCGAAATCTGACGAGCATTTGGCCATTCTCCGGCAGTTGACGCGCGTCATCGGTGATGAGGAACTGGCGAAGCGTCTTCACCAGAGCGAAAACCCTGAAGAGGTTCGGAGAATTCTGGCTGGGGAAGTCATTGCTGGCTGCTTCCTGCTAGAGTCAGATCACATTCGTCTGCAGGCGGACGTCAGCTGCTTCATGGAAGCTGCCGGCATCGCCGGCGGCATACTCTTCAACAAGAAAGCAGCAAGCCAGGACGATCTGCCGGCGATTTCCAGGCAGTCACCAATCCATCTTGGCAAAGGCGTATGGCTCAGTACCATCATGACGAAGGCACCGAATGGCTGCGCTGTGATCATCCAGCCAGCACAGCCATTCATGATCGATACTCAGCCCCTGAAGCTTTTCATCGCCATCGCCACTCACAATGCCGATCACCTACCGCTGCTGGACAAACTGAGCGATCTCAGTGCGCAGGATGCGCTTGCAAAGCTGACGGATGCCAGACGCGCTGTCGATCTCGTCCGTTTGCTGGTGGCATCGAGTCTGAAAGGCACGCAGGTCGTTTGCCGTCTGCCAATGGAGCACGGCCTCCATGCCAGGCCAGCGGCCACTCTGGCCAGACTGGCCAAGGCCTACGATGAACAGATCTGGGTCGAAAATCTGGATGGAAGCAGTGCCGAAGTCTCTGTTCAGAGCGTGACTAAGCTCATCAGCCTGGGCGCAGGCTTTGCCGACAGGCTCCGAATCACGATGGATGGCCCTGACGCCGATGCCGCACTGTCACAGCTCTGTGAAGCCATTGCTGGTGGTCTCGGCGATCCAGTGATGCCATTGCCGAAGGCTCACTCCGCAAAAGCTGGACAGCTACAAGACTCTACAGTTGATACGTCAGACAAGACCGCAGAAGCGGCAAAATCGATCCGGGCTGGAGAAACAGTATCCGGGCTTGCGGGTGCTCCGGGAGTTGCCATCGGCACGGCCCACGTACTTACTGAAATCGACTATACCTTCGAGCGCCGTCAGGGGCCTATGGCACGTCAGGTGGAGCGTCTGGAGCACGCTGTTCAACAGGTCAACGCAGGACTCAGATCCAGGCTGGATAAATCGACCAATACCGAACTTGCCCAGATCATCGCCATGCACATGGAACTCGTCATCGATCCAGAGCTGCGTAGAGACGCAGAAAGAAATATCAAGACCGGTGACAGTGCGGAGTGGGCCTGGCAGCAGAGCTTCGAAGCTCTAGCGCAAGCACAGGAGAAGCGCCCCGAACTGCTACTTGCCGAGCGTGCCATCGATATACGGGACGTGGGTAACAGCGTTCTCGGAGAACTCACCGGGCAGGGCACGCAGATGATACCGGAGTACGAGCATATCCTGGTTTGCCAAGAGCTGACGCCGACGGAAATCAGTGGCTGCGATCCGGCAACAGTAAAAGCCATTGTCAGCGCCGGCGGCGGCGTCACTTCACACGTTGCCATTCTGGCGAGATCACTGGGCATTCCGCTGCTGGTTGGCTGTGGCTCACGTGTTCTGACGATCGCGACGGGTACGCTGCTGATCGTCGACTGCGAGCATCAAAATGTCGTCGTCGCACCAGACGACGACGTCATTGCTGCTGCACGAACCAGCATTGAAAAAGAGCGGCAGCGTGCCGAGCGCGAGCGCGCTGATCGAATGGCACATGCTGAAACGCGCGACGGTCACAGGATCGAAGTCATGGCCAATCTCACTGCTGCTAAGGCCGTAGAGGCCGCAATCGAAAATGGCTGTGAAGGCGTCGGTCTGTTCCGCTCCGAGTTTATTTACCTGGGGCATCCACGAGAACCAACCATCGAACAGCAAATCGCCGAGTACTCGAAAGTGCTGGATGCACTTGGACCCGACAGGCCACTGATTGTTCGGACGCTGGACATCGGTGGCGACAAACCGCTGCCTTACATGCCAATGGAGGAGGAAGAGAATCCGTTCCTGGGCATTCGCGGCGTTCGCCTGTTGCTGAAGTATCCGGACACGCTTAGGCGTCAGCTGCATGCACTGCTGCGCGCTGCCGATGGCCGACCGCTCAGAATCATGTTCCCCATGGTCACAGATCTTCCCGAATGGCGCAGGGTCAAGGCAATTTACAACGAGGTGGCGATAGAGTATCCGTCTGCGCAGATCGAGCTTGGAATCATGATCGAAGTGCCGGCGGCGGCGCTAATGGCCGAGGCCTTTGCACCTGAACTGGACTTCTTCTCGGTGGGCACCAACGATCTGACCCAGTACACGCTGGCGATCGACCGTGGGCATTCCGAACTGTCACGCCAGGCAGACGCATTGAGTCCGGCCGTCCTGCGTCTCATCAAAATGACGGTAGACGCCGCTGACAAGCACGGCATCTGGGTCGGCGTGTGCGGGGAACTAGCGTCCGATCCACTTGGTGCTAGCATTTTGACCGGCCTTGGTGTGCGAGAGCTGAGTATGTCGACCCGCGCGATCCCCAGGGTAAAAGCCGAGGTGAGGACGCTTACCATGACGCAGGCGAAGTCGCTGGCCGACGCGGCGCTGGCCGCAGAAAGTAGTGAAGCGGTTCGACAGCTAACTGTTGGGGAGCATGATGATGATGTCTGAGCGCCCGATTGTGACCCTTACGCTGAATCCTGCGCTTGATCTGACGCTACAGCTTGATACGCTGACTCCCGGCGAGGTGAACCTGACCAGCAACGCCCATCTGCGTGTAGCGGGGAAGGGCATCAACGTCGCCATGTTGCTGCGCGATCTCGGCGACGCGGTCTGCGTAACCGGACTGCTTGGCAAAGCCAATCGGGCGAGCTTCGATGAGCTGTTCGCCCAGCGGGAGATGAAAAATCGGTTTGTCTACACGCCAGGCAGCACGCGCATCAACGTCAAGCTCAGTGAACGCAGCAGCCGTGTCACCGACATCAACACGCCAGGTCTCGATATTCCTACTGAAAGGCTTTCGTTACTGCGCGAACAGCTCCGATTGTTGGCAGCCGAAACTGAATACTTCGTGCTCAGCGGCAGTCTGCCAGGCGGCGTACCCGCGACACTCTATGGGGAGCTGACCAGGCAGCTGCAGAGCAGCGGGTCAAGCCACCGTGTTCTACTGGATACCAGTGGGCAGGCTTTGAAAGCGGCAATCGAGTCTGCGCCATTCCTGGTCAAGCCGAATGTCGAAGAACTTTCACAATGGGCTGGTCGGCCACTAACAGGCAGAGAAGAGCAGGAGGCTGTGATCTGCGACTGGTTGAGCAAGGGCGTCGAGCACGTCGTTCTGTCAGATGGTCCTCGCGGCGTTCGTTGGTATACCAGAGACAGGGCTATTGAAGCCACACCGCCTTCGGTTCAGGTAGTCAGCACCGTAGGTGCAGGAGACAGCCTCGTGGCTGGCCTGGCCCACGGCCTGGCGGCCGGGATGAATATGGAAACTACAATCGCCAGAGCAACAGCGCTTTCTGCCTTGGCCGTGACACAGGTTGGCGTTGGTCTTACCAGCAAAGCTGAGCTCAAAAAAATACAACAACAAGTGACTGTGAAGCCACTTCCATTTCGTTTTGAGGTGTCCTCATGAACGTTCTTATCCTGACTCAGTGTCCAGCCGGTGTTACCAGCTGCCATCTGGCCGCAAATGCCTTACAGCAGGCGGCCAAAACGCTTGACTGGACAACGGCGACCGAAATTCATTCGACCGTCAAGAAATCCGAGCCATTCAGTGCGGCTCGGATCGGTGCAGCAGAACTGGTTATCGTTGCTGGCGAGGACTCTGTTGACCTCGGTCGCTTCGTGGGCAAGAAACTGTTTCGCGACACTGCAACCGCGTGTCTGATGTCGCCTGTGGAGTGGCTGAAAAACGCTGAGGCCAGCGCAACCGTCTACACTGCTGCTGCTGAAGCGCACAGGAGCAGACTCGCAGCCAGCAGTCAGGCAAGCAGAGACGCTGACAAAAGCAGCAGCCCAGCCGAAGTTTCAGTCAGCCGGAGCATCGTCGCCATTACCGCCTGTCCAACCGGAGTGGCACACACATTCATGGCGGCAGAAGCACTGGAAAATGCCGGTGCTGAACTCGGTCACGAGATCAAAGTCGAAACGCGAGGGTCCGTAGGCGCATCTAACAAGCTTACTGAGACTGACATCGCCAGGGCCGACATCGTCATACTGGCCGTGGACATCGAAGTGGACAGAAGCCAGTTTGCTGGCAAGCGCATTCACAGTGTCAGCACTGGCTCGGCACTGAAGCAGCCAAAAGCCGTGATAGAGGCTGCTTTCGAACAGGCAAGTGTAGATGCCGGAACAGCAGGCTCTGCGAACACGCAGGCCAGGAAGGAGAAGGCCGGCATCTACAAACATCTGATGACAGGCGTCTCTTTTATGCTGCCTGTTGTGGTTGCCGGCGGACTGATCATTGCGCTGTCCTTTGTTTTCGGCATAGATGCCTTCAAGGAAGCCGGAACGCTACCGGCGGCTTTGATGCAGATCGGTGGCGAAACGGCCTTTGCACTGATGATTCCAGTGCTTGCCGGTTATATCGCCTTTTCGATAGCTGATCGCCCCGGCCTCGCTCCCGGACTCATCGGAGGTATGCTGGCAAGTACGCTCGGTGCGGGTTTTCTGGGCGGCATTCTGGCTGGCTTCATCGCCGGCTACATGTCGAAGCTGCTGGTTCAGTATATTCGATTGCCGAAGACGATCGAATCACTAAAACCGATTCTGCTGGTGCCGCTACTGGCCAGTCTCGGCACGGGTCTCATCATGATTTATATCGTTGGCACACCTGTCGCTGCGGTGATGACCAGCCTCACCGAATTCTTGCAGAGTATGGGTTCGACTAACGCAGTGCTGCTCGGCGTCGTGCTTGGTGCGATGATGTGCGTGGACCTAGGTGGGCCGGTGAACAAGGCGGCCTACACCTTTGGTGTGGGCCTGCTGGCAAGCCAGGTCTATGCGCCAATGGCGGCGGTCATGGCAGCTGGTATGGTTCCGCCAATTGGCCTGGCGTTGGCAACCTTTGTACGCCGGCGTCTGTTCTCTCAGACCGAGCAGGAGGCGGGAAAGGCTGCTTTTGTTCTGGGACTCTGTTTCATTTCCGAAGGCGCTATTCCTTTTGCCGCCAAGGATCCCCTGAGAGTACTGCCGGCCAGCATTGTCGGTGGGGCGCTGACCGGCGCGCTCTCGATGCTGATCGGCGCAAAGTTGATGGCGCCACACGGCGGTATATTCGTGCTGTTCATCCCCAGCGCAATCTCTCCACCGTTCCTGTACCTGGGCGCGATTGCCGCTGGTGCGGTGACAACGGCGGTGATTTACCTGGTGCTGAAGATGAAGGCGTCTCCAGCGGATGCTGCAGCGAGTGCGCCAGCTGGCTAAGGAGACCGGCCGGCTTGCAAGCGCTGCCAAAGGCGCAGGCCGCGATGCTGGCGTTACAGTTCGTGCAGAACAAAATACGCTACGTGTCGCGGTCGTTTGGCAGCAACGCCTATCACTCTCATCACCCAGACGAAGTGCTGCAGAATCGTTATGGTGGCTGCAAGGATAATAGCTTGCTGCTTTCGCTTCTCAGTGCAGGTTGAAGAGAGGTTAAACGAAGGTTAAGCCCGCAACACGCATTGTTAGGGTCGTGTTGGGTGTAGTGGTTCAATGATTCTAGACGCCTACTATGAACCAGAATACCAAAGCGTGCCACCATCCAAGTCGTGCTGCCTCGGCTGGCTGAAAAATGGCTTTACTCAGCGTCTGAATCATCATTTTACTGAGTACTAAAAAAGCACTAACAACAAAACCAAAGAGAACGCACGACAACGCCCCCCGTGAAACCTCTGAAAACTGTCTCTGCCGGCTGCGCCATGGTGCGTATGACCGTCGGCCAGAGAGAGGGTGGCGCAGAAACACTCACTCCATGTCAAATACTGCTAAGTATTTGACATGGAGTTTCGTGCGCTCTACCGTTGTGTCGTAGTTTTTTTCACATCCGATCAATGGAATATATAGCGTGGCTAATTTCCCGGGGTTCCCAATTTTTGATACCGCTGACCGCCTCTCTGAGCAAGCTGACCAAAACGGCTACACCGATGTCGCCACCCGACTCTCAAAACTCCCACTGAAATACGAGCTGCTTGAACGCGATCTCACTCTAAGCGTTCAATACCTGTTGGATTACACCGGCACTGCAGGAACATACAATCGCTTTAGAGGCGAAATTCAGAGATTCCTTAACTACCTCTGGATCATCACCGGCCGAACCCTGGACCAAGTTGACGCCGAAGTTATTGAGTATTATTTCCAATTCCTAAGAACGCCACCTGGTACCTGGGTTGCCCCAAACATTGCCCCAGGATTTTTGGATCACGCCAGTGAACGGTTGGTTAATCCAAAATGGCGGCCATTCACTTCGCAGCGCTCCCAAGGCAAAACCTATTCAGCCAGCCCGGCAAGCATAAAATCCTCTCGGGTCGCCCTTTCCTCTTATTTTCGTTTTCTGATGGTTCGCCGTGTGTTGCTTGAAGATCCCTTTCTTCAAGTTCGCAAGCGCGAAACAAAAGCCACTTCAGGCGCCCTGCTCGAACACGCCGAGCCGTCAGTTCGCCGGTACACCGATTGGCAATGGTCGTATATTCGGGAAACCATTGAATCTGCAGCTAACCAGAATGCGAAATACGAGCGACACCTGTTTGTCATTATTACCATGAAATCCCTGTTTTTACGGGTCAGCGAGCTGGCAGTTCGCCCAATCGAGGGAGAGCCGCGGTTACCAACTTTCATGGACTTTAAGAAGAGCGTATCTAAAGGTGGGGCGTATTGGACGTTCTATGTATTTGGCAAAGGTGACAAAGGCCGAACCATCACATGCCCAGATGCTTATATGACCTATTTGAAGCGCTGGCGACAACATCTTAACTGTGACACACACCTCCCTTTACCCAATGATTCCCGCCCTATTCTTCCATCCAAGCGAGGTGGTGGCTTGGGTGCGCGTCAGGTTGAGCGTACTTGCGAAGAGGCTGTGAGGCTGGCGGTTAAACGAATGAGTGATGAAGGCCTGCAAAGTGAGTCAGATCAACTGAAAGCGATCGCTTCAGAGACTCACTACCTGAGACATACCGGCGCCAGCCAGGCCATCGAAGCCGGCGCCGATATCCGTCATATTT
>Ga0307933_1003404_pt1 | contig 9985 bp, 17 predicted proteins | sample OrgLakmetageno88_FD_201811 | JGI IMG/M metagenome (GOLD analysis project Ga0307933, IMG submission 201811) | Saline water microbial communities from Organic Lake, Antarctica - #88 | ecosystem: Environmental > Aquatic > Non-marine Saline and Alkaline > Saline | place: Antarctica: Organic Lake...
GGCTCCAGCGAGTTTGTACTATAGCTATGCGCCCGCCGGGCATTAGTCGCGTTCTGGCGCCGTAGGCAAACCACGAATACGCTTTCTCAAACACGTCGTAGTTACCGTTAAGAATGTCTTGCTCGGAGTTGTGTGTTACTACATATCCTCTGCCTGCTAAGAACAGCCCATCTTCTCTGTCAACCGTTATGCACTGGACAGAGCCTAGCTGCTGGGTATTCTCGATTTCTATAGACCTCGACCTTTTATCCGCCGGGGTCCGGGTATACTTTAACTTGCGAGGCATTCTTACGCAGTCCGCTAACCTAAACATAACGCGATAGTTGGTCTTTGTCGTTGTCCACCTACCCCGAGTATCCTCATAGCTGCGCATCTGGGCGCGTACCCCTAACGAGTGCAGTATCTCTGTACACGCTTGTACCAGCTTAATGTTAGTGTTGTAGAACCCCGCTTGACTAGAAGCTACGACAGACCCGTCAGTGTCCATTAGACCTTGCAGAAGGGCCATTCTTTGTTCTACCGACGATGTTAGGTACTGCTCGGGGACGTGTTTATCGTTAAGCACTCCTAGCGCTCTCAGTTGCGGCATAAGCCCGTACACCGTAAAAGACCAACCGTCTTGGGTAAAGCCCCCTACTTTGTACCCTGCCTTCCTAAACTCCTCGACCATGAACGCTTGGTCCCCGTTTTTCGGGTCCGCTGTGATTCTCCCGCTTGAGGCCGTACCGTCGCCTAGCCACGCCCCTAATACCCAAGGGTCTATAGGCAGGTCCCGCTCTGCGTATTCTACAGGTCGGTGCTTGGGTAGGACCGGTCGGTTAACCTTGGGCCAGTTAGATATATACTCCGCGTTAAAGTTATATACTTTCGCCTTATTCAAATTAGTGTCGGAATTTACTCCCCACAGGTGCTTAGCGTCGCAGAGTATTTCTTCTCCGTCACTGGTCCTAGCACTGTACAATTCACGGTCATGCCATACATCTGACTTAGCAATAACCTTGGTAGGCTTACCGTCTGGACCAAAAACATAATCTCCCACTTTCAAATCTTGTATTTCCACAAACCCGTTAGGGGTGGGTATGGGCGTACTTACTTCGAGCGCATGGGGGTCGTCAATTAGTAGCAGGTCAGCACCACGGCCCGCGAGTTTAGCGCCTATACCACACGCGAAGAAAACGCCGCCCATGCTAGTCGTCCATCTACCTGCTGACTTGTTATCCTTCGATAAACTGACACCGGGGAAGACTCTTTGAAAATCTGCACTGCTTATCAGGTCACGGACCTTACGACCAAAGTCTACCGCTAAGTCTGCAGTGTGGGATACAAGCATAACTTGTGCGCTAGGGTTCCTACCAAGGAACCACGCAGGGTACATCGTAGAAACTAAGTGGGACTTACCGTGCCTCGGCGCTATGTTGACGCACAGGCGAGTAACTTCACCTGACTCTATTTTCTGTAACTTGTTAGAGAGTATCTTGTGGTGTTTGCCGGTAATGTATTTACCGTCCATGTGTATGGTGAAGTCTAGCAGGTCGTTGTGACACCGCTCGACATACTGGCGTTCCTCTAGCTCTTCGGCTAGTTTATATATCTCAGCAACTTCTGTATCAGAGAAGCTGTCTAAGTTTTGCAGCATTACATTAATGTCCTCGGGTGAGAACGAAGCTAATGTATTAGTGCTCGGGGTCATCAGGCACCTCTTCGTACTCGCCCTCTACAACGTCGGGTAGTGGCACATCCGAGAAATCTAGGTCTGGGTCGTCCGCAGTTACCTTAGCTTCTAGCTGCTTGGAGAATGTGCTGGTTTTCAGAGGTTTTGGGTTGATGAGTTTTTCTAGCTTGGTACGCAGTTTGTCTTTTAGCTCGTCGCTTGTCTGGTGAGTTACCGTGACTTCCGTCTTGTCTGAGAACAGCCCTACGTCTGATATTTTACCTAACAGCTCAAGTGCCTTTAGTCTTACTCGAGGGTCAGCATTCTCAGCTTCAGCAATTAGCTTGGTTGTGACCATGTGCCTTATCTGCTGCGCGTCTTCCACGACTTTATGTCCGTACTCGTCTAATAGGCCTCTGGCGTAGATTATTGCTTGTGGGGTTTCTCGAGCTAGTTTTTTGGTGTCTACTCTAGTGGACGTCTCTTTTTTGCCGGCGGCATACTCTGAGAACATTACAGCAGCTTTTTCTTTGTCCGCTATCGAGGGCTGTGGGTATTCTGCACCGTGCTCCCGCAGGAACACTGACGTCGCGCATGCGGCTTCAACACTGCTTTTTAGGTCAGCGTACGTATACGGTGTGGGTAAAGGCACACCTAGTTCTAGGGGTACGTTAATAGGTTCAGTCATGTTCTTCCGGTATATGCAGGTGAAAAATCACCGATGTGCGTTTTATAACGTATTTTGACACAGCATGCAATAAAAAACCCCGCCGGTTAGAGCGGGGCTGAACACTTCAGACCTACGTATGGGACGATTAAAACCCACGGATTAATAATAAGTAAACTTTTAAAATTTTGCAAAATATTTTTTTACTTTGGCAACTAGGCGATTTGTGAGAAGGGGGGCCCTCGCTTTACGCTATAGCGGAGTTGAGATAAAGGTGGGGGGTCGTAATATTGTGCGGGGAATAGTAATACTAGGCCTCAGTAACTTTATATACACAAGTGGGTGTATGCCCCCCCTGTACCCGCGCGTAATCCCGTAAGTACCTAACCCCCGCCGCCCATTATGGGAATCCCATAATACATAGCTAGATACGTTTAGATACGTTTAAATAAGTTTAATAAGGTTTAATGACATGGTAACGTATTACTGTATACTTGATAACAAGTCGGGGCAATAACGCCTTTGGCTAACAACTGAATAAAGGTAATAAATTATGAACTCAATTAAATCAATCGTAGCAAGCGCAATGAGCGTGTTAAACAATGACGAGCTATCTAATAGCCTCAAGTCGGTCGGACGTACAATCAAGGCAACTGTTACAACTCGCGAAAATGTAGTGACAGCGCTAGTAGAGGATAACAAAGCGGCGTCCTTTCTAAGCGCACACAAGGAACTTAGTACATCAACCGATGCACAGCGTAAAGCAATGCTCACTATGTTAGTAAGTGGTATCGGCGCACACGAATTAAGATTGTGGCTTATGGACGGTGACAAGTTAAGCAATGACTTAAAAAGTGCAAAAGCTAAGCTCAAACAAACCAAGGATGAGAAGCTCAAAGTTAAGTTTGCAAAGATTGCCAATAGCCTAGTGTCTACTATAAACGAGCGTAATGCAGTGTCTAAACTTGCATCAAGTGAGATGCGAGATTTAGCTAGTATGGTAGTTAGTAAGTACAAAGCGATATGCCGTCAAGAAGCATTGCAAAACAAGTTAACTAGTAAGGAGGCTAACAAGTTAGCCGATGAATTAGGATATAAGTTAAAAACTGAATCCGGTTTTTCTATCAAGCTGACTGGCGGCGAAAAACAGTTTGAGGATACTAACAAGGATAGCGACACTAACAAGCAAGCAAGCGACACTAGCGGCACTAGCAAAGCTAAACCTGAAGTAGTGCTAACACAACAAGCTAAAAACCTATTGACCGCTTTACAAGGCTATGAGGAGGATTTACCGCTAACATCTAAACAGTTTAATGCCATGGTTAGTTACTTAGAAATACTAGTAGCGCCTAAGCACTAAGCACTAAGCAATAACCTAGCCCACTTCGGTGGGCTTTTTTGTGTCTGTAGTTTACCTAGCCCACTTCGGTGGGCTTTTTTGTGTCCGCGTTTTATGCACCTGACCGACCATTATGGGAATCCCCTAACACGTTATTATATACGTGAAACCAGTAAAGGCTAGGCGTACCGCAAATCAGCAGAGTAACGCACCACGCACCACATTGTGAAACCAGTTAGGGTAAAGCGTACCGCACATCCACGTAAACGTAGGGTAACGTGTTATGGGATTCCCATAACGACTAAATAGGCTTTGTGATGGATGTAACGCTTTGTGATGGGTGTTTTGTTACATATTACAAAATGGCCATCGGGCTGTAGGCCACGTATTTACTGGGTTTGCGCCACTTATGTAATTCTATACGTGATACTTTTTTCTCAACTTGTGTAACAATGGCTAAACGTTACTAAGTTAATCGCGCCGTATTAGACTGGCAAAACAAAGAAAACCTAAGTCCTTGTTTTTATTTGTATATATATATATAACTATAACTAAATAATAATAATAATAAGTAATGTGATGCAAATATATATGAGGTTTTGGCGTTATCGCTTTATTGATACTCAGTGGTTTTTACACGCGCACTTTCTTGCATGTCGGAGAGCATGTTCAAGAAGGGGCCTTTTCGCTCTCCAAATCGTCCATCACAACGTCACAAATCGCGTTTTTCGCATACGCCTCACAACCATACACCACCCCACAACAACATACGATACCCTGTTTTGTGATGGAAAAAGTATCACAAAATGACACAAAAACCGTTACAAGACGTAACAAAACGCCCTTTTTATCAGCATCCTGATACATATATTATCAAGATACCAACACTATCAACACTCACTACAACACATTACAATTCACTGCTAAAACCCACACTTTTTACAGTTAGCCACTGTTACACAAGTCACCAGAAAACATCACATATCTGATTTGACAACACTATCAGACTCTGATATAATGGCTACTCAACTGGGGAAAGCAACTGCTTTGCCTGTTTCATAAAAACGACGCATCAAAAGATGCAAAGATATGAGGCATTATGGGATTCCCATAATGAATACAACATGACTACACCAACAAAAACTACTGCACCACAAACCACCGCCCCAAACATGACCATGCTTTTAAATGTGCCACAACAACTGCGCACCAAAGGCGAACGCGCCGAGTTCCTCTACGGCTACCATCCCGACATCACAACCTACGATTGTGCACTGCCTCTCATGTGGGTGCAACAAGCCCAACAGCGCATACCCTCACACATATCCGACAACATATCGGCACACCTAGTAACCTGTTATTACAAAGACAAGTCCATGCGCATCATGCCTATCACCGATACTGGTATGCTAATTCTTGCAACACTCGCAACATACATAAACTAACTAACTAACTAACTAACTAACTAACTAGCGTTATGGGAATCCCATAACGCAGTGCATGAACGTGTTAACGTCATACACGCTACAAACAACACCGGAGAAACAACATGCAGATGACAACGAAAGTACGACCTATAATATTCAATGGCCGAAGCTATGCCCTCGTGCATACCCAAGACGACGACACCTTCCTAGATGCCTATACTGTTTATAATGACAAAGGGGAGAGCATAATACTAGTAAGCGAAGGCGATAACGGCATGCAGATTCTGTCCATACTAGAGGGGTCACCCGACAAGTACGAATACAGTCACACCCCCATAAGATTTGACGTGAACAGCCTTACGTTTGTTGGTCACCTCACGCACCTAATAATGTTTTTCGAGAGGTAAAACCATGAGTGATATGTACATAGACCAGAGGGGTATCGTCGTGCAACTCGTCGATATCCGCAACGACTCTGACCCCGAGGCTCTCAACATAATTGAGAATCGTTCCATGTCCGTCATGTGCCGCAGGTGCATATATAATGACCGCAGTGATATGTGTACCGCAGATAAGTACGCCCCCCTAGCGGGGGTGGGGAGTCCCGTCGTGCCATGCGGTGGGCTGGGATACTTTATAGAGGTAAAACCATGATAGACCTAACACGTTATGGGATTCCCATAATGGTCGGTCACAACGTGACGCCGTACCATAACAAAGGAGAAACAACATGAAACAAAAAGCGAACGTGACAAACAGAATCCTCACCGAGCAGGAACTGCCAATGACGATAGCGCCTGACGGTAGGGTAATACAACTGAAGCTCGTGCCCCACGAGGAGGACAGTGGATGTGATACATGCGTGATGTCACGCGAATGCAGTGATATACACAACTTAAAAGAACTGCTAGGAGTAAGATGCATGGATTACGATGAGATGGACTACGATGCAATATGGGAGGAGGTAAAAGATGAGCGATGAACTACCGATAGTAATAGCACCTGATGGTGCGGTCATACAACTCACGGTCATAAGAATGCCGGGCCAGTGCTGCGAGCAGTGCCACATGGCCGAACTGTATTGCAACCATCACCACAGTGCAGACACCGCGAAACTGTTAGGTGTGAACTGCAACGACTACGACCCGCACGACTTCGGTAATGAGTTAGCAATATGGCAGGAGGTAAAAGATGAGTGAATTATACATTGACCAGTTAGGACGTGTGGTGACAACCGCACCAGAGCTAACACCCTCCAGTTGCAGTGGATGTATGTACTATACAGCAGGATATAACACGGCGTGTTTAGTGCCAGCACCTATTGAGCACGTAGATGAGGAAGGAACTCCCTGCTTTTGTGCGGACAATAGCGTCATATACATAGAGGTAAAAGATGAGTGAACTATATATTGACCAGTCAGGGCGTATCGTGACAACCGTGCCGGAGAGAGGCCCTCGATATTGCGACGGGTGCGTGTATACCCCTGCCGTAAAGGGGGGATATTGTTCTAAAGAGGTACCAGTCGAACACTTAAATAGCGACGGGTGCGCTGGGTTCTGTAGCACTAGAAACGTCATATACATAGAGGTAAAAGATGAGTAAATATAACAGCGAGAAGATAACGCTAGAAGCGGTACAAAAGACAGAGAAGTTGGCTAAGTTATACCAACAACAGGCCAGCACGATGGAACAGCTACGCATATCTCTGCTGTATCAGGCGATTAAAGATAACGTGGTGGAAGTTGTTACCACACGTAGCAAGCGAGGCATGCCGACATCATCAACAGTTGTGTGGCCAGTGCGTACCAACCACGTCGGGGAGACTGTGCAAGATATGATGCCGATGACCGTTGACGAATACAAACAGTTAGTGGATGACCACTACGTTGTTAGGCTAACTCATTATGAACAGAGAGCTATGCGCAAGGCGTTCGAGATAGCAATTAAACACAGCCTCCACGGTTATGGGATTCCCATAAAGGAGGGCACATGAGTGACTTACTTATAGACCAGAGAGGTATCGTGGTCGAGGTAGTACCAGAGGAGTCCCACATGAGTTGTTCAGGGTGCATGTTCAGCAGAAGGGCGAGTATAATTGACTCCACTATCGAGTCATGCACTGACTACAAACCTGTGGAGTTTAAAGCTGGGTGTAACGGTATAATATTTAAACCAGTAAACGGAGAAGAAGATGAATAGATTAAAGTATATAAAGGTAACGCAGATGGAGTCGAGCCGTTCGGGACGACCTGTGCCTAATCAGTTCATAGTAACGTGTCCTGAGGGTCAGTACTTCCAAAGCTACAACAGCGTGATTGCGTTTGTTGCCAATGACGGCGCGACAATACTGGACGAGTACAAGTGGGACTACTCTGCTACTACTAACAAATACAGAAGTCAGTTCCTAGGTGAGGACACACCGACCACGCGCAAGAAAATCACTGCGGGACTGTATCAGACAGGGGAATTAAATGAGTAGACAGATGCCGATGGCGATAGCTCCTGATGGGGTGGTAATACAGCTAATACACGCAAGGCATACGCATACTAGCACATGCAAAAAATGCTACGTAAGGGAACACTGTACGAATGTAGACAAAATTACGGAAAAACAACTGGCCGCTCAAGTTAAATTAGCTAAGACCTTAGGGCATAGTTGCACCGAGTATGGGTTCTGGGCGTATTGGAGGAAAGTAGATGACTAGACAACACTTTATAGACCAACAAGGCCGCATCGTGTATGCAGTCAACGACAAATCCGGCAACTGCATAAACTGTATTTATAATGAGGACAAAAGGGGGTTCGTGCCGAGACAATGCCACAAGCATGTGCCCGCAGAACACATCGACGATAGATACCCGGCAACGCTGTGGTGTATATCTAAGCTGAAGACGTACCGAGAGGCTGACTAACGTGAAGCCTGTTCACTGCGAGAAACACAACGTAACCTAGCTAAACGTATTAATACGTGTTTAGACTTGACAATACTATCAGAGTTTGATATAATGGCTACGTTGACTAAGAGAAATCAACACAACATAACACGTTATGGGATTCCCATAACCACAACTAAACCAAAGGAAAATAAAATGACTACAATATATGACTTATCAATTGACCAAACCGTTGACCTAATCCGTGCTGTTGGTGACAAGCGCACCGTGCTTGTAGAAGGGCACATGGGTACAGGCAAGACTAGCATCCTCAAGGTACTTGCTGACAAGTTCCCGAATCATATGCCGATGTACTTCGATGCAACTACTAAAGACCTTGGTGACTTGTTTGTTCCTAACTTGTTAGGGGATGCCGCCAAGCAAAGCGACTGCGTTACATTCACGCCTAATGAAGAGTTCGGTATTCACCTAGGCAAGCCAGTAGTGCTGATGATAGACGAGTTCGGTAAGGCTAACCCAATGGTTAAGCAAGGACTTACCCGAGTATTACTTGAGCGCATGATAGGTAGCCGTACCTTGCCTGAGGGTAGTATTGTCTTTGCAACGACTAACTTAGGTGCGGAGAATGTCGGGGATATGTTAGTGGCTCATCAACGTAACAGGCTAACGATAGTCAAGATGCGCAAGCCAGATGTACGAGAGTGGTTAGCATGGGCGTTCAACAACAGCATCGACCACGTACTCATGGGTTGGGTCAAGGATAATCCCGCGGTACTCAATACGTTTGACGAGTGCAAGGCAGAGGATAACCCATATATCTTTCACCCTGCTGACCCTAGCCGTGTGTCGTTTGTTACGCCGCGCTCACTAGAGTCTGCCAGTGACCTGATGCGATGCCGTGAAGGTATTGACGACACTACATTAACAGGTGCTTTGATGGGTACAATAGGTAAACGCGCCGCACTAGATATGATGTCTTACTTGCGTTTAGCTGACCATATACCGCCACTGGAAGAGATTAAGACAAGACCTGCGACCGCTAAGATACCCGAGTCACCGAGCGCCGTGTGCATGGTGGTGTTCCGTACCTTAGTTAATATTGATGCTGAGTGGGTAGAGAACTGGATGACATACCTAGAGCGACTAGACCCTGAGGCACAAGCGATGTTTGCTAATGGGGTACGTGCTAAGGGATACAACAAACAAGCTGTTGTTATGCGTAGCAAGGCGTTCAAAGACTGGGCGATTAAGAATAAGCACCTTTACACGGCCGATGTGTAACGTGTTATGGGATTCCCATAAAGCCGTGGTGCGCTTTGCGCACCGTAGCATAGACAACTGGAGATAACAAGTTATGTATACTGTAAATTTGACAGAAGAACAGCGCCTACAAAAAGCAGTAGGGCGCATCATGCACGAGCCACGATACACTGCACTGGCAGGTATTATTATGATAGGCAAGCGCACCGTGTGTGACAAGACACCTACGGCATCTACCGATGGGCGTGACGAGAAGTATGGGCGTGAGTTCATACGTGAGCTGAGAGATTCAGAGCTTAGGTTTGTAGTTATCCATGAGTGCTATCACAAGATGTACAGACATCTTATTACGTGGCGTCACTTGTGGAAGGAGAACCCACGGATAGCCAATGCCGCAATGGACTACGTTATCAACTTCAAGATAGATGCCGAGAACAAAGATGGGTTTTGCACCATACCTAAGAACCCTGACGGGTCAGTGAAGGGCTTGCTTGACCAGAAGTATAAAGACATGGACACAGCACAAGTCTATGCATTACTCAAGAAAGACCAGAAGGAGCAGGATAGTGGGGATGGTAGTGGTAGTGGTAGCGGCGGTACTAGCGGTAGCGCTGAGGATAGCGGCGGTACTAGCGGTAGCGCTGAGGATAGCGGCGGTGATAGTGGTAGCAGTAGTGGGGGCTTTGATGAGCACGATTGGGACGGCGCTAAGGAGATGGATGCGCAAGAGGCTAGAGAACTGGCC
>Ga0307933_1003407_pt1 | contig 9974 bp, 5 predicted proteins | sample OrgLakmetageno88_FD_201811 | JGI IMG/M metagenome (GOLD analysis project Ga0307933, IMG submission 201811) | Saline water microbial communities from Organic Lake, Antarctica - #88 | ecosystem: Environmental > Aquatic > Non-marine Saline and Alkaline > Saline | place: Antarctica: Organic Lake...
TCCGCATCGTCATCCGGTAGTCTCGTAGTCTTGCCGTAGACTATCACCAATCGGTCTTGTTTTACAGCGCCCCCTTCTTCCGTGTTGCTCATTCGCGACACTCGCTGGGTGTAACCCAGGTCGTGCATTCGCTTCCGGTGGGCCTTGTTGAGACCTCCGTGAGGCTGCAGGATCGTGTCGTCCCGCCAGATCTCCAAAACCACCGTCGGCCGGGTGGCCTTCGGTGCGCGTTCTACGTAACGCATCCACAACGGTTCTTCGGTACCCGACTTCCCAAACGATTCCGAGGTTCCCGCGTCCGAATGATTGGTTACGAGGATGTCCACCGGTTCCGTTTTAAAGAGGGTCGCAGGCGACCGTTGAAGCGTGTCCCATCCGTGCGGGGGCGTTGGACGGTGCGGAGCGAGACGGTTCATGAGGGACCGGCGTGTGTTGATCTCCCAAGCAAACTCAAACGAATCCCAAGCGGTAGTCATGAGCGCGAGCCCGCAATTGACGGTACCCACTCGGGCGGAACGAACGACTGGTGTCAAAATGGGTCTATGCGGTTGCATGACAACATCATGCGCGACGTGACGTTGAGGGGCTGTTATAAACGTAAGATAAATAAAGGATTGTTTGTCTGTTAAGGCTCACGTCCGAGATATAAAAACGGGTTTGACGCAAATAAAGTTTGGAGCGGAGTGAGATTTCCGGCCACTCCGCAAAACCGGACGACAGGTTCTACCTCGTCAATTATTCTGCCTCTGCGAGAGCCTCCGCGATTGCCGCCGCCTTGGACATGCCGGCTTCCAGCTTCGAAGTTGCCGCCGCTGCGGCCGCCCTCGCCAGGGTCTTGGTCTTGGACTTGAACGGGCACGAAGCATGGGATTCGGCGTGTAGAGTACGCGGCAGTCAGTAGGAGCAGGTCGACGTGCCGACTGGAAGTCAAGTCGAGCGACACCCCGAAAACTTCGTTGTCCGTGCCCACTGACGTGTCCCTCACTGCGGCGGTGAAGGCCGGTACCGTCGGCGCGGAGGGGGGCAGTGGAGCCGGTGGAAGGAGGGGAGTTGGCGCGTTGCCCACCCTCCCCGTGGATCCCCGGCGGCTGCCGTGGTTGGCTCGCTTGGCCGGGAAGACTTCTGCGACAGCGTTGTTGGCTTCCGTTCCCTCGTATGAAGACAAGTGCCGTTCCGCCATCACGCTAAGGTACTGCACCGCCGCCGCTTCCGACTTGAAGGTCTGAACCTGCGAGTGTGGGTAACGGTCAACCTGCGCTTTTGCCTTGGCCCACGTCGTGTAGATACCGGGTTGTCGGCCCACCGCAACGGCGAAGAACTTTGGAGCTGGGCCCTTGACCTACTTTCTCGCCTTGGGCTTGACCGCAACTTCCGAGGGGTCCATCGTCGAAGGTGTTGCCTTCTGGATCTCCTTCAGCTTGTCCGATACCGAGGTCTGGAAGCGCTGCATCTCAAAGAACTGATTCGCTTGCTTTAGCTCGAGAGACTGAGCAAGGGTCTTAACAGACGTGCTCAGCGTTGCCGCCATGTCCGCCATCTAGCGGTTGGCTTGGTCAGGCCGGATTTCGTTGATCCCGGCTCCCGCCCGTTTGGCCGAAAGGGGGTCCGTCCACGCGGCGAGGCGAAAGACGGTCTGTCCGCCGTCGGTCGGTCTGGGCTCTCGCGCTCAAACAAGATCTCCTCTTCCTCCGCGCGTTCGTCGTCGCCGAATCCAAGCTCGACCTTGGGACTCGTTTTCGCCAGTTCGCCGCATACGCCAGATTCGCCACCCGCCGGGCCTTCCTTGTTCCGAGGTACTCAACGGCCGACAACAACGTGCCCTGTTTCCCATCAGGCTCACCGCCCGCGCGTGAAGGTGGGAGACTCTGATATGGCCCCGGTGGAGCGCGCTTGGACGGGTTAGACCTGAGTGTCCAGTGTGGTCCAGGCATACGTCTCTGGCACGAACCAGGTCCCGTACAGACGCGGCCACATACGCGGTTGACGGTTCCCTTATAGGGGGTGTAGACGACACGGCAGTGACGGTCCTCGAGAACCAGAATTGTCGCTTCCGCGTCCTCAGGGTCACCTCCATAGTCCGAAACCTCCTCGTCGCCAATCGAGTCAGCGTCGATCACCTCCACGTTGTTGTCCGACTCATGCTCACGCTCCTCGTGCTCCTCGTAGATCCAACAAACTCGCGGCGTGGTCCCGCCGCCAGCCGGACTGTCCTCAAAAGTAACAGGTGCCATGCTCGTAGTTAACTTGCGTTGAATGCTTTATAGTAATCCCCCTTACAGAAATAAGAAAAGTTTATTCTAGCAAAAAGTCACGAGCAAAAGCACCTGAATTCCGACAGAATGAGAGGAAAGGACGTGCCTCCGCTTCCATCTCTTGTCCGCTAAGCAAGGACAACGCATCAGAGAATCCCGGCGGACCCTGGAAGGACAATCCAGGGAGTGGTTGCGGGCCCGACCGACGCTGGAGAGACAAAGGAGGGACCGCTGTCCCGGGCGTTGGAGGGACGGAGGAGGCCAAAGACAGGCTGTCGCGGTGCCACGTCAGGCTTCCCTCTTTTGCTCTTCGTATCTGGAGTAACCTGTCAATTAAAGGTTGAAGATGAAAGTACTGTACCGTACCGTACGGTATCAGTACGACACATCATAGATGCTGGACGCTGGACCTGGACTAGTATACTGTAAGCAAATTGCGTGGTTCTCCGAAAGACCATTGCTCTTGGTAGCTAATACTGGATGGCAGCTATCGATTGAGGCTGCCATGACGACTGCTGTCACTGATCATGGGATCCTATCGTCGGATCAGGATAGACCACGAGGAGCATGGTGCATCCTATTGTTGTCAATTTGTAGTTAAGTAGAATCCAGAAACTGAAAAAGAAACTACAGTAGCCAACGGGCCGCGGGAGTGAGTAGTAACGTACACTATTACAACTACCGCTTCATACAGTAAAGTATCGAAGATAACACAGGGACCGGTTACAGTACCTCACCGCCGGTCGGTAGACGGTAGACACGGGGCCGAACAAGACGGGACATCCACCAGAATAGAAAAGTGAACACGGAAATGAGGGCACAGCAAAAGAGCAAGGGTCATTCTTTCGAAGGGCCGGTCTACTGTATATCTACGTCGTACAATACGACTACAGTAGTTTAGTAGTCTCCTGTCCTGTTCTGTACTGTACGCCGTAAAGTAAGTAGTGTGTGGTAACTGGTAACTGTATAATATTATGGTCTACAATCTACGATGACCTATGAGTTGCCCTCTAAGCTTCTCCAGCCCTATGAAAGCCAAGAAAATCATAAAAGTCACCCAGGACGGAAACGAACCTTCACTGGGTTCTTTGCTCTTTGAATATTATTACTGCTAGGGTGCCTGGTACAGTAGTACAGTACAACTTCACGATTATGACCCGAATCACTTTTTCCAATTGGTAGCTATTGTTTTCGAAGCGAAGATTAAGCCGGGGCCGTGAAGAAGTCACGTTTTTGCTCTGCTCATAAAACCTAAGCGCAACAACCGGAAACGCAAACAAAAGCCCCAAAGTAGTGTCCCTTGACACCAGCAGCAACATGAAGCTCCTACTCAGCTTATTCCTCACCGCTTTGGTGGCAACCCAAGTCGTCGTCAGCTCTGATGACAGCTTGAACCAGCTGGTCAAGAAGAAAAAGCCCAAGCCCCAAGAACAGACCGAAAGGACCCAGCAGCAGAGCATGCTCCACTTGCCGGCCGAGTCGCGTATTGTCGGTGGTTCCAACGCTGCTCCGAACGCTTACCCCTTCTTTGTCTCGGGTAATGGCTGCGGGGGTAGCTTGATCTGGGAGGACCTTGTCCTCACGGCGGCCCATTGCGTCGGCGCCTGGGACGGCAATGCCGTGGTCTCGCCCAACAGTGGAAGCGCCCAGCAGACAAGGTCGACGAACTCTCAACTTCAGCGAGCGCACCCTAGCTACAGTTCGTCGAGCGAAGCCTTTGATTTCATGGTCGTCAAGCTCAACAATCCCGTGACAAACCCAGTCCTCATTCCCTTGAATCAGGAATTCGACAACCCCGCCACAAATGCCGATCTCACGGTGATTGGCTACGGCTTGTTGTCCGAGGACGGCGGAACACCCAACAAGTTGCAGGAGGTCACGGTGAAAAAGGTTGCCTTCAACACTTGCAACCAGCAGTACGGAGGCGATATCATCGACTCCATTATGATCTGTGCCGGAGTCAGCGGCGGTGGGAAGGACAGTTGCCAGGGCGACTCGGGTGGCCCCATTTTCAACGAGGCTGGCGAGCAGGTTGGTGTGGTAAGCTGGGGTGCCGGTTGCGCCCGTCCCAACTCTCCTGGCGTTTACTCTCGCGTGTCTGGTGTCTATGGCTGGATCAACGATCGCATTTGCGAACTGGCGGACAACAAGCCTTGCACTTGCGACAACAGCTGCGGCACCGCCCCAACTCCAGGCCCTCCTGCACAATCTCCCACCCCTCCGAGCAGTGGAGGTGGCTCTGGTACCGACTATTCCCAGCCGAGTACGGATCGACCAAATGAGGTTGTTATTCGGGTCAAGCACGACAACTACCCTACCGAGACTGGCTGGACGCTCAAGGACGACCTCGGTGCCTTGATTGTTAGTCAAGGCGAGGGCACATTTAACAACCGAGGCGGAACTGTCCTTCAGACCGTCTACCTCTCCGATGGACCCTTCACCTTTCGAATGACGGACTTTTACGGAGACGGTATTTGCTGTTCGTATGGCAGTGGCGCTTACGAGATCACAGTCAATGGAATCATGAAGGCGACTGGTGGACAGTTTAACCGAGCCGAGAAAAAGATCTTTATCATAGAGTCGTTTGATGAAGAGACTCCTCCAGGTAGCGGCGGCAGCGCAACTCGGGAATTCTTTGTGTTCATGACGTACGACAACTACCCAGAAGAGACCCGCTGGCTTATCACTCGAAAATCGGACAATGCAGTCATTATTGAGTTTGGTTACAACTCAGGGGCCGCAGATGGAGGCGCCTACATTGAGCCTGTGGACCTCGACCCAGGCGAAACATACGTCTTGAGACTGCGTGACTCATTCGGTGACGGCTTTTGTTGCGCATATGGAGAAGGGTCTATCACGGTGTACGAGGTTGTGAATGGTCAGGAATACGAGCTTACCTCCAGCGACGGAACTTTTGGCAGGAGACAGAACTTGCAGTTTTCGGTTCCTACAACGCGCGGTGCGGTCAAGACCAGGACTACCGAATGCAGCGACTCGATTGACGAGGATTTCCATGTGGACAACAAGACAGGCAGCAGAGGATGCGCGTGGCTTTCGTCGAATATGAATAGGTTCGATTACTTGTGCGAGTTTGTCGACACTGCTTCGATTTGCCCAAGCACCTGCGGCACCTGCGATCTGTTCACCTAAGCGACTCTAATATACGCTACCAACAACATTACATTAATCCGTTTGAAATTTCTTGCTTTATATCATATACTGTAGTATACTCTATAATTTGGAATGCAAGCTGGACAGCTATTCATATCGTTGAGCGTCGGAGGATTCGCGAGGGCTAGAAAGTACATAATGGTTTGATTGTCTCGAGACTCGAGCCGTCTACTTTAGTTGCGAGGTTATATAACTATCTTATCGCACACTGAAGTCATCCTTGCTTACCTGCTCTCGTCTCGTTCCTTGTGTAGTTGAATTCGTTCCAGAAGTGAAGCCGACATAACATCGTTTTCCTTGTGTATTTGAATGCGTTCCAACAGCGAGACAGACATGGGGCTGCTTCCCTCTGCAGAGACGCGTGTCGCCACTGAAACGTCCATATCGACCAATGGCTCGTCTCCAGCAAGAATCTCTTGTCCCCAGGGTTCTTCCGTCGCAATAGTTTCCGCCGCAACCGCAGCTTCGCCTGTATGCTCCATTAACAATTGAATAACGCTTTCTTCCGACATTTGTCGCTCACGCCTGACCATGGCTTGGATGTAGTTTTGGCACTCTTGCTCGACACTTTCCGTCGTTGGCAATGTTTCCAACTCTTCCTCCACCTTGCGCAGTGACTCGGCCTTTTCACAAGGATTTCCAGCACGAATGTCTCGAATGGTCGTGTTGAGGCTCTGTGCTTCAAATACCAGCACGGCAGCGCTCATTGCTCCACCCGCAAACCGCGCCACTCGCATTGTCTTTAATAGATTGGATCCCGTCCGCGTCAAGAATCTCGACGTCGTTCCAAGCGAAGCAGCCGTCTCCATGCCGGCAGCCGAGAATCGGGTAGCGGTTGCCGCTGCCAGCACTTTTCCCTTGTGTCGCGACAGTGCATTGACAGCCAAGGCCCGCGCTGACGACTGATCCTTATCATAATCCTCGTCATACACGTCGGTTCGAATGTGATCTCTTAACATGGCGTCTCGCAGAGTACTCGTTACCCGCAAAATGGCATTCACCATGCCGTGTAAGGCCAAAATCCGACCCGCCAACTGATTCGAATCACTGTAATAGTTGCGTGCTTCTGTTCCCGTCTGTACTGCCGTGGCCGAGCCACCAAATAACAACGACGCAATCAACAAGGGCGGTCCAGCTGGAGTGATAATAGTGGCCGCCGCTGCAATACCAAGTATGCCGGACACGACACCCGCCGACGAACTACCCAAGCCCACCTTGTTCTGGCGCACCTTGGTGCCTTGTAACTGTTCCATGACAGACGGTATATACTGCGACGAGTACTTGAGAAGCAAGACGGCGCGATCGTACAAGTCCACCATGCGTTCCACGCACTCCCCAACAGCGTCGCGATCGGTCAAACAGTCCACGACAAAGTCGAGGGAAAATACTTGTTCACACGATAGGCAAACCGTCAGAGACTCTTGTCGAAACGTGGCGCTGGAATGCGTGCGACAACACGGCGTGGCACAGAGCAAACAGCGCGGAGCTTGGGCTAGTTTCTGGGAGCGCAGTTTCTGAAGGCGCGGAAACGAGTTGGGATCTTGCGCCAGCTTTTGGAGTCGAGGAAAGCGGCCGTTGCCAAATAGTGAGGATTGTGGTGGAGTTGCTTCTGCTGCTTGTTGTTTTTGTTGCGGAAATTGTTCAAGAAGACACGTCGTGCACTGGTGGTAATCAATGGCGCGGTAGATGCCTCGCTCGTGACATTTCAGCTCGAGATTGAGCTTGCGCATCGTTTCCAAGGATTCGTACGCATGATTCAGCTCCATGGTTACTCCTTTCTTAAAGGCCGTGTTCGGTTCTATTATTGTTGGGGGAGTAGCAGCAGTACTCCAAGGAAAAGGTAACGGCGTCGTATCGGCTACTGCTACTGCTGATGTGGTATCGGTATTCCATTCTTCCAGACTTTCGCGTGCCGTGTAGAGCGTTGCATAGCTCAGCGCCACAACGACCGTTTCGTCTTCTTTTCGGTAATCCGTAAAGGTTCCTTTTCCATACGCCGTCGATAATACCGTCAGATGAGAGTCGGCATTGCTGTCGAGAGAACCATTCAACTGCATTCTAGTAGGCGACAGGGGGGCATGGTCGAGACAATCGGCGCTGTGTTCTGATTTGTAATATTTTGTGATGTGTCTCTCTCTCTACCGGTATCTCTCTTGGCTTTGAAACTAAACTTGTGTCTTTGTGAGACGTATTTAGCACAACTATTACGTAGAGTAGACCGGAAGCAAGCTTTCATTCGTGTCTGATTGACATTCGGCAGGAGAAAGGCGCTTGGAGCCCGGAGTGGCAAAAAGATGAAAAGTGAGTTTGCTTTTTTTGCCAGCAAAGCCAAAAAAAAACTCAACGCCAAAGCATGTTCCGACTTATCGAAATATCCAAAAGGTTCGTCTAATTACCTGTAAATACTTAAGTCGTAAATTTTCAGATAAACGTGGTGACCGCCGGACGACCTGCCCAATGATCCCGTGACCGCGGTTCGGGGTCGTGCGTTCATTGGCTTCTTTTGGCCACCACAATTTTTCACAAGATTCATTCCCGACAACTCAACACACTTGCAACCTTCCGCACTCCCTCGTCTTTGCAAGAGACAACCACTCGCTGGAAACTAGTCTATACCATCTATTCCATCAGCACTTACTCTCTAATAGCCACATCATTCGCATCATGGGTCGTTCTCGTTCCGTTCGTTCCGGTCGTTCCGCCACTGTTGTCACGGCGGCGGATGATCAGTTGACGGATGAAGACTCCTCGTACGGTCCAGTTCCACCACCCCCGGACCGCCGTCACCCTGAAGAGATCATGGCCATTGCCACCGCGGAAAGTTACGAAGTTGAGGAAGAAGACTACCACAGTGTTCACGCCAACAGTGTTCAGAACAATACTTCCTACGCCGACGACGACGACGATGATGATAATGCCGACTTCGAAAAGACCGATCCACCCGCAGAAATGACGCAAGACGAAGAATCCGGCGAAGACATTGACTTTGAAGAGGATCAGTCGGTGGAGATTCCGCCCACGACTGTCGTGCAAAAGATGCTTTTGCGAGAAAACTTGCCCAAGGAATCCCGCAAGTTTGCTCGTTATGCGGCCGCTGCGGCTTGCTGCCTGATTCTTGTGGTGATTATTCTCAGTGCAGGATATGGAAGCGGGGCCTTCAAGGATGACGAATCTACCAGCAAGGCTATTGATGGTGGCGGTGACGGTGGCGGTGACGGTGACGGTCCGGCTCCTGTTCCAGTGCCAGCGCCGGAAGCGTCGGTGCCGAGTCAGTCTCCTACCGAAGCGCCCATTACGCAAGAGACATTGGAACGTCCGGCTGCCATGAGACAGTATTTGGCCTCAGTTAACGTTGGAGGGCTCGAGACACTCGGTGTGGCCAACAGCCCCGAGAACTTGGCTTTGACGTGGTTGACCTCGGATGATGTCTTGCAGTTGGACCCGACTCTGGAAGCCGATCAGTTTCGCATCCGTCAGCGTTATGCTCTTCTCGCCATTTGGTTCAATTCCAACGACGACTGGAATGACGTGTCTGGATGGCTCAGTGTCGAAGATGAGTGCGCTGGTTGGTTTGGTATCAACTGTGATGCCAATGGTGCCGTTACCTCGATTGATTTGGAAAGCAACAACATCCAAGGCAATATCCCTGCGGATATCTCCATGTTGACGGATATCACTGTCATTAACTTGTCCAACAATGTCATCACGGGAGCCGTGCCCGCGGAGCTCGCCACTCTTGCTGCTCTCGAGGAGCTCTACTTGAGCCGCAACTTGATCAACATGGAGTTTTCCAACTACGATTTGTCGTCGCTTGTTAGTTTGACAGTGCTCGAGTTGAACAACAATGCTTTCGTTGGCAGTCTTCCCGAATCTCTCTGGACCTTGACAGGTCTCGAGATTTTGGTGTTGGACACGAATTTCTTTTCAGGTGCATTGTCGGGAAGCATTTCGCAGCTTGTCAACTTGAGTAAGTGCTCCTTATTTCGTCGTCATGCTGGTTGCCTCTTTTGATGCACCGCGCTAACGAACCCCATCCCCTTGCAACTTTTTCTGCACAGCTCGTTTCACGGCGGGTAACAACAACTTAAACGGAGAGCTCCCTGCCTCCGTCGTCGAGCTCACAAGTCTCCGGACACTATGGCTCTACAACAATGAATTCAGCGGGCCCCTTTTTACGAATATTGATCGCATGGCTAATCTCGTCACTTTCGACGTACTTGGTAACCAGTTGACGGGCACACTCAACACCGAATTCACCATCCTTCCAGCTCTTGAGAATCTTTTCCTCGGATTCAATCAGTTCTCTGGACCCATCCCTGATGAGTACGGCGACTTTAATCGGTTGCAAATTCTCAACCTGGAATCGAACCTGCTGACCGGAACCATCAACCCTCTTTTGGGCAATCTTGACTTGATCTCGCTTCGTCTTGGCGAAAACAGCTTTGACCAGGGTGACTTCCCGACGTTTGTCTACGATATGACAACCTTGACCGACTTACGTTTGAACAACTGTGGATTGAGTGGCAGCCTCGGCGAAGCCATTGGAAACCT
>Ga0307933_1003410_pt1 | contig 9963 bp, 9 predicted proteins | sample OrgLakmetageno88_FD_201811 | JGI IMG/M metagenome (GOLD analysis project Ga0307933, IMG submission 201811) | Saline water microbial communities from Organic Lake, Antarctica - #88 | ecosystem: Environmental > Aquatic > Non-marine Saline and Alkaline > Saline | place: Antarctica: Organic Lake...
TGCGGATCCGTTTAGCTTTGAAGTTTATGCGCGTTACAATAAATTGCGTTCTAAACTGCAGGCAGGGGATTATGTCGTACAAAAAAACCTGACTTTTTCAGAACTCGTTGAAGTGCTGCAAAGTGGCAAATCACAGGAAATAAGAATCACCATTCCAGAAGGTTCTACGATAGCCCAAATTGATGAAATTTTAGTGCGGCGTAGCTTGATTGAGCCGGGGGAGTTTGTTGAATGCGCTAACAGTTGTGATTTAGGATTTGTTATCGAATCGTTAGAGGGGTATATGTTTCCTTCAACTTACTTTGAAAACGTCCAAAACTTCTCGAACAAAAAATTTATACAAAGATTGTATAACACCTTTCAACAACAGGTGGGTAAAATTAGAACTGATATTGCCGCTTCTGGCCGTAGTATAGACGAAACGGTGATTGTAGCATCCATGATTGAGCGTGAAGCTTTTGGGAGTAATATGGTGGAGAAACAAGAGATTGCGGATGTAATTTGGAAACGTTTAGACGAAGGGATTGCCTTAGGTATCGACGCCACCACGCGGTATGAATTAAACGATTGGAAAAACCCGCTCTTTAAAGCCGATCTCGAGAAAGACACGCCCTACAACACGCGCCGAAAATTAGGGCTTCCGCCGACCGCTATTTCAAATCCAGGGTACGACGCTTTGTACGCGGCCGCTAATCCGCTCGCAACTGATTACTATTATTACTTACATGACAGTAGCGGTAATATCCGATTTGCGGTTGATTTAGCTGGGCACAATCAAAACAAAAGAGATTACCTTTATTAGGTCAGTTTGAGGCTTAACTGATGCGCCACAGTTATGCCTACAAAATGCTCACCCATTCCCGTAGTCTCTTTTATACGAGCTATAACTTGCTTTACTATGTTTGCCGGATCTTGGTTAAGCGCTTCGCTTAAGTGGTCTCTGTCTGTAATCGCTATGGGGGCAAATTGACCCGGATTAATAGTCTCTGCGACGAGCCGTTCTATAACCCGTTCTGGGTCAATGCTTAGTGGGCCTTTTAGGCACTCGCTTACAAGACGGCTTACTTCTTCAATATTGCAGCTACGAACAATTTCTGATCGATTTTCATCAGATATAATTTTATCGTGTTCTAGGCCAGCTTGAATTAGTCCGTTAGGTGGTTTACGCGGATCATTTGAAAACTCTGGTCCACCACCGTGTGGGGTGTTTATCTGCAAAAAAATCTTAGAGGTTTTTGGTGTCGGATTACGGCGATACATTGCTTTCATTTATTCATTTATATGCTTTTTTGCGTCTTAAGCAATTAGTTTGTTCTTCTCTCTAATACTTTTAAAGTGAGCCGTGAATGAAAACCTTACTTGTTGGTAACTTTGGGGCGCAAAACATAGGCGATGAACTGATACTTTTAGCGGCTTTAGAAGATTACCCTGATGCGACGGTCATGACGGCTGATGAAATTTGGACCAACGGTTTTTGCGAGAAAGAATTTTCTACGCTTCCGTTTCCCCCTACCGCTTTTAGGAGTTTAACACGATATATTTTTTCAAAGTCTTATCGGCAAGAATTAAAAGCGCTGACCAGTTTTGATCAAATTGTTTTTGCTGGTGGGGGACTGTTTGCCATTCGTCTTCGGGCCTGTTTGTTGTGGTATCTGGTGTTTAGGTGGCTTAAGCGTGTGAATCCAACGGCTGAATTTAGGTTTGAGTATCAGGGGATTGATGTCAATTTAAGCTGGTTGGGGCGTTGGTTTGCGAAACAAACCTTTAAAAAAGCAGACTCTATTTCGGTGCGTGATGAAATTTCTGGTCGAGCGTTAAGAGCGTGCGGTATGGCGAATTTTATTAAAGCAACAGATCGAGTACTGGCGGCTTCGTGGCACTGGCGTGAAGCCGACGCGGTTAAGCCATTATTGCTGGTAAACGCCTTGAAACCTATAACTCAACCGCAGTTAACAAAACTGCATCAAGCCGCGGCTTCACTTGAGTTAGTATTTGTGGCTTTTCAGCATTCAGACCTAGACTTTGTGCCTCCTAATTGGCCGGGGCGCATTATTTTTCCGCCGAATTATACCGAACTATTTCAGCTCTTTGATCAAGCTGAAATCGCCCTTGGTGAACGGTTGCATTTCTTAATTACCGCTACTAAAATTATAGGTCCACAGGCAACCAAGCTTTTACGACCGCCTTACTCTGAAAAAGTGTATAGTTTTCAAGCGGAGCTTGGGTGGGGAAATTTTTAGCGTTGTTTATTCCACTCATAAGTCAGGATTGCGAGTGAACTGGCTACGTTAAGGCTTTCAGATTTAGCGTTCATAGGAATACATAAAGTCTGATCGGCTAGCGCGAGGGTTTTTTGACATACGCCTTGTCCTTCATTACCAAAAATTAAAGCTAAGTTTTTGGGTAGGGGTGTTTGCCATAAACTGGTTCCTGATAAGCTGGTGGCCATAACCGTTCCAGAGAATTTTTGTTTCCAAATGCTTAAATCCTCGATCGTCTGTATTGGCAATTGAAATTGCGCGCCCATTCCGGCTCGTAAGGCCTTAGCACTCCAAATATCGGTGTTATCACCAAGTAATAAGACTTCACTAACATTCATGGCTAAACTGCTGCGAAGCATCGTACCGAGATTTCCAGGGTCTTGAATGTCTTCTAAAATAACGACGAGTTTTTGGTTTTCGGTTATGATATTATTTGGTGTGGCCGCCAATGATAGAATACCGGCAGGGGATTTGCTGGGGCTTAAAGTAGCCATTAAGCTATCGGGTATTTCTATCAAATTGGGGAGGTTGGCAAAAAGTGAGAACTCCTGATGGTTCGTAAATTTTGTTGAAACGAGCGTGTGCAACAAAGCCTGTTTAGAACTTTTTAAATATTCGGTGTGTAAATGGGCGCCATCTAAACAAATTAAATCGGGTGTTTTACGACGATTAAAATTTTTAAATTTTTTAATGAGCGGGTTTTGGGCCGAGGTAATTTTTAAGATCTCCATGCGATTGTTAATTAGGTTCTGCTTTTTTGGGCAAAAATCTTAGATTTTTAATTAATTCTAGTTTAAACTCTCGCGGAAATATGACAAACACACGAAAAAAGTTTCTGATTTTAGGTTCTGGTCCTTATTGTATTGGAAGTTCGGTCGAGTTTGATTGGTGTGGCGTTCAGGTTTTAAGAACTTTAAAAGCTGCGGGTCACGAAACGGTCTTTATGAATTCGAATCCAGAAACGGTTTCGACTGATTTTGATGAATGTGACCGGTTGTACTTTGAAGAACTAACGCTTGAACGTGTTTTAGATATTTATGAGAAAGAAAAACCAGAAGGGGTTATTTTCTCAACTGGCGGGCAAGTCGCTCAAAATTTAGCGATGCATCTAGAAGAGTATGGCGTGAATTTGATTGGGACTTCGGTTGAATCGGTCGATAGATGTGAAGACCGGGAGAAGTTTTCTAATATGTGTGATTTACTGGGTATTGACCAACCCGCTTGGGCTCGTTTTGAGAACTTAACTGACGCGTACAGTTTTTCTGATGAAGTGGGCTACCCGGTTCTTGTTCGTCCTTCTTTTGTGCTTTCGGGGGCCGCTATGGCGGTGGCCACCACGCATGAAATGTTAGAAGAGTATTTGGAGTCTGCTGTTGGGAGTACTAAAAGTTCGGTGGTGATTAGTAAATTTTTACAAAACGCCAAAGAGATTGAATTTGATGGCGTCGCGCAGGACGGTGAGATTATTGTATCGGCTATTTCAGAGCATATTGAAAACGCTGGGGTTCACTCTGGAGATGCGACGATCGTATTACCACCGCAAAACCTTTACTTAGAAACGGTACGAAGAGTGCGCAAAATTGCTCAAAAAATTGCCAAAGAATTAAATATTTCAGGCCCTTTTAATATTCAGTTTTTAGCGCGTGAAAATGATATTAAAGTAATTGAATGTAACCTGCGGGCTTCACGAAGTTTTCCGTTTGCTTCTAAAGTTTTGGGGCAAAACTTTATTGAAATTGCGACTCGAGTCTGGCTGGGGGAAAAACTAAAACCACAAGAAAAAAACTTACTGGAAGTACAAGCGGTTGGTGTGAAAGCCGCTCAATTCTCGTTTAGTCGCCTTAAAAACGCTGATCCAAATTTAGGCGTTGAAATGAGTTCTACCGGAGAAGTAGCTTGTTTTGGGGACACCATGGAAGAAGCTTTTTTGAAAAGCTTTATCTCGGGTGGGTTCGAGTTACCAGAGCCAAAATCAAAAGTTTTAGTGACACTAGGAACGATTAAAGATAAAGCGGATTTTTTGCCGATTGCTAAAAAGTTTAATCGCATGGGGTTCACCTTTGCCGGTACAGAAGGGACGGCCCAGTTTTTAAGAGATAATGATTTTGAGTGTGAAACGGTGTACAAAATTTCTTCAGATAAACATCCTAATGTGGTGGACATGATTGACGCAAAATTAGTTGGCTTAGTCATTAATACGTCTAATAGATTTTCACATGAAGAAATTTCAGATGGTTACTTAATCCGTCGGAAAGCGATTGATAGAAACGTTCCTTTGCTTACAAATCTTCAGCTTACCAAGCTACTGGCTAGAAGTTTAGAGCAGATTCCTGATTTAGATGATTTAGACATTTTAGCCTACGACGAGCGCGCTACCCGTTAAAATACGGGCGAGCATACGTATAGACTTGAATATCGGCCATTAAAATGTTATAATGGCTGGATTTATGAAAAAATTAATAACCCAGTTCGGATTTTTGGCCCTTTGTTTAGCCGTGGCTTTGCCGGCAATGGCTCAACAAAGTGCTGATGTTGGGTTTTTAGAAAGACTTGGGGTCTTCGGAGAAATTATTCGGTGGGGAATAGCGATTTTTATTTTTATTATCTTTATTTTTCTTGGTTTTTTTACGGCCAAGTTAGCTGCTCGTCGTTTTCAAAAAAGAAATAAATACACGGCTCACAAAGAGGTGGTACTTTTAGTAGAGCGTGCGACTTATTTTACGATTGTTATTTTAGGCGGGGTGATTGCCTTTGCGAGTGTCGGTGTTGATTTGACCTGGGTACTGGGGCCGATTGGGGTTGGTTTGGGGTTCGCGTTTAAAGACTTATTTGGCAATATTATTGCGGGGATGGTGCTTTTAACCCAACAAAAATTTAAAATTAATGATGTTATTCGAGTGAATGATCAATTAGGACGTATTACCAATATTGAAATGCGTACGACTGATGTTCAATCATTTGATGGAACCAATTTAATTATTCCTAATGCGGATATGCTGACGAATGTGGTGCAAAATTACACCGCCAATACGTACCGACGTTTATCGGTTAAAGTTGGGGTACATTATTCGACACCACTGCCTTACGCTATTGAAACCGCTATGAAAGCGATGAAATCTCACAGTTCAGTGGTTGAAGATCCGGCGCCAGAAGTGTTAACCAGTTCGTTTGGAGAATCTTCTGTTGATTTGGAAGTTCGATTTTGGATTGAGTCAACGACCCGTTGGTGGACGGTTCGATCAGACATTGTGCAAGCCATTAAAAGTGAGTTTGATAAAGCCGGAATCACGATTCCGTTCCCAATTACGACGCTATCGTTGGATCCTTATGATAAAAACCTGTTACAAGGTTTCAACGTTACGCCAGATCTTAATCCTTCTTACACGGGGTATACCGCCGAAGATTTACGACCTAATGTGCCTTCTGTTCCTAAGGTTGAGCCTAAGGTTTAAGATTTTTAAATTTTATTAAGAAAAAAGCAGTCTCAATTTGAGACTGTTTTTTAATATCCTGTGGAACTCAGTTCGAACTCTAAAGTTTAAGTTAGGCAATGAGTTCGAACTGGTTTTTAGAAGAAGAGTGCCATAGAAGGGAATACTCAATGCGTTTTGAATTGGGACTAATTGAGTGCCGAAGACGGGAAACTTCTTGCTCGCTACGCTTCGCCGAAGCTTACAGCCGAAGAAGGGAATACTTCATGCGTTTTGAATTGGGACTAATTGAGTGCCGAGGCAGGGAAACTTCTTGCTCGCTACGCTTCGCCGAAGCTTACAGCACCAAATTAAAATTTGGGCTTTCAGCGCGAACCCACGGGTTCAATCCCTGCGCATTATAAAAAAGTTTTTAGACCTTACAGGCCTAAAAACTTTTTTATGGTGCCGAAGAAGGGAATCGAACCCTTACTCCTTGCGGAACGCGATTTTGAGTCGCGCGCGTCTACCAATTCCGCCACTTCGGCCTAAAACTACAATGGCGATTGTATAAATGAATTTCGCCTCGGCAAGTTTTCTTTTTTACGAGCTTCATTTATAGTGAGTTTCATGAAATGGTATAAAAACCCGATGCTCGTGTTTGGGATTGGTTTAGCTGTGTTTGCGGCTGGAGCCCTATTTTATAATCCAAGATTGTCTGTGTTTATTTTGCTGGCGAGTGTACTGGCGGGTTCTGGCGTGGCTTACGCCTTCTTAAAATATATACAGCCGAAAGGCGGACATTTGTTTATTAATACGGTGGTATCTACTTTAATCGCTTTTTTGCTTCTAAATCCGGCTTTAAGTTTAAGTTTTGAAAATGTGGCATGGGCTTTTTTAGGTGGTGCGGCCGTTATATTAGCCAAAGTAGGACCTCAGTTTAAACGTCAGGTGATTTTTAATCCGGCCGCTTTAGGTTTACTGGGGCTGAGTTTGTTAATGACTTTAGTTTATGGAAATGATGCCTTGCTACCAACGTTTGTGTCCTGGTGGGGGACTGACTTTGGTGGCTACTTAGCGCTGATTATTTTGCTCCCACTTATTAGTTATGCCGCCTATAAATTTAGAAAAATATATTTAGTAACCGCGTTTCTGGCTTTTAACGCGGTGTGGCTTTATTTTTATGGTGGAGTAGAAGCCCTGGTGTATCCTTACACTACCGGGACGCTTTATTTCTTGGCGGGCGTTATGTTGCTAGAACCAAAAACATCACCGACCAAAAAAATAGGGCAAATAGTGGCGGCGCTAGTGGCGGTTATGGCTTATCGTTATGCGTATGTAATCGGGTTTAACAATGTTGAATTGTGGGCGATTATAGCGGTTAATGTAGTTAATTTGCTTTCCAAGTTACGGCTTAGTAAGATATTTAAGAATTTAAACTCCAAACATGTTTCAAACTAAAGTTTTGCCTCTTGTACTAGCTTTACCACTGCTTTTAGTTGGCTGCGGCGCTGAACCTATGACGACCAACAATGTGCCAACTGATGCTGAACCTCAGCCGTTAGAAGCGACCCAACAAATAGAGCTTGATATTTCTAATGACCCCGTTGAGCAGGTAGATGCTTTAAATGAAACTATCGAGCAGCTTGAAGACGCGGAAGAAGAAATGATGGATGACGATGTTGCTTTAGAGATAGAACCAGAAACGCCAGCCGAACCGGTAGTACAAGTTGAAGCCGCTTTAGAAGCTGAAGCGGTTGCCGTTGAAACCCCTCCGGTACTAGACACTGAGGCAGAGACTAACGCCACTTTGAATGGTAATTATTCGTATGAGGTTTCGTACGCAACGCCACCAGGGGTTACGCCTTTAACGGCTAACTTCACCTTAGAAAATGATATGATTACCGCGGTGTCTTTAGCCGGTAATCCACAACACCAAACGAGTATTCAGTACCAAAAATTAATTCAAGATGAGTTGAATACGCTTATAGTAGGACAAGATTATGAAATGGTGGCGGCTTTACCAAACAAAGTAGCGGGTTCGTCTTTAACGCCTGGTGGCTTTAATAAGGCACTAGAGCAATTACAAGCCGAAGGTTAGTATGCGGCTTAAGAGTGGAGAATTTGAAGCCTTAGGTACGACCATAATGTATGAGTTGCCTGAGGCTTTTTTTAAAACTAGTAGCCAAGCTATTAAAACCGAAGCGGAAAGAATAGAAGCGAAGTTCTCACGGTTTATAGAAACCTCCGACGTCTGCCAATTAAACAAACATTTAAACGAGTGGGTGGAAGTCGATGCTGAGTTTTATTTTTTATTAAAAACCGCGCACACCTTGCAAACTATAAGCCATGATCAGCTTAATTTTGGGACGACAACTTTGCTGGAACACTGGGGCTACGACGCGGGTTATAATTTAAAAGCGCAGGCGCCTGCCATTGCGGTAGAACCTCTGGAGATAAAGCTTAAACCTGGACTTGTTAAAATCAATGTGCCGCTAGACTTAGGGGCTTTTGGAAAAGGTTATTTTTTAGATCAGGTTTGTGAAATTTTAAAGGCGCACAACGTTGAAACTTTTATGGTGAATGCTGGTGGTGATATTTCTTTTAAAACTAAATCTACCGAGCCCCCTTTTAAATTTTTCTTGGAAGACCCGCGTACTCAAAAAAGATTAATAGGGGAGTGTGAACGGCGTCATGGTTTTTTATGCGCGTCTTCACCTTCTAAAAGAAAGTGGGGTGTATTTCACCATCTTATTAAAACTAAAAGCGCGCAGCCAGCTGAAGATTATTTAATAACGTACGTACAGGGTGAGGATTCAGGTTTAATTACAGATGCTTTAAGCACGGCTTTTTTTGTGAGTGATTTTAAGGATATTGAAGCGAATTTTGCAGCGTATAAAACGCATTTTCCGAGTATTGAAGTACTAGGTGTCAGTGCCGAAGGTCAGATATGGCGATCGACTAATTTTGAAGGCACTCTGTATCAGGCTTAAGGTTTTTTAGGGGGCGTTATTTTTTTGCTCGCAAATTCGATTTGATAAATATGTAAAAACGCAATTAAGAGCGTAAGTAGTAGAGGGCCAAAAATTAAACCTTTAAAACCTAAGGTTAAAACCCCGCCAATAATTACTAGCATAACGGCAAATGGATGAAGCAAACTTTTAGCCCCAATTAAGTACGGTTTAATAATGTTATCAATATTGATAACCAAAATTAAGCACCAGGCTACAAAAAAGAAGCCTTGACCCCATTGCCCGGTACTAAAGAGCCAAATAGAAGTTGGTAACCACACTAGAGCGACGCCAACGTAGGGCATCGGAGCCAACAAAATAGCAATCGTTCCCCAAAATATGGCGTTAGGAATACCAATTATAGCCATACCAATTCCGACTAAAGAGCCCTGTGCGATAGCGGCTCCAAATAATCCATAAATAATAGATTTCATTAAATCGGTCGTTTTTTGGATTAACTCTTTTTTTTGTTTCTCGGCTAACGGGAGCAATTTTTTAATGTAAGTAATAAGGCGTGCGCCATCTAGTAACAGGTAAAAGAGGGCGAATAAAAAGATAATAAGATGCAAAAATACTAATGACACGCCCGTCACTAAACCGGTTGCGGACTTGAGTAACCCGCTACTCATATTAGAAACGGTATTAGTGAAGACTTGGGTTATGTTATTGCTACTGAGTTGATTTTGCCACGTAGAGCCTTCCGGTAAGTAGGGCGATAAACGGTCGGGTAAGGTATCTAAAATAGAGGGTAACTGAATGGCTACATCACTAATTTGGCTTGATACGCCCTTGGTTTCGTTAACCAGTAAGGCCGTTAGAAAGCTGGCTGGGACTATGAAAAGCAGTACTATGCTGAGCCACATTATAATACTGCTAAGAAGTCTGGTTGGAATATATTTTGAAAGCCAAACATGCAGGGGGTTAACGGCGGTAACCACGACGGTGGCGATAAACAGCGTCGCAATGAAGGGGCTAATGAGGTAAAAAACCAGCCCGATTAAAAGCAACGTTACGACTATAATAAACTGAGTATGAATTCGGTATTGAATTTCTGTTTGGGTCATTAATCGTATTATAGCCGAAATGGTTCGGTAATAAAAAACTTAGCGAGTTATTATAATTTTAGTTTATACTCAAACGGAAATGCCCCATAAAAAAGCAGCGCCCGTCAAAACCCCTACCATCGATAAATTGGTAGCGCAGCATGACGACCAACCATTAGAGCCAGCCAAAGAAGCGTGCTTCTATATTATTTATCAGCACTTTATTTTTATTTTGTGG
>Ga0307933_1003411_pt1 | contig 9960 bp, 20 predicted proteins | sample OrgLakmetageno88_FD_201811 | JGI IMG/M metagenome (GOLD analysis project Ga0307933, IMG submission 201811) | Saline water microbial communities from Organic Lake, Antarctica - #88 | ecosystem: Environmental > Aquatic > Non-marine Saline and Alkaline > Saline | place: Antarctica: Organic Lake...
GTGTGTGGAGGGGGCTGAAAACAGACAAAAGAAAGCCCGCCCTCTTTCACAAAAGGGCGGACTTGTCAATGATAATCGTACTTTAACGGGTTTTTAATGCCATTCAACTTTTAACTTATCACCATACAGTTCCTGTAAATATACAATCCATTTTGCGGTTGCATAAACATTCAACATTCTACACGGTGCGTCTAAAAGTTCAACTTTTTCATGCATGCCGCCAGGCGAAAGAGTTATTCGCATATAAGTGCCATTGTTTTTATCAACTTTTTCATGTGTGTCGGCAGGTGAAAGAGTTACTCGCCTATAAGTGGGAATGTCTCCATTAACTACCATGATCAAGCCGCCTTATTTTTAGCGGGATTATTCTCGATGGCAAGGCGCACGGGTAAATCAGAAAATAATTCAGCTTGCATTTTCTCAATTTTCGTGCACGTTTCAACACTCATAACTGGCTCACACATATACGCATACCCCGATGCGTTTTTATCGGTTGCAATACCATAAACATCGGCTTTTACATCAATTTCGACAAGACCGTTTTCAAATTGCTCAAGTAATTTGTTCGTGATATTTGTTGGGAAAAACGCAGCGTTCGCCGAATATTGCTCGCCTTTTTCGTTTACGCCAATAAAAGAGCCTTTAAAGCCGTGCCATTGTCCATGTTTTCCCTCGCCATGGAACGTTTCAACGGCAACACCGCCAATACGTCCAAGAAAAATAGCTTCGTTTTTACCGTCTACTAAACTTCTAACTTCTTTTGGGGTATAACCTAATGCCTTCATAGAAATTTGTGATACTTTTTTCATTTTGGGTTTTCCTTTTGGGTTTAATTATCGCTTTATTGCGACAAAATAAGAATACAATTATTGAATAAACTATGCAAGTTTTTTTATGCGTCTTTGTTGATAAAATGTGTCTCGTTTTAGTGAAAAAGTTGGTGCAATATTTTTCCAAGTTTCTTCGTTACCGTTCGCGACCGAATAAATCTCTTTAGGTGTCAACCTTACGCCTTTGGATGCCGTCTTAAATTTTCCGTTTGTGCAACGCAATGAATACAGTTTTTTACCCGCGATGGCCACGCTATCAAATTCGCCCTCACAATCCCATTGGCCTAATTCATCGCCAATATCTAAAGCGTCCGCGTTACCTTTAATGATCACGCTATCCGTATCGCAATATAAAACTTGCGAACCGCTTTCCTGAATTTTCAAAATACTTTCATAAAGATAAGCGCGAACAAAACCAGTTATACTGGCGGCGGTTGCAACGTCATAATATCTTTTCTTGGTATCTGGTAAAGGTAACGACATTAAGGCTTTATCACCGAGCATACCAGCGAAATCTGCCCCCGTGTCAGCTTCGTGCGCCAATACACAATCATTTGGGATTACTTCAAATTCTTTGTATTTGTCGGGATTAGCGCCGAATTTACCGTAAAGACTATTCATCATTAATTTAGCAAAGATATAATCTGTCGAGCCTTTAGGGCTTTGATTTTTTAATTCATACCATTTATAAATATATTCTTTAAAGTCAGTAAACGACAAACAATTTCTAACTTCTAAAATCTCGAATTTGTTTGTGTATTTTTTATAAAGGATAAGTTCATGCCCGCTTATATAAAACGTTCTATATTCTTTATCATTAGGGAATATAAGGCTGTTTTCGTCTCTAAACGGCAGAATACCTATGCTTTCGCCTATTATCTTATAAAAATTCATTCCTACTATAGGCTCGTTATCATAACCCGATAAACGTTCCCATACTCCGCCATAAGGATGAGGGTTAAGCATTGCGTACGGGTAGGCGGAATTGATATCATAAATCTTGTGGTCACCTTTAAAGATACCAGTAACAAACGGTTGAACGCGTCCGCCATAATAATAGGGTGAAAATTCTCTATAATATTCCTCTGACGTTTGGGGCGCGGGTGCGTCATTAAGTTTGTTCCATTGTTTCATTGACGAACCCGCAAGCGTCAAATTCAATCCAAAACCGTCAATAAAGTTCAAAACAATTTCTAACAAATAATCACAATCGGCAAAAAGATAGTCGATTATTTCTTTCATATGTTTATCGCGGTTTTCGCGTTTCATTTTAGAATAATCAAATTCTATTTTTTTATACGCGGCAAGCGGTAGGGGAAAAATATTATAGCTATCTCGAAATTCACATTGTCCTATTTTAAACTTTGCTAATCGCCCGTTTATAATCATAACAGGCTCAAACGCTTCTATATAATCAAGTAAAAAATGATAGTCGAATTTACCCCCATTGTGAGCGTACACTATGAATTTGTTCGGCTTTAAAAAATCTATTAAATCTTTTGTTTCGTAAAATAAATGCCTATCCCCGTTTTCCTCTACGGCGCCCCATATGAAAGGTTGTATATCGGTACCGTATTCAAAAGGGTCGGTTTCGCAATCAATTACGACTATTTTTCTTCGGGCCATGGCGTTTTTTCTTTCGTTTGGCGTTGTTAATTTTTTTCTTATATTCTATTAAATCGACTTGATCGTTAAATTGATAAACCGCTATCCCGCGCAACCATTTTTGATATGTTTCCTCATAACGTTCTGTTAATAACTTCACTTGATTTCCTATAGATACAGCGTCACCAACAAACGTGTTTATTTCGAAATTGCCTGAAAGAACACTATAACGCGATTTCTTGTTGTGCCTATCGGTTAACCTTTTTATTTCTTTTATAGGGTCTTTTACAAGCGCAGTCGGGTTGCATAGTTCTATAGTACGCGTTACGCCCTTTTCTTTGACGGTCAATCGTCCTGTTTTCGTTATTCTAATGCGCGCGTTTTGTTTATCAGCAACGGTAAAAGGCACACTTTTTAATTGCCCTAATCCTTTTAAGTTTTGAGCATTTTTTGCGGCGTTTAAATTTTTCTTTGATCGCGGGCGATAAACTTTTAATTCATAACCACGCTTACGCGCGATACCTTCGTCACCATAAATTTTATCGTAATAAATTGAGACTTGTCGTTTTTGTGAGGGTGTCAGCGTTTTATCGAGGTTTCGTCTTAAATCATAATTAAAGTTTGTAAATGGTCTTAGTAATAGCATTTTATCGTTGTAATTCATAACCCTTTACCTTATTATTAGTTTGTTGAATGGTGGGGCGGTAAAGCTTTATGTCTTTACCGCCCTTTAATTTATAATCTTTTAAAAAATGGATGTCAATGATGCCGACAATGGATGAGATAACGAACGATGAAACACTACCCGAAATTCAGCCACATGCTATTAAAGCTGTAATGGATGAAAAAAGCGATACTGTTGAGGAAGCCAAACAAAACGGTTTTGACGCTGAATTGCACGAAACAGACGCGCACGGTCAGCCTGTTTTGACCAAGGCCGGTAATTTTCGTAAAAAACGCGGTGCTGGCGCTGTAAAACGTAAAACGACAAGTAAGCTTGAATTAAACGATACACCGCAAGAAAACTCGAAAAACGAAAAGGTGAAAGTTGAAAGCAAAACGGCGGCTATGACCACAAGCGCAATACTAGAGCGTGTCCAGATTGGGATGATCGGTGAAGACATGGCCTATAGCGATATTGAACGGGCTCAAAACACTGACGCCTGGTTTAATCTTTATGAATATTATGGCGGTATTGAGGTACATCCTGCGCTTGCGGTCGCGGCTGATCATACTATGCTCGTCCTATCACGCTCGCAAAAACCATCTGTGAAAAGAAAAATAAAAACACTAGGTGAAAAAATCGCGGGTAAAATCTATTTTTGGAGGAATAAAAATGCACTGTTTAATCGTGGGGAAAACACTAAGCGGGAAAACAACGTTCGCGAAAAAGAAAGCCGCGAGTCTGAAAAAACAAGGGATTAAAATAATCGTTCTCGATCCATTTCTTGATCCTGATTGGCACGCGGATTATATAACTGGCAATGCTGATAAATTTCTTGATGTTGTATGGAATAAATCGCAAGGATGCGCTATTTTTGTTGATGAAGGTGGTAAAATGATAGGGCGCTATAATCCTATCATGGAGGAGCTGGCAACGCATGGGCGGCATTGGGGTCACAAGTGTTTTTTTATAACGCAACGGTGTAAACAGGTTTCCGTTAATATAAGAACGCAATGTTCTGATCTGGTAGTGTTTAAGCAATCATTAAACGATACCAAAGAGCTGGCCGATGAATTTGTTGAGCCTATGATAAATGAAGCGCATACGCTATCAAAGGGCGAATTTATTTATGTTCGGGATGGGCGCGATACTGTAAAATTAAACGTGTTTGACATTTAAATTTTAATGTGCCATTATTGTCACATTGTGATAAAAACATCACACTTTTAAACAATAAAGGGCGATCAAAATGAATAAGACTATGGTTATGAATTTACTACTCGGCGCGGGTGCAATCTTTTTGGGGCAGATGGCTTATGATGCGTACAAGAAACGCGCGGTGTAATTATGAATGTTCCACAAATTTCAGGCACAGTCGTGCTTTCCATTATTGCAACGGGGCTTATCCTTAATTTTGCAGGGCGCGGTGCGCTTGGCACGACAATGCAGGACTTAGCTAAATACACAACACAAGGTTACGGGGTTTAAATCATGACATTAAAAACAATTAGCGCACATAGCACGCGCCCACTATCAACAGGCGCAACGGAAACATTGCAGATTCCTGTTTACCAGCGTATTCAGGACGTAATTCTATCTTTTGATGGTACGGAAGCAGAAATTCGGGCAGAAATCGGTCTTATCCGCCTTTCAATTAACGGGTCGGACATTATTAACCTTACGGCTGCTGAATTATATGATCTGTATGAAATGCTCGGTGTAAAGGTATTCAACGCGGGCGGTACGGCTGGCGCTCTTTCATTAAACCTTGCACCGCTTGTCTATAATAACCCCGCTATTCGTGACCAGTTCGGTTGGGGTGAGTTGGGCGTGACAAACATTCAGGTTTCTGTGACGGCGCTCACGTTGTCTGCGGTTTCAAGCGTACGCGCCTTTACTATCCGTGATACACCGCGTGATGCGACTGGCAAGCCTGTTAAACAGACACTTGGCGCGCATGTTAAGGCGGTACGCTATCAACAAAACTTTAATGCTACAGGTGAACATACTGTTGATACGTTGCCGCGTGATTTGGGTACCGCTTATTTGATGGTTGCCGCAAGCGATGGTGCCTCGGGTGCGATTACTAGCGGGCGATGTAGTGTAAACAGCGTTAACATTTATGATGATACGCCGCTCGCAATCAACGGACTATATATGAGCCGTTCGGGCTATGATCAAATCGGTGGTTATTATGTTTTTAACTTTGTTGATGGTGGCCTTAATTCACGGTTGCCGATGGAAGGTGTTACTGACCTTCGCTTTGTTCAAACTTTTGGTACGGCGCCTGGAGCGGGTGGTTATGCCATGTTGTCTGTCATGGCCGTAGACTTTCCCGCTAACATCACAACTTAAAGGGCTTAATCATGGTCATGTCACCTTTTCAAGCCAATACCAATTCCCAAGCGGGTTCGCCGCTTGGGGTTGGGACGGGTAATTGGTTCCTAGACGGTATAAACGACACTATCGGAACAATCGGACAAGGCGTGCAAGTATGGTCGCAAGTCGAAAACACTAAAGCGGCTAACGAAATTGCTATTTTGAACGCGCAGGCGCAATTAAATCCGCAAGGGCAGGTGTCCTCGCCTTCACCGCGAAACATTGTTGAATTTGCAGATAATAAAGAGTTGCAAAAAATCATGTTTATCGTGGGTGCCACAATGATCGTGTTTTCGGCAACAGTTTTGTGGGCAGGGCGGAAAAAGTAAATGATTGCTTTCCCGCCAATACCATCAAGAAAGCCGCCTACACCTAGTAATTTTACGGGGAATAATCCTATGTTGCCGCCTCTATCCTTTTCCGCGCCTTCTAATAGTTCACTTATGCGCGGTGGCGATAGTATCAATCCGTTTTCACAAGCGGAAAGTAAAACCGGTACCAATTTTATGAATTTAAATGTTGGGTCGTCACCGAATATTATTGCGGTCGCGATCGGTCTTGTGATCGTTGGGGGCGTTGTATGGTATCTAAGAACACGCGGTTAATCATAAACACAGAAATCTTGAATAGCCCGCTATTTGATAGATTTGGTGATGAAGAAAAATTGTCTTTTTTAAATCATCCATCTACAGTTGTGTTTGGCGTTTATGAGGATAACAATCTGGATGCCGCCGGTGTTTTACATTTTAATAACGATCATATTTATGTTCGGTATCTGGTGGGTAAGTTCAATAAACATATTAATGTTATTGACCAGTTTGTCGTTACAATAGGGCGCACTCTGGACTTGCAATATGTAGCCATGGAATATCAAAGAAATGCCGTATTGAGGATAGGCCAAAATATCGGATATCACGTGAATCGTGATAATGAACTGGTGAAAGGATTATAACCATGGGTGGATCGCGATCAAGTTCAAGTTCGAGTAATCAAACTTCTACTACCACAACAACAAACACCACTAATGAAAGCACGCAACAAGGGTTGGAAGGCTTTAACACAGGGCGCATTTTGCAAGGCGAATCAATCTCTATTAACGAAATGTTTCCCGAAAGTGTCGGCGAAGCCTTTTCCGAGTTGATCGGACTTGCTACGTATGGTCTAGACTTTGCAGGTGCTGCTGGGCAGGAAGCCGTGAACATTACACAGGGCGCGTTGGAAACGGTAAGTACAACGCGTTTTAGAGAAGAGCAACCTGTTTTAAGCACATTAGAAAACTTCCTACCAGTTGCAATGGTTGGTTTAGTTGTTATAGGTGTTGGTATTTTTGTTATGAGAAAGCGATAAAATTATGAGTGAATTACAAGTAAAATACGGTTCAATTCAGAATCCCTATAGAGAATTTACGTTGGTTATCCCCGCTAACAGTTTCACAGATCCGATACGTTATAACTTTGACTATTTTCGTTTATTGGAAGCTTCGGGTCCAGGTGTTGAGGTTCAATTCGGGTCCAGTGGTGAAACAACATCCGTTGTTAGCGCCGGGATCGGCTATAAACTACCATATGTGATTCAAGAGTGTCGCTTTGCTAACCGTACAGGCACGGCTATCACGATCACAATCGCTTTAGCAATCGGTGATATTTCTGACGATCGTTTGAACGTGTCAGGATCGCTAAATCTATCCAAATCCACCGTTATTGATACGCGTTCAGACGTTACACTTACGGCCGCTACAGCTACACAGATAGCGCCTGCCGATACCGCTCGCCGTGAATTAATTGTCACCAATATGACTGGCGAATTTATACGTATTGGTGATAGCGGTGTAGGCGCGACAAGCGGGGCGCGCGTTGCCGATGGTGCAAGCGTTACGCTTACGGGTTCCTTTGCCGTGTTCGGGTATAGCGTGGCAGGTGGCGCGGTTTCAATTACAGAAACAAAGGATTAATTATGAGTTTTATCACATCCCCGCCTTTTACTGGTTTAACGCTTTTAAATTCAGCAACGCTCGCTTCGGTCTCACAGTTCGATATTACTGATCTAGATGATTATTTTGCGAATTGTTCTGAATTACAAATTGATTTTACTATATACACAGGTGGCGTTAATTTTAACACAACGCTTCGAACAAGTGAAGATAACGGGTCGTCATATAAAACGTCAAATTATGCAGGACACAATCTTGGGACATCGGAATCTGTTGCTTCCCTCGACAAATATTGCAGTTCGGGCACCGCAACCGAATGGCCTTTAAATTACCAGACTTCAACTTGGTGTTTGCAAAGTCGATTAATTATCGGAAAATATGGCACACAGGTTAATGGTACAACTAGAAACATTGTGCACTATACAGAGCACCACCAAGCATGCACACAAGGTTGGACATATTGGAGAGGTGGTAGCGGCGGTGGATCGACAGAAAAAATGAACGCGATTAGGATTACAAATTCGGTGAACATCACAGGCGGGTTTATTAACATATACGGGAAACAATTATGAGACTAGTTATATCAAAAAATAAAACAGAATTGAAAGAATTGTCGGACTATCAACCGCCCGATGCGCCTTTACGTCAACCGAGCGAATTAGAAATTTTGCAAGATGCTTTGATTGAAAAAAATATTATTCAAAAGACCGATATTGACGCGGCAGAAATTAAATTGAAAGCCAAAATCGTTACAAAACGCAACGCGGAAGCGAATGTCAAATAAATGGAAAACCTTTTAATATTTTTGGTTGCGGCGGGCGCGATAGGTGGTCTAGGTTTTGTCGCGTTTAAAAAACGTGATACCATCCTCGACGATGCACTTCCCCCGTTGCCTACGCAAAAACCGCTACAGCAAGCGCCTGACGGTATAGTCGATGCATTAAACAATGCGTTCGATCCTGTTTTTCGTTTCCCTAGTGATTGGGCTGTACCGTTCTTTAACTCAAACACGCCGCAAAGCTATTCGCGTGCTAAGGTATTAAGCGAAATCCGCGCGTCTAAAATTGCTAAAGAGGGCTTTAGAAATACTGTATATCTAGATACTTTGGAATTGCCCACAGTCGGTATCGGCCATTTAGTCGTGCCTGAAGATAATTTGCGTCTTGGCGATACCATATCCAATGCGCGTGTTGAACAATTATTCGCGCAGGATAGCAATATTGCGCTTAATGCAGCTGAAAACCAAGCGCGCGAATTAAATGCTTTAAATAACGACTTTGTTCTTGCGCTATCACACGTTAATTTTCAACTAGGAACGGCTTGGAAGTACGAACACAGCAAAACGTGGGATTACTTAATGGCCGGTAATTATGATGCTGCGGCTATTGAGGTAAAGGATAGCATATGGTATAGTCAGACACCAGTAAGGGTGATTGATTTTTCAAACGCAATTATCCGTTTGAAACAATATAAACAACGGAACGGGGTTACATAATGCCTATACCTTTCATAGCTTACGGCCTTGCTGGCGCCCTCGGTGTAGTCGGTGGGTTTATCGTAAACGACAGACTTGATAGTGATAACGTTCCAGTTGTGAACGTTGGACCACAACCACGTCCTATCCCACCGCCGTTTACACTTGGTTTATACGGTGTCGTGGCCATCGGGGTTGTGTATGCTGCGAATCGGGCGGGGGTTTTAAATCTATGACGGGACATGGTGATCTTATCGTCGATGTATTATCTATCGCAATGCTCGCAGGTATTTTTTACCGCATGGGATCGTTTACAAGCGAATTAGCACATGTTAAAAGAATAATCGCACAACTAGAAAGGATAGTCGCAAATGTTAAGAAAATTAATGGATAGATTTAGGGAACCAAGTTCCTATGCTGGATTAGGTTTGATCGCTTACGGTCTTGGGGATTTGTTTAAATTCAAAGAAGCTGATCAAATAGCGGAAGTCGCTAACCAAACGGCGGACGCGATGACGGTTGACACAGCAAACGGCTTTGGTGTATTATTGTTTGGACTATTATCGTTATTTATTAAAGAAAAGAGCAAGTAAAATGCATGACCTTACCAACACACAAAAGCTTGAACGCACTATTCGGTTGCTTAAAACCGAAAGACGCGCAGATAAGCAAACACGCTTAAAAGACGAAATCAAAGTACGTAAAGAACTTGACAAGAAAACAGAGGATAAGTAATGCTTCCTGCTATTCCTTTAGTCGCGTTGGGTGTCGCGTTTATTACTTTACCGTTACTTTTTGTAAAAAAGGAAACGACAGTTGCCGCAACGCCGCAAGAAAATTCACCACAAAAACATGAAGCTGTGAAGAAAAATGTTGCCGCCAAAAAAGAAGAAAGAGAAGCCAAAGCGGATGAAAACATTGATCAGAATTTTACAGGTGCCGATGATGAAAGTATTACAGAAAATTAACGGTTTTTATTGGCGTTTTGACCGTTAAAGTACGATTATCATTGACAAGTCCGCCCTTTTGTGAAAGAGGGCGGGCTTTCTTTTGTCTGTTTTCAGCCCCCTCCACACAC
>Ga0307933_1003414_pt1 | contig 9959 bp, 17 predicted proteins | sample OrgLakmetageno88_FD_201811 | JGI IMG/M metagenome (GOLD analysis project Ga0307933, IMG submission 201811) | Saline water microbial communities from Organic Lake, Antarctica - #88 | ecosystem: Environmental > Aquatic > Non-marine Saline and Alkaline > Saline | place: Antarctica: Organic Lake...
AAAGATAAGGATGATAATTTCATACCAAAAATTTTAGCAATTAGAACATATGAGGTAGATGATAATGTATGGTTATCTGAACCAGACGCATTCTTATTAAAGGGTATCAATTTAAAGGGAAGAAAACTCCAGTTTGATTCCCAAGTAGAAGATAAGATCACATACTTTAAAAGGTTTTGGAAAGATAAAAACATAGTTAAAATAATAACTCAAGCGGAAAAAAGAATAAGTGGTGAAGAAGAAAAAGAATTATTAGAAGAATATATGAATGATGAAAATACACTTTACCACCTACAAGATTTCTATTATAGATTAAGTGGTGATACCGAAGGAGTAAAATATACAACAGTAGAAGAATCAAAAAAATTAGATTTTACAACACTTCCACAACCCAAATCAAGTAAAGGTCCACTTATGTCTCAAGAAAAACCATATGTTCATGGACAAGATAACTACAAAGCTAAAGGTTATGAAACTACAAAGTGGAGTTTTGAAGATGAGAGAAAAGGGTGGAGTAAATTGGGATTAAAGAAATTTAAAGATTTCACTAAGACTAATGAAGGAAACTTTTTAAATAAAATAGAAGATATGTTTTCGGATAACTTATCAGAAGATGATAAAGTATTTAAAGATATTCTTGATAATTTTGATGAGGTAAATATAATTGGAAATAAGTATAAATATAAATCATTTGAATACAATGGTGAATTTTTCCATATTGATCCTCAATGGGATGTAACAAAAATGATTTATTACTACGACAATGATGGGAAATCTAAATCATTTAAATCAGATAGATATATTGGTGATTTAATAAGAAAATATGATAATAATTATAAATAATTACCCCATTTTCATACCTTTTCTAGAATCATAAGTGGAAGTTATAACGACCCCCTCATCAGTCATTAATCTAAGTTTTGGTATAAACTTGAGGAAATGAAACTTAAAAAACAAAGGAGATGATGATAAACTTAGAGATGGTGAGAGTTTCAGACTTGATTCAACAGTTGAAGACATGATTAAAAATCTTATGATTCGACATTATTTATCATGGGTTATACACACATATACTTTAGAAAAGTATAATTGGTTCGAAAAAGTTAATGAGGTTAAAAAATGGGATGATTATAATGGGATCATTGATAATTTGATGGTTGAGGATTATGAAAATGATGATATCCCACAATTTTTAGAAGTTGAATCTTATGATATATCTGATGGGGATGATGAAGAGTGGTTAACCCTTACAGATTCTTTCTTACTGGGTAAGGTAGAAAAGGAATATGCTTTCACTTCAATGCCAAAAATATTTCCAAAAAGAACAGAATCAACTTTTGAATATTTTGAAAGGGTTTGGTTAAAACCAAGGGTAACAGATATATTCACCCCTAACTCTTTCCGATCCACCTAGATCACTATTTAGAACTAAATCATGATCAAAAGGTTGATTACTCAGAGTATAAGTATCTGAATTATAGTACATAAAGGTATCCAGATATGGGAAATATTCGTCAGGATTTCCGTTCATTTTTATATAATATGGAAGTGTATGATCTTTTGAATTGAAAATAATAACCGACTCTCCAAAATTTTGACTTTCTTTATACGCAAACCCATTTTCTTTTGCATACGATATAAATTTATCTACAAGGTGATCTTCATCATAATATACTCGATCCATAAAAATATCAAACTTCTTATCTCCTTTAGCGTGACTTATATTCCATAAAAGGGCTCTACCTTTAACTAAACCATCTTTGTCTAAATAAACTAATAAATTAACTGACTTTGGATTATCAGCATACCATTGAATATACTCTTGAGCATCATCAGATGCCATACACGAATCCAAAGTCCCATATGTACTTGAATAATTATCACAAAGGTAATAGTATAAAATATCATCTCCATCTACAATTTTAAATCGCTCTTCCTCCTTTTCAAATTTAGATTTAAATTTATTTACAAAATCTTCTACTTCTTTATCCTTAAATTTCCCAGGAAATGTTTTATTTATAAATCTACCAAGTTTAGAATGGTTTCTTGATTGAACAAATGGATTTGATTTATTTAATTGAGGATCATAAAGATTACTTAAAAATTTCAGAAGTGATTTATCAATCCCCTTTCCAGATATTAAATCACGATCTTGAAACTGATCTTGAAATTTTTTCTGTGCGTTTTTTATTTGAGTAAAAGTAATAAATCCTTCTTTATTATCATCCACATCAATAAAGGTCATATCGGGTTTTATGTCTGTAAATTCTGATTTTAATAACTCTTTAGATATATCAGAGTCTATTTCGGATATCCTATCTCTAAACTTAGGAGAGAAATATAACATAGATTCTTTCAAGGAATAATATGATATGAATTTATTTTTGCTCAGTAAATATCTCATAGAGTATATATAAAATAAAACAAGACAATACCATTGCCAATTAACTTATTTTTTGTATTTTTTGTATATTAGTAGTATGAGTAAAACAAATGACTTAATACGAGAATCGATGAGAAGAGCAGATGAAAGGGTTTGTTTTTCTGTTTCAGATAAAATGACTAAAAAAGGGATGTCCTTTAATAGTGCTTTCGAGAAAACAATTAAAACTTTAAGAAAAGGAATGATTGAAAATCGAAAAGAATCTGTCAGATCAATGGCTCTTGAAATGTGTAAAGAAGATTGTGAAATGTGGGGAATTGAATTTAAATTGAAATAAAATGGATAAAAAACTATGAAGATAATTAAGAGAGTTGTATCTGAAGGGTATAAAAGCTCAACATAATAACATAGAATGGAGGAAAGCTTTAGAATCAGCAGAATCACTATTTACCGATAAAAGAAGTCTTGAAAATCTTGAAGACTATTATGTTGATGAATTAGTTGATATGCGTAAAAAAGCCCGTGTGAATAAAGATTGGGAACTATCTGATAGAATAAGAGATTACCTTGATATTAAATCTGTTATAATAATGGATACTACTCGTAAAGATCTTATTGATAAGTTACAGAATGATAAGAGGTCAGAATCTTTACATGAAGCTTGGCTTTATTCTATACGAAAATCTATTAAAACCAAAGAAGTTAAATTATGGGATATTAACTCTGAAAACGGTGATCATCATAAAAATTAGTATCATCTATATAAGTCTTTAGTATTTTACTAATTTTATCTTTTGCTACTTTATTCGTAATTATTCTTGATAACTTAGTTGGTTCAGCATCTCTTTTATTAATCACTCTAATATCATCAACTGCGGATAAACTACTCTTACATAGTTCATCGTATGTATACAATAAGTTATCATCAAAAACCGATACTAATAATAGATCTTCAATTTCTTTTTTGATATAACCATTTATATCTTCTAAAGAACTTTTCCATATATTATAATTTTCAATAAAATCTTCTTCCAAATTTTCCTTTATGGAATCCTTCACCTCTTTCATTTCTTTCTTATTCAATTTACTCATTTAGATTAAGTTTTTGTTATACCCTAAAAATATTAAAAAATGTTGGTTATACAAAAGTATAGGTATAAAAAAACCACTCATAATATATAAGCGGTTTTCAATCAAATGTTTATAAATTTTAATTATAAATTACATAAGTAATAATATATGGGGAATCCGAGAGTTATATTCAATGGGAAACTTATAGCTAAAGCCATAGGTAAATATATTCCAGGGTTTGCTTTAGGTATTGATAGTTTCATCGCTGCTGGAACTGCAATATATGATGCACTTGATGCAAGTACAGTGATCAAAAACCTATTTCCTATATCCTCCATAAATAACCCACTTAAAAGGGCTATTAAACACCCATTAAATAATGAGAACCCAATAGCAGACGCTGTAGTAAACCACCCATTCTTAAAGAATGATTTTAATTTTTTGCCACTTGTTATTCCCATATCTAATAGGAATATAGCTAAGAACCTTTAAATATATCAGTAGTGAATGGTTTTATATCCATAGCTTGTTGTTCGTTTGCTAAAAGTCCGATTATAAGACTTGATAGGATAAGTAAAACACTTCCATTTGTTAAAGAGTGTTTTAATAGTTTGGGAACACTCACCCTTTTCTTTTCTTTAGAATAGTATTTATTTAAAAGAACTCCCATGATTATTGCGGGAGCTTCCATTAAAGCAAGTGATGCGACCATATACCCATTAAATTCAATAGCACACATTTCCAAGAATGTTATAGCTGTAACAAAGGTTACCGCACTAACCGAACCATACGATGCGGATATAGCTCCTGCGTTATCTACTCCCATTTTTTTCTTAGTTATAAAAAACACATATATAGGGATTAAAAGTGATATCAAAACACCGAATGATAATGTGGATACGATATCAAAATTAAATGTACTGTGTGATATTTAAATATTTTCTCATAAGAAATTTTTTTTTGGGTTCCCATTATAAGAGTCCAAAAAAACGTTTTCTAAAATATTCTAAGTATATATAATATTAATGTTATCAAAAGTACCCACACAAAATCATATAGAGCCGACTTTTTTTAATATATAAGTCAAATAAAAACATTAAATATGCATATTAAATTATTTGAACAATTTTCCGAAGATAGTGATAAATTAAAAGACGCTATTGATAAAGTAACTGTTGAGGTTTTCAATAGTCTAGATCGAGGTGAAGAAATCCCTTTGAATAGTGATTACACTTTATATAGATATAGTGCAGATGCTGGTTGGGAAGATGAAGATTTTGACCATTTTGTAATTAAAGATGATAGTGGTGAAGATATACTAGTTGTTCAAACAGATGGTGATGATGGGTTTGTATTTACTGAGATTTAATAAGTGATTCCATCATTTTTATAGGGAACTTTCTAGGTTTTTCACCTATAGGATTTTTCTCTTCAAAGATACCATTCTTTATCATTTTGTCAACAGGTTGGTAATCATTATACTTTCTCCAATATTTTAACGCCGCTAATATTCGGTGGTGTCCTTCGGTGATATAATATTTATCCTTATAATAATACCCAGCTATTTTTCCTTTCTTTGAAAAGTAATCATAATTGTTATCTTTTATATCTTTATAAATTTCATTAATCTTTCCCTTATCAAATTGTGTTTGGGTAGAGTATATTTTGTGTTTACCAGTATCATAAAATAAGTGTTTGAAGATCCCCTTGTATTTAGGTTTAACCCTTTTTAATTTTTGGAATTCTTCTAACTCTTCGGGTGTCATTTCATTAACATTAACTAATTCAGAATTATAATGACTAGGGAAATCAAATTTTAAGTTATGGTCTCTAAATTCAACATTATATTTATCTGTCCATTTTTTAACAGTTGGTCTTAATTTTAGATATCCTGGGACTGTCCACCTAGAAGCGCCAAGGGAGAACCCCTTATCTTTACATAAAGATACCATTTCTTCTACTAATATGTTTAGATAACCCTTTCCTCTATAATCTCTATCAATAGAGCAATAAGATATCTCCATTTCATTTTCTTTTAAATCTTTATATGAAGATATCTTACACACACCTATAACCTTTTCATCATCTAAAATAATAGAATAAAGGGGGTCATTTTTTGAGCTGAAATGTGAATAGTAAGGATATTTAAAAAATCGAATTCTATTTTCTATATCATCAGAATTGTCTCCTTTTTCTATATCTGATAAGAATTTTTCAAATTCAACTTCATTAAATGACTTTGATTGTATAGTTGAATTGGATTCGAATGATTTATATGATCTTAAAAATTTCATTTGTTTATTATTTCATATACATTTTTCACTAAAAGATCATGTTCTGCTCTACCTTCCTTTGATATATATGGTTTATATCCACCACTACCCCATTCACTCCAACACCTTGAAGGTTTTTCACCTTTACTCAATAACTCAACACAGTACTTCATTTGAGCGGCATCAGGAGAAGCGAATTTATCATATTCATCATCATATTCTGAATCCCAATTGGGATTTAAGACAGCATATTCATCTAAAAAGTTAATTATTCTATTTGATAGATCATCCCAACTTTTAGATTCTTTAATATACTCTAAATATCTCTTTATTTTCATATTTTATATATTAAAAATTAAGAAACAAAAGACCACTTTATAATATATAATAGTAATCTATGTTGAGTAACAAGCTTACTTTGGAATGATTATAATAATAATATGGTCATAAAAATATAGGTATAAAACATAATAATAAATTATGAAAACCAAAAAAGGAAATGGTATGCCCGAAGCATGGGTTGTATCATCAAAAGAAAAAGGTAGAAAAAAAATCTATCGAACAAAAAAGACTAACCAACGAAAGGTTTATCTAAAAGACAAAGAAGAATTTCAAATCGAAATCTTCAACCCCACAAAAAAGAATGTTTTATCAATAATTCACCTAGATGGAAAACCCATATCTAAGACTGGGTTAATCATCAGAAATGGTGAGAGAATTTATCTTGATTGCTTTATTGATGATCAGAAAAAATTTATTTTTGAAACATATAATGTTGATGGTTCATCAAGTGAAGTTAAGGAAGCTATTTCATCAAATGGTAACCTTGAGGTATCATTTTATAATGAAGAGATTACAGAAAAATACGACATACCTAAAGTTGTCGAACATCACCACCACCACCATTATAATCAGAGGGGTCTTAATTGGAATCCATCTCCATACTATTATGGTCATACTATTAAATTAGATAACACAAGTAGTGGGACTTTAAATTTAACTAACGTATCAGATACTTCAACAGTAACAACAAGTAACTATACTCAAGATATTACTTATACGAGTGGTATTGAGACCGGGAAGGTTGGTAAAGGTGAGAAGTCTAATCAACAATTTGAAGAAGTTGATATGGATTTTTCTAAAGATGTACTTAATGAAATATCTATTAAATTGATGCCTAAAAGTAGAAAACCTAAAACAAAAAAGGATATAGTTAAAAAATTAACTAAAAACAGTAGTTTAGATGAGTTATTTGAAATTGATAGACCGAAAGTTTCTAAATCTAATATTGGTAATTTTACTGATAAGGTAGAAGCTTTAACTAAGCTTAAAGACCTAGAAGGGTTTATTTCTGATGAAGAAATGCTGAAATTAAAAAGTGAAATTTTAATTAGTTGAATGGTATTTTCTGAATCATTTTGATTTATTTTTGGTGGAATCTAAGAAGGGAAAGTCCATGATTTAATTATTATGGACTTTCTTCATTTAAAATAATCATAAAAAATGGCATTACCATATTTCAGTAAGTATTCTACGACATTCTCGAAAAAAGAATGTAAATATTGTGGGGGTAATATATTTATATACCATGATAGTAATGGGTCGGTTTCATTAGAGTATCTAAAATCCCAAATTGGTAAACATATAATTAGTAATGGATGTCTATCTAAATATAGGGAAAGTAGATTGGGTAATATATTAGACTAGACTCTAAGTTATTGATATCCAATTCAGTATTACGATTGGATAATTTCTCTAATATGAATTCTTTATATGATTCTCTTTTATGTTTCTTGGGATCTTCGATATATAAATCTGGAACTGATCCAAATGGTATCCCCTTATATACTTTTGATATATCTTCTATTGATTTACCACTCTTTATATCTTCTAAGACATATGGAACGTGTTCTTCTAATAATGATTCTAAATTCCTCCAATCTAGTTTAGTATTTCGATTAGATAATTTTTCTAAAAATTTTTCATAATTTAACATATCATATATATTAAATTTAATTACCAAAAAATCAGATTAAACTATTTCTTCTAAACCTTTCATAATTTTAATTTTTAATTTTCGTAAATAGATGATATCGACATCCCTTGATTCATATTTATAATAACAAAAGCTAACTCTTCGGAAGAAGATACAATTGTTATATCTTTATCGATCTCAAATATATCATCTTTATTAATAGAATCGGTAGTAATAAATTCATCTATTTCAGATTCATTTATATTATTGTATGCATTTCCTGATAAGACTGGGTGGGTTATACATGCTCTTACTGAGGTAGCTCCCATTTCTTTTAAATAAGAAACAGCTTTACACATTGTTCCTGCGGTATCAATCATATCATCAACTATGATAACATCTTTACCCTCAACATCACCGATCAACTCCATCCTACCTACTACGTTTGCTTTAGGTCTTGTTTTATTAATAACAACTTGTGATAAATCTAACCTTCGTGTAAATTCAAATGCTCTTTTAAAACCACCAGCATCGGGTGAACAAATTATAGGATTTTTTATCTCACCACTTTTTATTTTATCTTCAATTATAGGTAACATTAATCTAAACCCATCAATATTATCAGATGGAAAGTTAAAGAAACCTTGTATTTGTGATGCGTGTATATCAATTGTAATTATATGATCTGCTCCTGCTGATTCGATTAAATCAGCAACTAATTTAGCTGTTATACATGTTCTACCATTCCTTCGATCTTGTCTAGCGTATCCAAAATAAGGACATATCACATTGATCTCATTCGCAGAGGCATCTTTCACGGATCGTATTAGTTGTAATAGTTCCATTAAGTTGTTCTCATCAGATTGGTTTGTAGATCCTATTATAAAGACTTTATCACCTCTAACAGTTTCTTCAAGACTAGTCTCGAATTCACCATCTGAGAAAGTATTTTTAGTCATTTTAGAAAGAGTTACTTCCTCTCCCTCAAACCGAGATATATCTTTACATATCTTTTTTGCTAAATTTTTTGAATCGTTAATACTGAAAATTTTCATTATGTTATTATTTGTTGTTATTGTTATGTTTTTATTAATATAATAATTTTATTTCAAATAACCTATTCACTACTATCATTATCATCATCTATCACTTTAATCATTATAATTGATTGTTTAATAGTTTCTCTACCACATACAAAGAAAGAACCATCATTTAAATATTGATGATATACTTCTTGATCATAAAAATGTTTTGTGAATTCACATAATTTATCATATTGGTCTGGTGTTCCAGATAATGATTCTCCTTCAAATTCCCCGAATGGTGTAATTAAATGTGTGTAAAACTTCATATTATTTATAAACTCTTTTGTCTTTTTATGATAAAACATATCAAAGGTTGGAATAAAAAATAATTAATTTATGTGTATTCATCAAAATTTATAAAATTCGGAAACAAAAGAGAAAAGATACCTAATATAACAGATTACTTAATGGACATCTATAAAGAAGATCCAAATATAACAATAGCTATTGGATGTGATTCTGCTCAAAAAAGAAGAACAACTCTTTATGCTAATACAATAGTTCTTTATAACCATGATATACGAAATGGTGCTAATATAATTTATTACAAGGAATCATTACCTAAAATAAGAGATCGATTTCAACGACTTCATAAAGAAGCAGAGTACATGAACAAAATAGGTACATGGCTTCATAATGAGTTAGAAGAAAGAGGGTTTGTTAGGAATGATATAAATGTATTAGAAAGAAAACGATATAAGTTTTCTCAAATGTTAGAAGATGGAACATATAAAAATCTACCTCTACACGAGCATAGTAACTTTATAGAGAAAATACATTTAACTGAGGAAGAGTTAAACAAAGAGTATAAGTTAGTAGATATTCACCTTGATCTAAACCCTATTGAGTATAGTAAGGAACAAAAACACAACAAATCTTATCAAGTATATAAGATTGCTGTTCCGTGGTTAAGAGGATTTGATTTCAGAGTTTATCCTAAAGCTCTCAGTTATGCGGCAACAAGTGCAGCAGATCTGCTTTTAAAGTGATTTACTTAATATATAATTCTTAATTATTTTCGAATGGTTATGGATTTTGATAACGAAAGTAAAGAATATATAAAAACCACAGAAAAAGAATTTATTGATAAGTTAACTAAGTCTTTAAATTGTGGTGTTTCAAATAAAAAAATTGTTTGGGTTTAATTATTATAGAACACTAACTTCCATTCT
>Ga0307933_1003431_pt1 | contig 9924 bp, 8 predicted proteins | sample OrgLakmetageno88_FD_201811 | JGI IMG/M metagenome (GOLD analysis project Ga0307933, IMG submission 201811) | Saline water microbial communities from Organic Lake, Antarctica - #88 | ecosystem: Environmental > Aquatic > Non-marine Saline and Alkaline > Saline | place: Antarctica: Organic Lake...
GGGGCCGCGATAGACTTTTCTGTAATGCTTCAGTGCCTTTTCCGTCGCCAGTTTTGTATTTTCACTGACCGCTGCTTTCAAATATTGATCAAGCTTGTCGCTGGCATCGGCGCGGTAGACAACCATATCGGCTTCATCAATAGCCTCAGCGATCCTGCGATTGAGGTTTTTATTCGCCATTACTGATCAGCCTCCGTCGTAAGTATGTTCTGGGTAATAGCTCGAATTTGCCTTGGCGTGAGAAAAACCATCGGATCACACACCTTTGAATGCCCACAGGGCCACTCAACTGTGTCCGATTGATCAACACAACACAGTGCAGGCGATCTCCGGGTGAGTGTGTTGTTTTCTGCCCGGGTAGAATCAAGCGCTCAGATCCGCCCAAAGCGTGTATCGTCAGATCGACGGTTTGGCACAAATGCACCTCGTCACTCGTCATGGTTGGGTCCACGATCACATCAAACGATCGTACAAGGTGTTCCCATACTGGCAGTCCAACGTGCACCGGCGCCAAATCAAAGCGTTTGCATGAAAAAACCACGACGGTCTCAGCGTTGCTATCACACAGGTAGGCGGTGACCTCTGAATGGGCTTTCCAAAATTCCGCAGCCGATACCCAGCTCGCAGCCGCCAACGTTTCCATGATGAACGCTAAGGCGTTGCGAGATCCGCGGTACTGGGCCATATCCACCACATCGTTGGTTTTCATTTTGTTTCAGGCTCTCATGCTGGATAAAGAAACCGCGTTCGCCCGAAATTCCCAGTTGCCATAGTAGGTTCGTGCATCGCAAAAAATGCGCCGTCGCTTTTCTTCCGCTAACGGCTCAAAGGTCGGATTCGGTTTAAGGGTCTTTCCTAGACGGTCCCAATTACACCCGGTCTCATCAGCCAGGCGGGCAGCCGTCCAGAGCGTGCGAAGCAGCTCATCGGCATGGACTAAAGGCAGGCGATCAACCACCCGCTCAGGCGAGCCCAAAGCGGCACATCCCACCGTGTAACTAAAATCCGGTTCATGCCGGATGTGCAATCCCGACGAATCAATGCACGCCCGGATCGGGTTGGCGTACTCTTCAAGACCGTTCTTGAGCTCATTAAGCACCGTGCGGACCTCCTCCCGTTGCTGGCTTCTACAAACAGCGTACCGCGCTTTATGAAACCGGCAACCGGTGGCGCACCCACCATCCACTTCTCACTCCCTGGTTAGCGGCTTTGGTGTCTCCGTGATTTCGCCGTCGTTTCGACTCAAACCCAGTGAAATGTTGATGGCCAACCGCCCTACTCCCAGTATTTGGTATCAAGGCGCGATAATCCACTATTATCGAATCTTATAAAGCCACCTAAAAATCATGTTTTTCAGTGTTTCGTGTTTCTTTTCTTTTGTTTCGTAATTCAGTTATAATGACCTCTAACAAACCGCCGCCAGGTGTCGACATGGCAAGGCCCGCAAGCATTACCCAGGAAGACGTTGAGAGTGCCGTTACCGCTCTTGAGGACAACGGCAAGCCCATCAACCCTTACCAAGTCCGAAAGCTCTTGAGCAAAGGCTCGATTGCCAAAATCGGCTACTTCCTGAAAGCGTTAGGCGTTGACGCTGTGTATGAGGCCGACGATCCGTTGACAGCCAGACTTGCACTCCTGTTGCGCCCGGCAGCGCTGGAACTGGAAGAACAAACAGATGAGCGTATTCGTAAAGAGACAGAACAACTGAGAAACGACATCCACGAGCGCAATGTGGCACTGGCTGATCTGGAAAGCCGTCTTGAAGAAAAACAATCCCAGCTGGAGACACAGGAGAAGCGATTGACCCAAGCCACCGTTGATGGCGATTGGCTTAGATCGGAGAAGCAGATGTTGGAGGTGAAGGTTGCCAGATTTGAAGCAACCCATAAGGGCCAGGAAAAACAGTTACTGGCCCAGTCTGAACAAATTGCATACCTGAAAGAAAAAAGCGTCGACGCTCGAGACGAACGTCAGTCTACCCTCTCTGAACACCGGGAGGTCATTCGCACCCTGCGCGAGGATCACCAAAAAACCATCGACGGGTACAAAGAAGCGGTCTCATCCATTAATCAAAAGCTCCATGCGCTTTCGGAGAACAACGATCTTACCGTGGTTGAGAATGACGGCCTGAAACAAGAAGTCATCAGGTTAAACGACAACCATCAAGCCGCAGCACGGAACGCGGAGACCAAGATTGAAATTCTTCGTGCTGAGGGCGCCACGTATGGCGAGGAAAACCAAAAACTCTCTGCTCAGTGCAGCGCCTTAGTGCAAGAGAAGGACACCCTGGCCCAAAAGCTGCAATCAGAGTCTCAGAGCTATGAGCGGCAGCTGGCCACCGCACTGTCAAACAGCGAGCGAGTGTCTTCTGAAAACACAAAACTGGTTTCAGATCTGGGTTTTTTGAAAACTCTGATCAATAAGTTTGAAATACCGCTGACACCCGAAGCGAAAGACAGCCCGGACTCTTAACCGGGCCATCCCACATTAAAGTCGTTTGAGCTGGTCACGGATAACAGCCCGAAGATAGTGATTGGGGCAGGTTGTCTGGTAAGGATCGGTAAAATCTTGAACGAACTGGTTGGCGGCATCACTGATGACTCTCAGCTCGTCTGTTGTGAGGTTATCAAACGATTCCCCACTCTCTTCTGTGACGAGCGCCATAATGACGAATGCGGTTTTCCCTCGCTTCGCTTTGGCTTCCGTATCCAACTCGACCAGATTCTCTTCGGATTCTGACGTCAGAAATGGATAAAAGCCGCCAACCTTCCACCAGGTCTTAATGTGGACCAGATCAAAATTGAAGGAGTAATTTTCCCGGAGCGCGTCAATGATTAAGCCAATACGTTTCATTGGAGGCGCATTTTCGGCAAACCACCCTCGTACTGTTCCATAGGATAAATCGCTGAAATGCGTCGGATCTGTTTTGGCCAGGTAAGTGTGCAGATCTGTAATGACACCGCGATCTTTTTGAAAACCGATTTGAGCGAGAAGATGCTCAAGGCGTTGTCCAGGCGTTTCGAAGAGCTTGGGTTTATCCTTTTCTGTAGTGACCATTAGCGTGTATTCTGCTCTATCGATTGTGGGCAGCCAAGTGGGGTAACCTGCTGTTTTATAAATGAATGCATTCAAAGTACCGGTTTGCAGCCATTAACTCAAATTTTATGCTCTTTTTTAACGAGGCTGTAGAAAACCCCTTCTCAGAGCCCAACCCGCAGCCACTTTGTTGTTTTTTCAAACCCTGCGATTAACTGCTGCCCAAAATCTGTCAACATCCTCCGGAATTATCTTTAAGCAGACACGTCAATAATACCTCCACCGGCGACGCCCCAGTGGGGGACCAATCAGTAGCGGCTCATCCTCTCCAGCTTTGCTTATACCCTATTCGAACGCCTACGGGATATATCATCAAGAAAGCGGCAGTGCCGGGCGACTATGAGAAGTTCGGGCTAGTACCTTGAGCAGCGCCCGGTGAGCTTGGAAAAGAATGCATTAGGGTAATGCTGATCAAAATTTTGGCTCTTTAAATGAAACGCGTTCGACTCTTCATTGGAATTATCTCAGATCGCGAATCCCCACGATGGTACAGCGCCGCCAAGAAGGCCTTCTCCTCCATCAGCTGTGACTCATCGATAACCGTTCGCCAGACCTTGCCATGCTTCTCCGGGTTCCAGCGATACCCGCGGGTCTTAAGCGAGTCTTTCACGTCGAACGGTGCACCAACAGCCTCAACCACATACTCAAGCCTGGCTTCACTGGCGATCAGCTGTTTCAAGGCGCCCGGCTGACGGTGCATCAGCCATGCCACGGCCAGGCAATCTGTCTCGGCACGGTGGCCTGAATAAAAATAACCGTTTTTGAGCAACAAAAACTCCAGCTTAGAGCTTTCAAAACCCAAGGCTCGCCAGTTAACGCCCTGGATGGAGCACGCCCAGCGGCGCCCTGCATGCTGGGGGAAGCGCCGATCAAAAAAGCCCCGATCGAAACGAGAGTTGTGGGCGACAAGGATGGCATCGCCAGCCACAGCCTGCGCCAGTTCTACCTCATCGAATCGATGCCCGGCAACCATGTCGTCGGTAATGCCCGTGATCTCGGTGATCAACTCAGGAATGGGCACCCCTGGATCTTCATACTGACTGAGGACAGATACAATGTCGGTCACCTGCCCCGCAGACGGACTCACCCGAACCTTAACCAAGCCAAGCTCGATAATTTTGTCGACTTCTGCGGTCAGCCCTGTCGTTTCCAAATCCAGAATCAGCAAGTCAACCTCATCCCCGATAGGCGGAGCCAACGTAACGGGGAACGTGGCATCGGCCAGCGTGAACGGAATTTGCTCAAGAAGCCTGAATCGGCTTGGGTCGCTCTGGATGTCGGCTATACGACCCAACGGAAAGAGCGGTGTTTTAATATCGACCATTATAATTTTTTCTCGCAGTCAAAGCTCATGAATCTGAAATCGCTCGGCACCCAATGTGTCCCTAGCAATATCCAGCAAATGCCTGTGATGAGTATAAAGTATGACCTGCCCACTATCGCCAAAGCGGTCGAGCGCCCTCAACAAACAAGCAGTACGCCGATCGTCCGAAGTCATCGCAACATCGTCCAATACCAAAGGCATGAAACCACTGGCCCCGTCTCGGATTTTCAAGGCAGCCAGTCGCAGAGCCAGATATAATTGGTCCGCAGTACCCTCCGACATCTGACTCACATTCATGAGTCGACCGTCGGGCGTCTTGGCCAGAAGCACCATGTGCTCACCTTGCTCATCTGGAACGAGTTCCTGGTAGCGACCATCCGTCATCATCGAAAAGAACTCGCTTGCCGCCTTAACGATAGGCCCCTGAGCCTTCTCTCTATAGCTCGCCAGCGCTTGATTCAACAAAGCGCCCGCAACCTGCAGACGACTCCACGACCCAAACGCATCCATAAGCTTGGCGCGGAGCGCACTCATTTCCTCTTGAATACTGGCAGCCTGGTCCGACGCATCAATCGCCTCCAACTCACGCGTGGTCGTCATCAGTCGTTCGTCAGCGGCTTCCATAGAACTTTTCAGGCTCCCAATATGACCGTCGAGTTCGGTGATTTTAGTGTCCAGCGCGGCTTCGTCGTCGTTAGCGGCCAACGAACGCAACGCCTCTTCCTGTTGACCAGGATTGCTCTGCAGCAGGAGTTCCTCCGCATCCTGAAGTTGCTGCTTTAGGTACCGACGCCTCTGTACGCCCTCTTCCACTCCTTCGAGCTCTCCCATTGTCGAAACCTCAGCCTCACAGAGGAGCGCTTCAAGCTCTGAACTCTGGTCTTGCCGTCGCCTTTTTTCGGTATCCAGTCGCTCTTTGGCATCCGCCTGTTTTGTCTCTATGTGCCGTTTTTCTCGGCACTGTTCGAGCGTTTTTTTCAACCGACCGGCCAGGCGTTCAACCCAAGGCGCCCGGTCCTCCCAGGCCGCTTCCTGCAGCTGATCCGAAAGAGCGTCGCATTTCGTGCAAAACTCACTAACCGTAGCTTTGAACCCGTGGCACTGGCGCTCCAGGCTCCAGATGTCCTCTTGAGTGGCGTTGATATCTCTGAACTCATCCAGTCGAGCCCGCAGCGTCGCTAAACCCACGTTTTCAGTCAGGCTTAACCGAACCGTCCACTGATTCAGTGCCCCCAGTTGCACTCCCCGCCTGGTCGATAACGATTCGATGTCTCCGGTCAGGTCTTGACGACGTTTAAAGCGTTTGCGCGCATTGCGCTCTTTTTCAGCTCGCATGCCTTCACTTTGCGTTTCGGCTTTCAACCATGCATCCGCCTGCAGCGTAGCGGCTTCCAGCGTTTTCAACTGAAGTTTTTCGCCCAACGCAGTCAGACTCTCGGCTAATTGCAGAACTGCGTCGTCACGGCGGCGTTTGAGCAACTCCAATTCACTTTCTTTAGAGCATTTCGATCCGTCCAATTCCAAAGCAACGACCCGCAGGCGTTGCCACTGAAACAAAGCCGACGGTTGTAACGTCTCGGGTAAGCCCCGCTTACCTAAGCTCTCAGACCAACGTTTTAATAAGGCGTTGCGTTGTTCCTGTACGGCCGCGATTTCTTTGTTAAGGCTCCCCAGGTATTCGCTCTTTTGCCCATGCTCAGATTGGCGTTGAGCCAATTGAGTGCTTCGTTGTACGTCCTCATGCAACTTGTCACCGTAGTGATCTGAGCGCGCAATCGCGTTCTGAAAAGCGACCGGTAGGGGCGAGTCGCCGGCATACTGATGAATGGCATTCACTAAAACCTTCGGCTCCACCGACTCTATGTATCGCCGAAACACTAAATCCCACCCATCATCCCGCGTTTGCCTGGCTTCGATCAGCATGGCTGGCGTGACCGTCTCGCCTTCAGCCTGCAGTCGAGCCACCTCAGCCGCCGCGTCCATAATTTCATGTTTGATTGTTTCAATTCTGTCTTTTAGTCGACTTTCTGATGTTTCCAATTCGCCCAGTTGACGTTCAGCTTCCTGAATTTCGGCTTCCATCAAAGGTTGTACCGTCCTGGCATCATCTACCGAGTCGCGTCCGAGATCCCCCAGTTTCTGTTCCACGGCACTCTCATCCGTTCGAATCGCGCGATCCAACGAATCCACTCGTTCGGTCACATCACCCAGTCCCCGGGCCTGCCTTAAAGCCTGCTCAAGCGCCGCCTTCACCTCTTCAGACACAGGCTCGGCGAAACTATCCGTTTCTTCTCGCTCTTCATCATCCAGCCGCGACAATTCCCCCTCAGCTAAATTCAAATCACGTTCTGCTTGTTCCACAACCTCGAGCCGGCCCTGAATTTCAACCGTATCCGCCTCGCCTGGCATACGTCGAATCAATTCATCAACGTCTGTGCTGCTGATTCTCCCAGCGTTGATCGCCAGTTCCTGTTGCTTCTGCTCGACGGCCGACCGACTTGCCCTCCATTGCTCAAGTGCCTCACTGTAACGATCCCTTTGTCGGTCCAATGCCTCCACGCTTTCTTGAGCTCCGAGAACCTGATGGTCAATGTCGAACCCAGCCAACTCCCCGTCGCTTATGCGAAGGGCCTCTTCCAGAGTCGAAATGTCGAGCGTGGCACGCTTGATTCCCTGTTGTGCCGACAGTCTGCGGTCACGGACATCACTGCTGAGATCGGGTAAATGCGCAAGCTCATCCAAGGATCGTCGAAACCCGTCAATCTTACCCAACGTTGGTAGGGCCGCCCGCAATTTCTGCGCTTGAGCAAGTTCCCGACGCCGGTTTTCCATATCTTCAAGCAGGCGTTCACGATGTCGTTTCGCGTCGCGAAAGCTCTTATCCTTCTCGGCCCACACAGCTGGTTTGACCTGGCGCTGCTTTAGCTCTTTAGCCAGCTCAGATAACCTTTTTGCCGATTTATTAATCTCTCTAGTGGATGCACGGGGCGTAAAATATTTGCCGGCTTCGCCCGCCAAACTAGCAAGAATCGACTTAAGGCCAACGGTGCCGGCGCTTGCCTCAAACAATGCACTGCCGAGATCGCCCTCACCATTGACCAGTTGCCTGCCCCCTTCCTGGAGCCGGCTGTGATCAATTCCGTACATCTGCTGGAAGTCCTGACGCGAAAGTCCCGCTTCCAGTAACGCAACCAGTTCGACGTCTGCGTCCTGTTCTAAAGCGTCCGGCGCATTCGGATCAAAGATTTTCAGGTCACCCTTTCGCTTTTTCAGGCGCCTGACTCCGACTTCTGTCCCGTCCGGACGTTCCATCACGGCGGAGACGGCCAACTCCTGTGAGTTGTGAATGAAGTCCATGCTGGTTGAATGTGGAAATCCGAATCGCAGATCTGCCAAGGCGTTGAGCGTTGTAGACTTACCCGCTTCATTTGGCCCGTAGAGCAGATGCAGATGGCCCGCAGAGCCCTGCTCCGGATAAAAATCGATCTCTCGGTCGGTAAAGACCCCGTAGCGATCCAGGATGAGTTTTTTGATTTTCACGGCCGAGTACCTCCTGCACTCAAGCTTGCAAGGATGGTCGCTTCCGCATCTGTGAGCAGCCCTTCAAGCCCCCTTTCTCCCAAGAGCACCTCCAGATCCCGCAGATCAGACGGCAGAACCGCCAAACACTCCTTCATCTGATCATTCATAAACTGCTTAAGCGTATCAGGATCCGATTTGATGTCGTCCACAAGTCTAACCAACTCACCCACCGCATCATCCCGCCGTGCCTCGTGTTCGCGATCGATAATTGGGCTCAGTTGATTAATCACTTTTTCTACCCAGACTTGCCCCGCGGAAACCTCAAAACTTGCGGCTTGTACCGTTGCGCTGAGCACTCCTGGGGTTTGGGCTTCCTTTTCGTTCAGTCGGCTTTGCCCTATCAAAATGATCCGCACCGCCAACAACCGATCCTGGCCTTGGATCGCCAGCGCCTCCAAGCACCCGATCACCGCCTCCTTCAACCCAACGTCATCATCGATACCGGTGAGATCCAGTGTCGTTCGGTGCCACCGCACAACATCCAGCTCAACCGGCTCACTAATGACAATGCCATCCTCTTTAACCGTGACCAGATCACATCCCTTGGCGCCGGTTTCTCGAGCGTGCCGCCCCTGGATGTTGCCCGGAAAAACAATGCGCGGAGATTCGCTGACCACTTCTCGAGCATGAACGTGTCCCAGAGCCCAGTAGTCGTAGCCTTTCTCAGTCAGGGTTTGCTCGGACGTTGGTGCATATACGGCATGGCCGGGCCGGCCCGTCAGACTGGTGTGCAAAATACCGATATTGAAATAACCGTCTATCGGCGCCGGATAGTCGGGTACCAGATCTTCAGGCACATGGCGCTCAGGAAAAGAACGTCCATGGATGGCCACCCCTTTATCTTCAAGACGTCGGGTCTCCGCCGTGCGACTAGAAAAAACATGTACGTTGTCGGGTAGCGGCAGACGCTTCGTCATTCCACCTTCCGAATCATGATTGCCGTGCACAATAAAAACGGGAATATCTGCATCGTTCAACTTCTGCAATTCCGATACGAAAAACAGTCCCGTCCTGAAATCCCTCCAGTCACCGTCAAAAACGTCCCCAGCCAACAGCACAAACGCGACACGTTCTTCAATCGCTAAGCCAATAAGATTCTGGAAAGCGGCCCGGGTGGAATTTCTCAGTTCCTCAACCGGTGCACCTTCGTATCGATCCAGTCCTGTTAGTGGTGAGTCAATGTGAAGGTCGGCGGCGTGAATAAATTTAATTGGCACAGTTAAACGCTCCTGTATCTATGTGACCATGTTGTTATCGATTGTTGGCGCATTTACACATTACTGTATAAGGTACTGTATATCTAAATTTTTCTCTGAAACCCGCGATGAAGCGAACAGAGATCAACGCCATTGAACTGTTACTATCCCGCCTCCCTGTTGAGCTCAAAAAATACTGCGCGAATCAAATTCTTGGGCAGATTGAACGCTCAAGCCGACACTCTAATCGAAACGGCTAGCCCTCATCTTTTATGCCCTCACTGCGGCAATGAACACCCAGTCAAACGGGGGCGTTCTGGTGGCTTGCAGCGGTATCGATGCGATATCTATCCTGACAAAGGGGGCCCATCGATCAGTGGTATGCCGCCATTGGTGACGACACCCTGGCCGACGCCATCCTGGATCGGCTGATGCACAACGACCATCGCTGGGCTCTGAACGGAGAATCAATAAGAAAAAGACTTCAGGATATTGACTGAACGTGAACACCCGGGGTAAAAACCTTGGTGGGTAATGCGTTAAGAAAAAAGGTGTTCACGTTCAGTCGGAATGAGTGTTCACGTTCGCCGGAATATGCAGGAAGTTTTCACCGCTTGCGATCGATGCTTTTGTGCTCATGCTGAACTCCTGGTCAGAAAGCTTTAGATCGATGATATCAGAATGCCCGCCCTTGCTCCTGAGCGTGACGCCACCCCTTCGCAGTCT
>Ga0307933_1003433_pt1 | contig 9908 bp, 9 predicted proteins | sample OrgLakmetageno88_FD_201811 | JGI IMG/M metagenome (GOLD analysis project Ga0307933, IMG submission 201811) | Saline water microbial communities from Organic Lake, Antarctica - #88 | ecosystem: Environmental > Aquatic > Non-marine Saline and Alkaline > Saline | place: Antarctica: Organic Lake...
AGTTAAGGTGGTGTGTATGCCCGCTTCCGTCATTGACGTGCGCTGTACTGGGTAAAAACGTTTTTCTGGTTCAAGGTGATTCACAAGCACGCCGTTTTTATACACATCAAAAATACCGCGATCGGCGCTATAGTTAGCTCCTTCTATTTGTTCAATACCGGTAAAGGATACCGTATAGTCGGCTATTTCGACGGTATCTCCTGCAGCCATTCGTACATCGCGCTCTAATTCGTAATTACTCACTAAGGTAATACCAATTAGCGTTACCGCGAAACCAACATGCCCTAATACCATGCCCCAATGACTTGGTGTTAGTTTGCGTAATGACGCTAGGAGCGGCTCAGACCTGGTTGTTGACACCACGCGTTGACGCACTTCCAAAATGATCGCGATTAAAATCCAAAAGCTCATTACCATACCCAACATACCCATATAGGTAGGCTCGTCATAGTTGTAGTTGATCAATATGCCGGCAGATACAGCCAATACCAAGGCAATCAACAGCTGATTTCTCAATGCCGAGGGTGCTTGTTTTTTCCAGCGAGATAAGGGTCCAACTGCCATAAACAAAACAAAAGGTATGATCAGCAGTGTAAACATTTGATTAAAGAACGGTGCACCAATTGATATCGTACCTAAGCCTAATTCTTTATGCACCAACGGTAACAATGTGCCAAGGAGAACCACAATAGTGGCGGCTACTAACAACACGTTATTACCCATTAACATCATTTCGCGAGAGAACATTTCATAACGTCCAACGCTTTTAAGCTGCGACGCACGCACGGCATAAAGTAGCAATGAGCCACCAATAACAACCACTAGCAAGCCTAAGATAAACAAACCACGGGAAGGATCGCTAGCAAATGAATGCACCGACACGAGAACACCAGAGCGCACTAAGAAAGTACCTAGTAGGCTTAATGAAAATGTCGCAATAGCTAAGAGCACAGTCCAAGATTTAAGTACTTTACGTTTTTCGGTGACCGCTAAACTATGCATTAGCGCTGTGCCGACTAACCAAGGCATGAATGATGCGTTTTCAACTGGATCCCAGAACCACCAACCGCCCCAACCAAGTTCGTAGTAAGCCCACCAACTACCCAAGGCAATCCCTATGGTTAGGAAACTCCAGGCAGCAATGGTCCAAGGACGTGACCATCTAGCCCACGTTGAGTCGAGTTGACCACCAATTAACGCCGCAATAGCGAATGCAAAGGCGACTGAGAATCCGACATAGCCCATGTATAGCAGTGGCGGATGAATAATCATGCCAAAGTCTTGTAGCAAGGGGTTTAAGTCGCGGCCGTCGACCGGGAAAAACGGCAGTAAACTGTCGAAGGGATTCGAAGTTAACAACATAAACAAATAGAAACCAATGCTTACCATGCCCAATACAGAGAGCACGCGCGCGATCATGGCCTGTGGAATACCCTTTGAAAATAAGGCGACAGCACATGTCCATACCGAAAAAATTAAGCACCAGAGAAGAAAGCTACCTTCGTGGCCTCCCCATACTGCCGTTATCTTGTAATAGATAGGCAATGCACTATTTGAGTTTTGTGCCACGTACTGCACACTAAAGTCGTCAACTGCAAAAGAATAGCTTAAACATCCGTAAGCAAATGCGGTGAATAAAAACAGTCCAAAACTCAATGGACGGCCCATTCTCATCATGGTTTGATTGTGTATGTGTGCTCCCCATAAAGGGTAAATAGCGAGCAAAATGGACAATGCCAATGCAATAATGAGTGTGATATTTCCTAACTCTGGGATCATTAGTATCCTGCCTGCTCTGGTTTAACGTGCTTTATGCCTTTAAGCTGCTCTGCCAACTCTGGCGGCATATATTCTTCATCATGTTTGGCCAACACTTCATGAGCGACAATTAAGTTGCTTTTTTCTAACGTGCCGGTAGCCACAATACCTTGCCCTTCGCGGAACAAATCAGGCAAACTGCCATTAAACTGCACCGTAACTATTGGACCTATATCCATCAAGTCGAAAGTAACCGCGAGTGTTTCTTCATTACGCGATACTGATCCGGGCACGACCAAGCCACCAATACGCAGCCGTTGACCCACTGCTGGTTTTACCCCTGTTTTAGCTTTGCCATCAATAATTTCAGTTGGCGTATAAAACACATCAATTGAATCTTGTAGGGCATACAGCATGAAGCCTATTGCTGCTACGAGCAATACACCAATGCTTGAGACTGCGACGAGTCGCTGCTTACGTCTTGGGTTCATCGAATACCTCGGTATTGTCTATATTGTTGGGATCTTGTGCTTCGCGTTTAGCTTGTTGCTTTAGTTTGCGTTGTGCACGATCCGCCATTATGCGCTCTGCTCTAGCCTTTTCTTTTTGTACACCTTGTTTTATTTTTTTGCTCACAACAAGACTCTGAATTAATACACCAGCCATGCAAAAAAAGGTGCAGATAAATGAAGCCCAAACGAAAAACGCATAGCCACCCATGTTGAAAAAATCGCTTATACTGTCAAACTGAAACATCATCATCGCTTCCCTTGCGCATTTGCGCTAGCGTCAGCAGGGCCGATTTCAGCACCGCCAAACCGCTGCGCAACCCAAGGGCGATGAAGATCACGCAGTATAATTTCGTTTTTCATGCGAACAATAGTGACCCAGCCAATAAACGCAGCAAAGCCTAAAATACAAATGAGCAAGGGCCACAGCATTTCAGGTGCAATGGAAGGCTTTCCAATTTTGGTGATCGTTGCGCCTTGATGCAGCGTGTTCCACCACTCCACTGAAAAATGAATAATAGGAATATTAATAACACCCACCATGGCCATTACGCCAGCAGCTTTGCCTGCCTGTTGCTTGTCTTCAAATGCGCTGTAGAGTGAAATAACACCCAAATACAAGAACAATAAAATTAATTGTGAGGTGAGCCGTGCATCCCAAATCCACCACGTTCCCCACATAGGCTTACCCCAGAAAGAACCGGTAAATAATGAAATAAACGTCATTACCGCGCCAACAGGTGCAATGGCTATCATGAACATAAATGCGGTGCGCCACTGCCATACAACACCCACCAGTGCAGCAATTGCCATCGCCACATAAGCTCCCATTGCGAGTATCGCGCTTGGCACGTGAATATAGATAATACGAAAAGAATCGCCCTGTTGATAATCCTGAGGCGCGTAACCTAATCCCCAAACAATACCAATAATAAGACTGGTAGTAGCAACAGCCGCGAACCAGTTTTGCAAGACATCACACAACCAATAGGCTTTTTCAGGCTTGGCGAACGAATTAATCCACTTCCACATTAGTTTTGACCCACTTTTAATGAATATACAATTGCCATAGGAGACAACGCAGCAGAGAACAGTAGCAAGGCTGCTATAATAGCAAGTTGCGAATGATAAGGTAACAGCATTGAAGCAGATTCGATGGCCGATGTGGCAAAAATCAGCAACGGAATAAATATCGGAATTAATAATAGCGCTAAAAGTACACCGCCTCGGTGTAAACCCACGGTAAGAGCCACGCCAATGGCACCGACAAAACTGATCAATGGCGTGCCCAACAATAACGTGAGCATGAGCGCCACATACATATCAAACGTGAGGTGCAAGAACAGCGCAAGTAAGGGTGAAATCAAAAACAACGGCACAATATGCATAAGCCAATGGGTCAGCACTTTTATGACAACAATCATATACAACGGTGTGGGTGACAACATATATTGCTCTAAGCTGCCATCCGCAAAATCGTCACGAAACATTCTTTCCATACCAAGTAATAAAGACAAGATAGCGGCAACCCAAATAATCCCGCCCCCAATACGCTGGAGTGTCTCCGGATTTGGGCCTATCGCAAGCGGAAATAAGGTAATCACTAATACAAAAAACATGAGCGGTTGCATCAACTCAGCTCGTTGACGATAGGCTAGCGCCAGGTCTTTTAGAAATACTGACCGCAACGCTACCATGAATAATCCAAGTGCAAATTAGATAAGGGGTAATCGATGTGCAGCGTCTGATGAGATGTAATGATAATCGCACCACCTGTTTTTAAGAATGAGGTCATTTTCGCTTCGAGTTCAGCTATTAGTTGAACGTCCAACGCGGTAAAAGGTTCATCTAATACCCACAATGTAGCGGCGGATTTAAGCCAAAGTTTAGCTAATGCAACTCGACGTTGTTGACCTGCGGATAAATTTTTAACGGCAATGTCTTCTAAGCCCGTTAGGCCTAATTCAGCCAAAATATCATGGATAGCGTCATCATTTTTATCAACACCATGTTGCTGACACCAAAACTTGAGGTTTTCGGTGGGCGTTAATAACTGACTAATACCTTGCTTATGACCTAAGTAAAATAAGTGTTCACTAGCGTCATGCACATTTTTATGGATGTCATGGCCATTCACTTCTACCACGCCAGCGGAGGGCGCGCTCAAACCAACCAAGATGCGCAGTAAACTGGTTTTTCCAGCACCATTCTCGCCTGTCACATATAGTAACTGGCTGGAATGAAGCTCAATATTAATATTCGAAAACAACTGGCGGTCACTTTTTTCACAGGCCACTTGTTGTGCTAACAAAACACGCAATTAGGGAAACTCGAATTATGTTGATGAAGTAAAGATTTTATCACATTATTCCGATGTTTTGTGTGCTTAATCAGCAACTAATGTATGGAATATCCGATGTATAAGATAAACATCAATCGATGTATTGTGATCACGACTTTGCATTTTTTGTTTTTTTTATCAAAAACGAGTCACAAAGTGCGATCCAGTCATTGCGTTTTGAGGGTCGCGGCCGATAATTAATATATGCCTGAAATAACAACGGTCACCCTAAATCAATTAAATAACCTGACTCGTGGCTCAGACGCTTCTGCTGCGCGAAATAACAGCGACGCCAACAACGCACAAACCCTCAATAGTGTTGCCGCAAAAGTCGTGGTTAGCCAAGTGTCATCTAATACCATCACACTCACCAACCCACAAAATAAACAGTCAGTGCAACTACCAGCCAGCGTGCTTGCTAACTTAGGCAATCTCAAAGCAGGGCAGTCTTTTGAGCTCATCAGTATTGCCAATAAACCAAACACCTATGCACTGATCCCTGTGGCTGTTGCGAGCAGACAAAATACTAAGCTGAGTCAACAATCAGTATTACTCGCCAGCAGCAACATTAGAATTAACGACAATCAATTAAACACACTCGTTAGCAAGGCATCGGCTAACGCAGATATGAGTTTTAGTGGTAAGGCTATTATTAACATATCAGGGCGAATAACGGCAATTTCAGCTAAGCAAGTGAGCCTGAATTTTTCAGTACCCGGGTCAACCTTGCCGGCTCAACAAGCCCAACTAAGCTTAAATCAGGCCCAAGTAAATAATCTAAAGATTGGCGGTAGCATCAGTATTGCTATCGATATCAGCGCTAAGCAAGCAAGGATCATTTCACTGACCAGCACCAGCGAGCAAAGCGTGTTGAATGCAAATAACCCGAACACTACCCTTAAGCTAAGTTCGCAATTAACACAATTAAACTCTGCCGCGTTGTCCAATAAATTAATTAGCACATCAATTTTGCAACAGTTGTCGACTAGTCCAGCATTAGCAAACGCGGCAGTTAATAATAGCCAAAGCAATGTCGCGTCAGGGTTAACTCAAGCGATTATTCCTCTGACTGATGCAAAACTGGCGGACTTACCCAAACCGCTGCTAACATCATTGCAAAACGCCATTGCCAAAGTAAATACAAGCGGCGCCAGTCAAGTATCACTGGTAGTTGAAGGCACTGGCAATACAAATACGCTAAAACTATCTGTTTTGGGAAACCTTAATAACTCATCAGTTGAGCTTAATGCCAATCAAGTCAGATTATTATTGGCCACGTTGGATGCTAAAGCCTCAGGCAAAGCGGGCTTAATTAATGGCCCTGGCTTGGGCGTGGATAGCACGCTTGCCAAGGCTTCGGCAGCCAATCTAGCAACGCGAACATTGGCAAGCGCATTGTCGAACACGATTGCCAGACAAGGATTTATTGGCAGTCGCGCCGAATTAGGCGTTAATCAAGCGGGTAATCCTGCGGTAACAAACCCACAACCAGGATTAACTGACCCCGCAACAGCGACAACAACAACGCCAATAACAAAAAGCCCAGCCGCAAGCGCCCCCAGTTTCAAAACTGATCTGCTGTTGCAGCAACTAACTGAGTTCATCAATTCAAGGCCTCAAGTTTCTCAGCCTAGCAACACGCAAAATTCAACGCTATTGACGCAAATTTTGAGTCAATTACCAAATACAAAAATAAGCTCTGTAATTGAACAATTAAGCAATGTTGGGGCAACACAAAAAACCACGTCAGGAAGCACTCTTGATGCCTTGAAAACCCAGGTGCAAGCGCTAGATAAAGAAACCTTGGCTAAGTCAGCCAGTCAAACACAAACCCTTGCAAATATTATTAGCGCATTGAATGCTGAAGCAGACATAGCTGAGCTTAGCCCTGCAATACAGACGCTTTTACGAAATATCAGGGAAACATTACCAAACACATCAACAACACAACCGGCAATCGATGCGAGAACAATACAGCAGCTCATTGGCGCGCCTATAAATAATCCACCACTAAATGCGCTGCCACCCATAGCGGCGAGTAGTTTCTTATCTGGCTTAGTGACATTGCTGCAGGTAAGCTTAGCCTCAAGGTTACAGCGTCAGTCGAATAAACAAGCAAGTAAGGTGCAGGATCAAATTCCTGAGATTATTAAGAGCATCGTGCCAAACGTTAAGAACACCCAAAGCGCTAAATTACTGCAAGACTTTCGGCAATTCGATGCTAAACACACCTTGAGTGCTGAAGTGGCTAAAATGTTATTTAGCCATCAACATCACAAGCTAAAAAGCATTGAGTCTTCGCTGCACGGACAAGACCAGCTGTATTATGCCCTACCCAATATCTTTAATAAAAATGCAGACGATATTGAGTTGCTAGTTAAGCGAGAAACACGTGAAGACAAGAATAGCACCGAAGGTATCTCTTCTTGGTATTTAACCATGAAATTAGACGTTGGTCCGCTGGGTCAACTGCTAGCAAAAACACAATTAAGCGATGATGAAATAAAGTTGCAACTTTATACATCAACCACCGAGCTTAAGAATAAAGCATTGGATATGTTGCCCTATTTGCAGCGACGACTGTCGGCATTTGGTATTGAGTTGACCGAACAATCGTGTCAATTAGGAAAAATTCCTAAGCAGCTGAAAAGTGAGCATTATCAAATTTTTGAGACCCAAGTATAGTGACAAACTAATATGAAAGACGATACTAAAAAGGCGATTGGCCTAAAGTACAACACCGCCGAAAACAATTCTCCCACTGTCATAGCCAAGGGCTTTGGAAGTTTAGCTGATGAGATCATCGAGCTGGCAAAGCAAAATGGGGTGATGATCCATGAAGACCCCTATTTAAGCGATCTGTTAGCTAGGATGGATTTGGGTCAAGAAATACCCGAAAACCTGTACCATGTTATTGCTGAACTCATTGCCTTTTCTTATGTATTACAAGGTAAGTTTCCGGAGTCTTGGTCGGATATTCACGGTGATCTCCACACCAATATAGTGACATAGCTCAGCTCGCTTATGCATGTTTTTTCTTTTTGAGTTTATTGAATACGGCGCATTAAAGTAGGGTCATAAATGCGACTACATTACTGACGATGAATGCGCATAGTTTAGGGTCATTGAAAGCTAATTAGCTGACAAATAAGAGCTACCAAATACCCATCAAAACAGCGTCATATGTATCAACAATATCGCTTCTCGCTTGCAATACATTGTCTACCAAATGCACTAATCGATTGCTCTCAATTGTCGCAACAACATTCATGCAAATAAGTTAGATTGTTGTAGTCTCGGATAATTGATTGCACGCAGCGCATTCTTATAACCTTCGTAAAATTATTCATTTTTATCTGATCAATGTGAACTAGATGGCCTTCAGAAGAATTTACCTTGACCAATACGCTCGCCTTTATAACTATACCAAGCACCGGTTTTTCCAACTAGCTTGTGTTTAACGCTTAAATCGATTAATTCAGCTTGTTTACTCCACTGTAGAATTTAAGTGCGTTACCACTGGTCGTTGTTTCTGGGTTACCAAACATGACACCAATCTTCATACGAATTTGGTTAATAAAAATAACCAGTGTGTTTGAACGCTCAATATTCGCCGTTAGTTTACGTAAAGCTTGAGACATTAGCAGTTTGTATACTCAGAGACGGGATCGGGAGCGTGGGGTGAATAAAAGCACTGAAAACTCGGAAAAGCGAATTATTATCCGAAACCAAGAGGGACGTTATCGTATTGGATTGTCGTGAAAAAAAAGCGCCGACATGCGGCGCTGTGTATCGGATGTTATGACTATGCTTTCTTGCGCTTTAGTACACCAAAGCCGAGAAGGACTGAACCAAGTAACCAAACGGTTGCCGGGGCTGGGACGGAAGACACAGAGCCACCCGAAAGTCCTCTGAAGACTGAGACGCCAGCAGCTCCTGTGGGTAAACAATCAGAGTTTTTACACACGCCTTCGCCATCTGTGCCGCCCGCGGTATAAAGTTGGATTGTGCCGCCAGCATTAGTCAGGGCGCTCATAAACTGTATCGAAAGACCATAATACCCAGTGGAGTCTGGCGGATCAAATGAAGTCGGTGTGACCTGCAAAGAAGTAGCACTTAGTGGACTATTGAGGTCAGTAGCTCTTACATATGTGCCGCAAAGGACGGGATCTCCGCAGATACCAGTCCCCCATAAGTTTGAACCAGTTGTCGTGATATTGACGTTAGTGAAGGTAGAGGTGTCAGCGTCATAGGTGAAGCTTCCGGTAGCAGTTCCGCCATGCGGTCCGGGTCCCTTAGTTTGGTTAGAAGCAAAGACTACATCCTGAAGTTACCAATTGATCGGGGTCGCATTGGACGCGTATGAAAGACCGGCCAGATTCGCGACTAGGATGGTGCGTGTTAAAAGTTTATCAAACATGTTATTGACTCCATTGGTTTGTTTGCGAGGCTGCTACACCGGGTTAAGTTGAAACTGCGGGCAGCGCGTGACACCTCATCCATTCACTTGTTGTGTCGGCGATCACTCATAACCGCTCTTATTAATTACACTAAACGTGGTTGTTCAATAGGCAATAATATTTAGATTGTTTGATCATCAGAGGCCAGAACTTAGACCAAAAGGTGATCAATCGTTTTCACATGGGCTGGGTCGGTTTTTATCTTTTCCTGAAGAAAATAAATCGCTCACAGGAGAAAGTTGAGCGTAAAGGTGCGACCGTCCGGTTTGTCAGTTTTACAGACCCTCGATGATGTCTTTAAGATGGACTAATTATCGTGTAAAGCGGTTTAGTGCACCGGGCTCCCATACCAAAGTTAAGATAGTGGTAAGCCCCTAATATTTTCCGCTTCAGGTCTCACTAAATCAGATCCACTGCGAACTAGGGGCTATCGATAAAAGCTGTTTTGTAACACATTAAACTATCATTAATATGTCAAATCAGGCGCTTAAGCTAAGTTTGCTTCGCCCAGAACGACTGATTAAGTAAGCGAATGTACTACGATTTTTTACTCTACTTCACTTTCGGAATTAACAGCCTCTTTCTTTGGCGTGTCGTCTTGTTGCTTTTTAGGCAACAGCATATCTCTTAGCTTTTTATTTAACTCATCCCTAACTGCCGGATTATCTTTAAGATATTTACAAGAATTGGCTTTTCCTTGACCAATTCTTTCAGTTCCATAGCTGTACCAAGCGCCTGCTTTTTCAACTAACTTATGCTTTACGCCTAAATCGATAAGCTCACCGTCGCGATTTATTCCTAGACCGTACATTATTTGAAACTCTGCTTGTTTAAATGGAG